>JACLAB010010870.1_pt1 | contig 34022 bp, 30 predicted proteins | sample 8027921 | NCBI WGS metagenome assembly JACLAB01 (sample SAMN15725117, study PRJNA655200) | protist metagenome | isolation source: fluorescence activated cell sorting (FACS) single amplified genomes of... | place: USA: West Boothbay Harbor, Gulf of Maine | collected 2000-07-19 | reverse complement strand
GACTTCGCAGTTCAACGGTTTGCTATTTTCCTTGCGATTAGTGCGGCAGCAAAAGCCTGATGGGATCGTCGCCTTCGGTGGTTTCACGTCAGCGGGCATTGCGATGGCAGGTTGGTTGGGGCGGATGCCAGTCGCGCTGCATGAATCCAATCGAGTGCCGGGGCTTGCGGTCCGAGTGCTCGGAGGTTTGGCGCGACGTGTTTATCTTTCACCCGGAGTCAAACTAACCAGTGTGCGCGCACGACACATCCGATTTGTGGGTATGCCGGTGCGGAAGGAGATCCAGCCGTTATCGCAAGCCGTGGCACGGGAGACTTTGGGTCTAGATCCTAATCGCGCCGTGCTGGTAGTCTTTGGCGGAAGTCAAGGTGCGGGACCGCTGAACGATTGGGTGCGGGAGCAGTTGAGAGCTTTGTCCAGCGAGGGTATTCAAGTCTATTGCGTGACCGGTGTGGGCAAGGGCGAACCGGAAACGATCACCTTGCCGGTGCTAACGGGTGGGGAAATTCGAGCGATTTTCGTGCCATTTTGCGATCAAGTAGCCTCGCTCCTTTCTTGTGCTGATTTAGTGCTCTCGCGTGCAGGGGCGGGAACGATCGCTGAGTTGATTCGCTGCGCAACGCCAGCGATACTAGTGCCACTGCCCACCGCCGCGGATGATCATCAAAGCGCCAACGCGGCTTTCTTCGAGAAACAGGGCGGTGGGTTGGTCGTAGAACAATCAAGGCTCCCACAGATGCGGGCAGAGGTGTTGGATACTATCTTCAACGATTGGCTGCTCGCGCGGTTTCACAGCAATTTGCAACGGATGGATCGTGCCAATCCGCTCGATATCATGTTGGATGATTTAGAGATGTTTGTTGCGCCTCCCGATTCAGAACTAGCCGAACCGAAACAGGCAGCCGCGTCATGAAATCGAGACCACAGGCACTGTTATTCGGTGAAACGGTAAAACGAATTCACTGCCTTGGAGTGGGTGGGATGGGGATGGCACCCTTGGCTATTTACATGGCTCAGGCGGGATACGAGGTCAGTGGTCAGGATGATGCACTGAGTGACGAAGTCAGAGATGTGCTGTTGCGGAACGGCGTGAGATTGGAGCCGATTCCTGAGGATTGTGATCTCGTGGCGATCTCATCGGCGATCAAACCGGATCACCCGGCAATGACTGCGGTGACGGCATCGAAATGTCGTGTCGTTAAACGCGGCGAACTTTTAGCAGAGGTGGCTCGTGGTAAAAAACTCGTGGCGATTTGTGGCTCTCATGGGAAGACCACAACAGCGGCCATGCTGATCGATGCACTGCGACGTTTAGATTCTCCGGCTGACTATGTCTTGGGGGCGCTGTTCGCAGACGAGTCTGTTGCGCCCGCAGCTTGCACGGGGAGCGATTGGTTGGTGGCAGAGGTCGATGAAAGCGATGGCACGATTGATGGATTCAATCCGGAGATCAGCTTGATCGTTAATTTGGATTGGGATCACACCGATCATTACGCGACGGCAGAGGCGATGATTGGGACGTTCGATAGTTTGGTCGCGCGCACCACTGGTGCAGTGCTAACGAGCAAGGAATGTGAGCTAAGTGAACAGCTAAGCAGTGAAACCAACTCGTCGAAGGAGAGGCTGACATTTGGGCGAGGTGGAGACTTTGCTGGTCAGGTCGACTCTATGAGCGTGGGGATCCAGAAATTGAAGCTGGGTGGGGGATTTGAACTGAAGACAGCTCGCGTGAAGGCGATCGGCGAATTCAATGCACGTAATGCGTTGGGAGCATTGGCGACCGCGCAGATCATGGGCGCAACTTTATGTGAAGAGACTCTCGCTAGTTTTATCGGAGTTCGGCGGCGGCAATCTGTATTGAGTGATGAAGGTGGGATTCGGATAATCGAAGACTACGCGCATCATCCGAATGAGGTTGGCTCTTTGTTGTTATCGTTGCGTGAAGCCCTGGCTGAGGGAGGGCGACTCATAACCGTATTTCAACCTCACCGGTTCAGTCGCACGGCGCAGTTTAAGCATGAATTTGTGACGGCCTTGAGTCCCGCTGATACGCTTTTCTTGCTCGAGGTTTATGGTGCAGGTGAATCGCCAGTCGAAGGCGGCACTTCCACGGATCTACTCGCAGCATGTCGGAGTGCAGCGCCGGAATTGGCGGTGCGATTAGTGAGTGAAAATGACGACGAGCTGTTTGCATTGCTTGATGATGCGGCGCGAGAGGGAGACACGTTAGTATTTGTGGGCGCGGGCTCCATTGATGAAGCGGCTCACGAGTCGACGCGACGCGTTAAGTCGAAGCGGTGGGATGCCTTTGTCGAATCGGTGAAACCTCAGCTCAGTGATGACACACTGATCAAGCGTGAGGAGCCTTTGGCGAATAAAACCACGATGCGAGTGGGTGGGGCGGCTCGGATCTACGCGGAACCGGCCTCACGTGACGATTTGCAGTTGTTGGTGAAGGCGGCCCAGGCGGAAGGAGTGGATGTCCGGTTTCTGGGCCGCGGATCGAATTTGATTATCGCGGATGAGGGCGTCGACGCCTTGGTGATCTCACTCACGAAACCTCAATGGGCGGAGTTCACGGTTACGGGAGAAGGCCAAGTGCGCGTGGGAGCGGGATTAAGATTGAAGAACCTGTGTGGGCTGGCGGCGAAGGCAGGCTTGGTGGGGTTAGAGTTTCTTGAAGGTATTCCAGGTAATGTGGGCGGTGCGCTGCGGATGAATGCGGGCGCGATGGGCGGCTGGATGTTTGATATCGTCGAGGAGGTTGAATTAATGACTCTCGATGGAGAAATCCGGACGGTGCCCAAAGCGGATATGCACGTGGCCTATCGGTGTTGTGAGGAACTTCTGGATGCGATTGCGATTGGAGCGGTGTTGAGCCCTTCGTCTTCAGCAGACACGGAATCGGTGGGACGGCAGATTGATGTTTATCGCAAGAAACGACAGGAATCCCAGCCTCGTGAACCGAGTGCGGGTTGCATTTTTAAGAACCCCGAGGGTGGTTCGGCCGGGCAGCTAATCGACGAAGCCGGACTGAAGGAAGAACGTGTGGGCGGGGCCGAGGTCTCGCTCGTGCATGGAAACTTCGTGGTGAATAGAGATAAGGCTTCAGGAAGCGATGTGGTGAATCTGGTGCGCAAAGTGAGATCAGAAATATTACACTCCAAGGGGATCGCACTGGAACCGGAAGCACAGTTATGGGGCCAACGTTGGAAGGATGTTTTATGAGTAAACCGACGATAGTGGTTTTAGCGGGCGGAGTTTCCGCGGAACGCGAGGTGTCTCTCAGTTCTGGGCAAGCTTGCGCGATGGCGTTGAGTCGCAACTACCCAACGCGATTGTGTGAAGTATCGGCTGATACTTTGCCGACAGATCTAGATGGGCAACGCGACGTGGTGTTTTCCACGTTGCACGGGACTTTTGGTGAGGATGGCGGGATGCCAAAGCTACTCGAAGCAGCAGGGATTAACTACGCCGGTTGCGCGGTAGAGAGCAGTGCGCTGCTCATGAATAAATCACGGACCAAGCAGGTGATGAAAGAGCATGGACTCGCGGGGCCTCGTGAATGGCTGGTCACGGCAGATGCGCTGCCGACCGCGGATGCGATTATGGAGAAGTTGGGAAATCTTCTCATCGTGAAACCCAACGCGGAGGGGAGCTCGGTGGGATTACGCTTAGTGGCTAACGCGGACGATTTACAGAATGCTCTTATTCAGATCAGCACGGGGCAATGGTTGATCGAGGAAAGAATTGTAGGGCGCGAATTTTCGGTGGGCGTGCTACATGGCAAGGCCATGGGGGTGGTCGAGATTCGCCCGAAATCCGGCGTCTACGATTACGAAAGCAAATACACGAAAGGGATGACTGAGTATTTTGCACCGGCCCCGATCGACGAAAAGCTGACCACGCGCCTGCAGGAATTGTCCGCGATGTGCTACCAGGTTTGTGGCTGTCGTGATTACGCGCGGGTGGATTATATGATGTCGGAGTCTTGTGAGGTTTATTTGCTGGAAATCAACACGCTGCCCGGCATGAAAGAAACGAGTTTGTTGCCGATGAGCGCGAGCTGCGCGGGGCTCCATTTCTCGGCTTTGGTCCGTGAGATGGTCGCGTCTGCTGTGAGTCGTTTTTCGGGACGCAACGAAAGGCAATCCGTTGAGTAAAGCTAATCCCAAAAATTCACGCTACCGCACTTGGCGGGATATCCCGCAACAGGTGAATTCTCGCTCTATGTCGCGTGGTGGACGTCGGCGGATGTGGGGCACTGCATTTCGTGTTTCTGGGGCGATCCTCACCGTAGCTTTGTTGGTCGCGGGCATCGTCGTATTCACCGATGCATTTAATCAGAAACAAGGGAAAATGTCGGCCGCGGTTAATGCATCTTCTGTCGATAAAATCGTTTTGCGCACTGACGGGGTGCTGACTGAGGTCTGGGTTAAGCGGACTCTCGATCTGCGTGAGGGCATTACTTTGATGGAGCTTGATATTGATGGGCTCAGAGCAGAAATCGAAACGCATCAACAGGTCTCGAGTGCGACCGTGCGACGCCGGTTCCCTTCGACATTAGAAGTAAGCCTCGCCGAACGTGCCCCAGTAGCTCGTATCTCCGCGCGCGACTCTCAGGGTGCGACGCAAATCCTATTAGTTGCGCGGGATGGAGTGGTCTTTCCCGGAGTTGGTTTTGAACGTGAATTCCGCCGAACGCTTCCTTATCTGGCTGGCATTAAGTTGGTCCGCGATGAAGGTCGCTTGCGCCCAATCAAAGGAATGGATGTCGCCAGTGTCTTGTTAGCCACGGTGAGAAATGAAGCTCCTCATCTCTACAACGATTGGAAGGTCGTTTCGTTGGCGCGACTGGAGGATGAGCGAGAGATCGAAGTGCAGTCTGCGAAAGTGGAACGGATCGTGTTTACGACGCGTTCAGAGGATGCCTTTTTGAAGCAGATCGCTCAATTGGATGTGCTGCTCGACTCAGTGCGGGCGCACACGGATCAGCCTGTGCGTGAAATTAATTTGGCAATTGGGCGAATGAGCGATGGACGTATGCAAGTGCCGGTGACATTCAGTGACACGATTCCGGTAGAGTCTGTCGTTCCTCAGGAATCCACACCCAACTCTCAATTCTTTAACACACCGCGTAAAACCAACCGTGAGCTCTAGTCCCCAAATTATTGGCGCTGTCGAAATTGGCACGTCCAAAGTTACGGCCGTAATCGGTGAGTATACTGGGCGTGAGTTAGCGATCATCGGTCATGGGGAGTGTCAGTCGCATGGTGTTACCAAGGGGATGGTCTGGGATTACAAGGCGGCCAGCGAATGCACTCATAGCGCTCTTGAAATTGCGGAACGCGACGCAGGAGAAAAGGTAGACACCGTGTTTTTAGCACAGACGGGCGCGCATTTGGAGGGCTTTTACAACGAAGCTTCTGTGAACGTGATGGGCTCGGATAATGTGATCGGCGAAGAGGATATTCGCACCGTGTGTAATCTGGCACGTTCCAAAGAATTGCGAAACGGACGTATGATTGTGCACCATATACGGCGACCATTCGTAATTGATGATCGGCAAATGGTTCCGACAGCACCGGAGAATCTTTCGGCCAAGAAACTGGCAGTAGGTTACTGGACGGTGCACGGCGAAGAGCAACGACTAGCCGATACAATTCACGTGATCAAAGGCTTCAATATAGAGGTCAGCGAACTCGTGGTCTCCAGTTTGGCCTCAGGGCATGTGGTAACGACGGCCGAAGAGCGGCAGCACGGCGTTTTAGCGATCGATATTGGCGCAGGCACGACGGATTACGTGCTCTACGGAAATGGCGTGCCCGTCATCACCGGTGTCCTTGCGGTTGGCGGTTCGCATTTAACGAATGACTTAAGCGTTGGACTGCGTTTGACGGAGGGGCAGGCCGAGAAGCTGAAGCTTCAATATGGTCGCGCCGAAGTGCGTTGCCGCGATAAGACTGACAAGGTATGGTTGGATGGGAATTTTGCGATTGGAGATCGTCAGTTTCCTCGTCACTCGATTGAGAAAATCACCTCTGCCCGTGTTCGGGAGATATTCGAGATTGTGAAAGATAAGCTCGGCACAAGTTTCTCGGTCCAAGAGTGCAGCGCGGGAGTCGTGCTGACGGGAGGCACGGCGAAAATTCCGGATATTGCGGAATCCGCGGCATCGGTTTTTCAAGTGCCGGTGCATCTCGGCGACCCTCCGGTTTCGATTGTCGGTGAATTGCGTGATCCCGGCACCACGACTGCCATTGGCACGCTCTACTACGGGATCTATTCGCGATCGGATCGTGGTGTGATGCGCCGGAAAAAGAGCAGTCTTCTCGGTGGGCTCATGAATCTCTTCTCGAATTAATCTGATGAATCTTAACGAACTCCCGCTCGAACAGGAACTCCTGGAAGACCGTGACATCGCCATCAAAGTGGTGGGTGTCGGCGGGGCTGGTGGCAATGCGGTGGACCGTCTGAAGATGGAGAATCTCGAGAGACTGCAGCTCGCGGTGCTGAACACGGATCGTCAGGCCTTAGCGAGTTCGCCGGTGCAAGAGAAGGTCCTCTTGGGAGCAAGTGTCACGCGTGGACTCGGAGCGGGTGGGGATCCGGATATTGGTCGACTAGCCGCGGAAAGTGATCAGGAGATAATTAAGGAGGTGATCAAGGATTGTGACTTGGTCTTTTTGATGGCCGGGATGGGTGGTGGAACGGGTAGTGGCGCGATGCCCACCATCGCTGAAATAGCCTCAGAATCTGGTGCGCTGGTGGTGGCCTTTGTGACGATGCCGTTTAGCTTTGAAGGAGGACGCCGCTGTAAACAAGCTGAGGAAGGCTTGCAGAATCTACGCTCAGTTTGTGATGCGGTGATACCTTTGCCCAATGATATTCTCCTGCAGGAGGGCGAAGACGATACCACAGTGCTCGATGCCTTTGCTTGCGCGAACGAATGGATGGGGCGTGGGGTGAAATCGATCTGGGCGATATTGTTCAAGAACGGATTAATCAATCTGGATTTCGCGTCTTTGCGACAGGCGTTCCAATTTCGTGGAGGAAAAACTCTGTTTGGTTTGGGGGCGGGGGCTGGAGAAAATGCGGCTGCTGCAGCCATGGAGAGTTTGTCGCTTTGCCCACTTTTGCATACCTCGGATAACGCGCGTCGCGCGGATCGCTTGTTAGTGAACATTATCGGTGGCACCGATCTCACATTGCCGCGCGTCAACGAGTTAATGAACGACATCGCGGCGAAGTTTGGCCGGAATTCGCACATCATCATGGGAGCGGTCATTGATGAGGACATGCATGAGCGCGTCGACATTTGCGTGATTGGCACTACCGAGCTGAGTGGATCGCGGCGACAAGCTGCGACCCAGCGCTCAACCCCGCCAATGTCCGCTCGTCGAAACGAAGTGGTCGCGCCAATCGAAACCCGCGGGACGGCTCCGCCAATCCCGCACAAGCCTACTTCGACGGCTGAAATCGCAGAGGCCAAAGAGTTGGCTTTGAAGGCGGATCAAGATGAATTCGGCTTTGGTGAACATGAGTCACGAGGTTCTTTCGAAAAGACCGGACGTAATATCTATCAAGGCCACGATCTGGATGTGCCGACTTACATGCGTAAGGGTATTAAAATCAGTCTTTAAACAGTCGTCCCATTTATCTGAAAATACGCCTCTTGGCAAAGCATGACGGTTCTGTATCGTGATCTGTTATGTTCGTAGATGAGTGTGTTATCAAGGCAGCAGCCGGCGACGGCGGGCGGGGATGTATCAGCTTCCGTCGGGAAAAATTTGAACCGTGGGGAGGGCCCAACGGTGGCGATGGTGGTCGCGGTGGTGATGTGGTGTTACTCGGAGATGATAACACCAATAATCTTGTGGATTATCGCTACACTCCGCAGCGCAAAGGTGAACGAGGCGAGCACGGGCTGGGTTCGGATCAAGTAGGGCGCGACGGGAAAGACTGTGTGATGCGCATGCCGCTTGGCACACTCGTGACGGACGAGGAGACGGGTAAAGTGGTCGCCGAAGTGGTTGAAGACGGTCAGCGCATCGTTCTCCTCAAAGGTGGCAATGGCGGCTGGGGAAATACGCATTTTAAGAGCTCAGTGAGCCGCGCGCCTAAGCGGGCCAATCCAGGGCAAGAAGGTGGTTCAGGCCGGTATCGCCTCGTTCTCAAAAGTATCGCCGATGTCGGTCTGGTCGGATTTCCGAATGCGGGTAAATCAACCCTTACCCAGTCGATCACTCGGGCGCGGCCTAAGACCGCATCGTATCCTTTCACGACTCTGCAACCGCAGATTGGCGTGGTTGAGTTTCCCGATGAATTGCACGGTTCGAAACGTCTCTTGCTCGCAGATATCCCCGGGTTGATCGAGGGAGCGAATGAGAATCGTGGGCTTGGTCACCGTTTTCTGCGTCACATCGAGCGGTGTGCACTTTTGGTGATCATTGTCGATATGTCGGGTCTGGATGGCCGCGACCCGAGAAGCGACTACGAGCATCTATTGCGAGAGCTAGAACTTTACGATCCTGCCTTGTTGGAGAAACCTCGATTGGTCGCCGCCAACAAGATGGACCTGGCTGAATCAAAAGCGCACCTCACGAAGTTTAAGCGGAAACACAAAGTGGATGTTGCGAGCTTTTCGTGTCTGACGGGTGATGGCGTGGAGAAGTTTAAGAAAGAATTGTTAAAACGGGTCACTGCGTTCCGGAAAAGCGAAATTGAGTCGCAGAACGTATCGGTCTGAGCTAATTTTATAATCTATGTCGAAAGAGCACCGCTCATTGATGATGCGAGCCAACCGCTTGATGGGAGCGGCTTTGGTGGAACACAATCTTGTGAAGATTGAAGATCTTGACGGTGCCAACGAGCGACTCCTGAAAATCGTTGCGCAAGGTTAAGCTCGCCAAAATACCGTGCTCGGCATTTTAACTTACGAGATGAAAGCCGTGCGTGATGTTTATCAAGGCTGGTATCGCGATATCGTTGAACCACCGATTCCGATTGAGGATGGCTATCTCAAGGCACCTGAAGAACCCGGGCTTGGTGCGCGGTTAAAAGAATCTGTTTGGGAGCGTGACGACCTCGTGGTCGAAACCTCCGATGCTGATCACCTCGCACCACTGCAATGGCCCGGATTCAGAAGCCAGCAAAGACCAGACTCCTAATCGTAAGACTACTCTCCCTAATCCGCCCTGGATTGCACGTCATCCAATAGTTGACAAACAAATCGAGCCACATGAGATCATGAGAATGACTATTCGTGAAGATACTATGTCGATTGGACTGTCACTTCCGGCGGATTTATTGGTTTCTCTGGGAGAGGCTGCGACTGCGATTGCGAGTGACGCTGAACAAAAATTTCGTGCGCGAAGTTTGCCTGATGTCGGTCGCACCTTGCGCCCGGGGAACGGAACGCCTTTGTGGAATACGCTACGCGACCAAGCGAAGGCACATCTGAAAAAGCGTGGATCGCAGGCCGATTTGGGTAGGCATCTGAATTTGCCTCGGCAGCAGATTAACGCGTTTTTGGCTGGCTCGCGTATGCCGGATGCGGAGCGCACGCTCCAACTGATGGCGTGGCTTATGGTGAAACGATCCGAGCAGGATTCTGAATAACTAGCAGTCTCATCATCCTCACAGTTGGTTCACGATTACTCGTCAACTAATAGATGACTAGTAATCTTTGGCTATCCCAGTTTCGGGTTCTAAAAGCGCTGAGGCAAGGCACACTTTAAGGCAGGCGTGGATCGCGATTAGGCATAGACGCTGCCGCCGAGGAGTTGCTCGCCGCGATAGAGGGCCATGATTTGACCGGGTGCGATGGCGCGTTGGGGCGTAGCGAATTTAATGTCGGCTCCGGATTCGGTGGGCGTGAATTCTATCGCGACACGCGGATCGCGGTAGCGCACGCGGCATTCGATTTGCACTGATTTAGTGATCGGTTCGTTGATGAAGCTGAGGCTGTGAACGTGAGATTCACTAGTCCAAAGTCCGGGAGCTTGCGGTTCGTCGAAGGCGACGAGGAGGGCGTGATCCGATGCGCGTTTACCCACGACACAATACGCTTTGTTCTCCGTGTTGGAGGGGATGCCGATTCCTTTTCGTTGCCCGATGGTGTAGTAATGCAGTCCGCGGTGTTCGCCTAGGACTTGCTCATCGGTGGCACGGACGATTGGACCGGGCTTGTCCGGCACGTAGGCTTTCAGAAAATCCTGCATCTTCACTTCACCGATAAAACAGATGCCTTGGCTATCTTTTTTATGAGCGGTCGGTAGGCCAGCCTCGGCCGCGAGTTCGCGTAGCTTTGGCTTGGGAAGTTCGCCAACGGGGAATCGCGCTGCCCGGAGTTGATCCTGAGTGAGAAGGGCGAGGAAGTAGCTCTGATCTTTGTTCTTATCAGCTCCTTCTATAAGCAGGCAGTCCGAGTCTGTCTCGATACGACGTGCGTAGTGTCCGGTTGCGACGGCGGTAAAACCCTCGGCTTGGGCGTATTTCAGGAAGACGCCGAATTTCATCTCGCGATTGCACATCACATCCGGGTTGGGCGTGAGACCGCTTTGATAGCCATCAAGGAGGTAATCTACCACGAGGCGTCGATAGTCTTCCATGAGATTAACAACGCGGAATTCGATGCCGAGGTGATCGGCGCCGGCGCGAGCATCTTCGATATCCTGCATCCACGGACAGTGGCCGATGACTTCATCCTCGTTGATCCAGTTCTTCATGTAGGCGCCCACGATATCGTAGCCCTGTTGTTTGAGCAGCAGAGCGGCAACAGAGCTGTCCACTCCGCCGGAGAGGGCGACGAGGATTCTTTCGCGGTTGGCCATGAAGAAAACGACGCGGCGCGACGCCAGATTGTCAAACGAACGTGACGAGAGAGTTGGCAAGCTTTCTGCAGATTGTAACACGATGTGCTCTTGCGCGTCATTCGCACTCACCGCACTTTTACTGATCAATGAAGAAAAATCCTCCCATTCGAGCGTGGATGCAGTCCCTCACCACGGGGTGTATAGAATACACGCGTGATTGGAGTGACAACGAGGTTCCGGCGGTTCGGCTGGTCGGCGAAGGAGGTAAGCGGGTGTTTCAGAGTTTTGAGCGTGCACCTCGATATGCCGCGGCTGGTCGCTATGGTTATTTTGTAAACGACGACGGGGCTTTGGTATTTGCCGTGCGTCGGGAAGCGCATTCCGAGAATGAGATCTACGTCGCGGGCGATTTTAATGGCTGGAGTGAAGCGATCGGAGATGAGAAATGGAAAATGACCGCGGGTGAGCTCGCGGGGGAGCCGATGTGGTTATGGGTCGGGTTGCCTGATCAATTTTGGGCGGAGTCACCGATATGTTTTAAATTTGTGACGGGCGAAAATCAGTGGTTGGTCGTGCCAGATGACTCGCCGAATAGCGTGCGTGATGATAAAGGGCTGGTGAATCACGTGCTAGATCCGCAACGCACGGGATCACAGTTTTTCCAATACGAATTGGAGGCGCCGCTCGATCTTGCCCACGCGTGGAGAGTGGAGCGCGCTTCCGATGAAGAGAATGGGGTGGTGCTGCAACCGGGAGATTTCTTCTTTTCGATTAATACGAAACTGCCGATGGGCGCGACGATCGAAGGAGATCGCACCATCTTTCGACTGTTTGCACCACGGGCGAGCGAGGTGAGTTTACACCTGTCGCAAAAAGTGTCGGAAGGAGCTGCGAATCAAGTGATCGCGATGCAGCGCAATACCGATGAGCCCTATGTCTGGGAAACGATCTGTGACAGTAACATGCACGAATGGTATTACTGGTATCAACTCGATGGAGTGTCCGATAAATCGGGTGCGTTTGATCCGAACTTCCGCGTGCTCGACCCCTTCGCGCTCGCGACGGTTTGCCGGGATGGCCCGGGGATCGTGATTGATCGCTCGACGCTGGGGCTGGGGGATCGAAGCTTCGCGACGCCGGATTGGCAGGACTTGATCATGGCCGAGGCTCATGTGCGTGATCTGGCCGCCAAGGCACCGATCAAAGCGACGCCACGCGAGCGCCGTGGGTTTACCGGATTGAGGAAGTGGGTCGAAAGCCCGGAATTTTATCTCCATCACCTTGGCGTGAACTGCGTGGAGCTGCAACCGATCCAGGAATTCGATAACGAAAGCCGCGAGGAATATCACTGGGGCTACATGACCGTGAATTGGTTTTCACCGGCCAGCGCTTATGCGATGGAGCCGGAGAAGGCTTCCGGTATTTCCGAATTTCAAGAATTGGTCGCAGCCTTTCATCGTCGCGGCATGGCGGTGGTTCTCGATGTGGTTTACAATCATGTGGGAGTGCCGGCGCATCTTCACTTTATCGACAAGCTCTACTATTTTGAGCAGGACGCGGACGGCGCTCTCTCTAATTGGAGCGGCTGCGGGAATGATATTCGGGCGGATGCGGCGATGGCGAAGCGACTGATTATCGAATCGTGCACTCACCTGATCGAAACTTACGGCGTAGATGGATTTCGTTTTGATTTGGCGGAGTTGCTGGGGGCGGAAGTGCTCATTGAGATCGAAGATGCGCTCAAGCAGGTGAAGAGAAATGTGATCTTAATCGCAGAGCCATGGAGCTTCCGCGGGCACATTGCGGGTGTGTTGCGCGATACCGGCTGGTCGTCATGGAACGATGGATACCGTGATTTTCTCCGCGAGTATGTGCGGGGTGGTAGCAAAGTGGAGACATTCGAATACTATCTCAAAGGTGCGCCTTGGTATTGGTCGAAATGGCCGGCGCAGACTGTCAATTTTTCCGAATCACACGATGATCGCTGTTGGCTGGATGTGATCACGGAAAACCCGGATCACAATGGCAACGCACCAACGGCTAATGATCGGCGTCGCACCCATTTGATGGCGGCGATCCTGTTTTCTTCGATTGGGATACCAATGCTCGCGGCCGGGCAGGATTTTATGCGCTCCAAGCACGGGGTGAATAACACGTATCAGCGAGGTGACCTCAACGCGCTTGATTTCCGCCGTTTGCTGAAGTTTTCCGGCACGCATGCGTATTTCGCTGATTGGATCGCGTTCCGGCGAAGCGATCAGGGGAAGCTCCTGCGTCTATGGTCCGCGCCGGAAGAATCGTATTTCCATTTCTGTAATGTGGAGCATTCCACGGCCTGTGCAGTCGTTTATAACTTCGATGCCTCGCGCGGCTTCACCCGTCTGTTGTTTGCGGTGAACCCGACCCTCGAGGATGTCGTGTTGCCATTAGGGGATGAAGTCACCTCCTTGGGTGAGTGGAGACAATTGGCTGATCATGACCGCTTTTTCCCCGGATATGCGGCCAGACAATCAATTGAAACCGAGGTTTATTTACCGGCCTTGGGGTGTGGACTCTGGATTTGCGGGGGATGACACGACTTTTCCGGCAAAACCCTTGCTTACTTTGGAGCGGATTGTTTGAACATTGGGTTCTACGTCCGCGTAGAATCTCAATAATATAAGCTAGTAAACAAACTACAGAAACGGACTCTCACATGGCAGTTAAAGTTGGCATAAATGGTTTTGGGCGCATCGGTCGCCTAGTATTTCGCGCATTGGTCGAGCAAGGTCTTCTCGGCACTACATTTGATGTAGTGGCCGTCAATGATCTCGTTCCCGCTGACAATTTGGCTTACCTGCTCAAATACGACACCACGCAAGGTCGTTTCGATGGCACGGTTACCAGTGAGAAGTCTTCTCCTGATGCGGCTGCGGACGACGTCCTCGTTGTTAATGGTCACAAAATTCAGGTGCTCGGCGAACGCTCAGGACCTGCCGCACTTCCTTGGAAAGAACTCGGTGTTGATCTCGTGATCGAATCGACCGGTCTTTTCACCGCTGCTGAGAAGGCCAAGGGCCATATCGATGCCGGCGCTAAGAAGGTTATCATTTCAGCACCAGCCAAGGGCGAAGACATCACCGTAGTGATGGGCGTAAACGACGATCAACTCGATGTCGCGAAGCACAGTATCATTTCGAATGCTTCTTGCACGACTAACTGTCTCGCGCCTGTGGTCCATGTTCTCCTCAAGGAAGGTTTTGGAATTGAAGAAGGTCTCATGACGACGGTTCATTCTTACACCGCTACGCAAAAAACGGTGGATGGAGCTTCTCAGAAGGACTGGAAGGGTGGACGTGCTGCTGCGCAGAACATCATTCCTGCTAGCACTGGCGCCGCCAAGGCTACCGCACTCGTTTGCCCTGAAGTTAAAGGCAAGCTCACCGGTATGTCGTTCCGCGTGCCGACTCCTACGGTCTCGGTCGTCGATCTTACCGTCCGCACGAATAAGGAAACTTCCTATGAAGAGATTTGTGCAGCGATGAAGAAGGCCAGCGAAACTTATCTAAAAGGTATTCTCGAATACACCGACGACGAAGTCGTTTCCTCTGATTTCATCCATAGCAAATCTTCGTCGATCTTCGACGCGGGTAGCGGCATCGGGCTGAACAGCAAGTTCTTCAAGCTCGTCAGCTGGTATGACAATGAGTGGGGCTACAGCAACCGCGTGGTCGACCTCACCAAGAAGATTGCCGACAAGCTCTAAGCTACACGTTTTAATACCGGCCACGGAGGCGCGGAGACTTTGAGAATCCAACCCTTCTCTGAGACTCTCGCTTCCGTGGCCTCTTTATTTTCCCATGCCTAAACATACTTCTCTTCGCGACCTCGATCTTTCCGGCAAACGCGTGTTGATCCGCGTCGATTTCAATGTCCCTCAGGATAAATCGACCGGCGCGATCACCAATAATCAGCGCATCGTCGCTGCGCTTCCAACGATCAAGCACGTGCTCGATCAAGGCGCCTCGGTGGTGTTGATGAGTCATTTGGGTCGGCCCAATGGGCAAGCGGATCCAAAGTTTACCCTAAAACCCGTCGCGACAGAACTGAGCAGCCTGTTGGGCAAAGAGGTGAAATTCGAAGAGGATTGCGTGGGACCGGTCGCAGAAGAAGCTGCCAACGAGTTACGATCCGGTGAGGTGCTGTTGCTTGAAAACTTACGCTTCCATATCGAGGAAGAGGGTAAGTCGAAAAATGAGGATGGCTCGTCCACTCAGGCAGATCCTGAGAAGGTAGCCGCGTTTCGCGCTAGCCTATCGAAGCTTGGGGATGTGTTTGTAAACGATGCCTTTGGCACGGCGCATCGTGCTCATTCGTCGATGGTCGGCGTGAATCTGCCACAAAAGGCCGCTGGGTTTTTGATGGAAGCTGAGCTCAAAGCATTTGCGGCGGTGCTCGACGAACCGAAGCGTCCGTTGCTGGCGATTCTGGGCGGGGCGAAGATCTCGGATAAAATCCCGCTAATTAAAAACCTACTCGATAAGGCTGACCAGATCATCATCGGTGGCGGCATGACTTACACCTTCAAGAAGGTGATTGACGGCATGGAGATCGGAAAAAGTCTTTTCGATGAAGAAGGCGCCAAGATCGTGGCTGAACTCGCGAATGAAGCGAAAGCCAAGGGTGTGAAACTGGTTTTCCCAGTAGACTATGTCTGCGCCGATGATTTCAGCCCCGATGCGAATACAAAGGCGGCAGACGATACCTCGGGTATCCCCGCAGGGTGGGAAGGCCTTGATGCCGGACCAAAGTCGATCGAGCTCTACCGCGAAACGATTCTCGGATCGAAAACGATCATCTGGAACGGTCCGGCTGGGGTGTTTGAATTTGAGAAATTTGCAGGCGCGACCGAGGCGATGGCAGCAGCCATAGCCGAAGCGACGGCGAATGGTGCGATCACCGTCGTGGGTGGGGGTGATACCGCGACAGCCGCGAAGCAATTCGGAGTGGCGGACAAAGTGACTCATTGCTCCACTGGTGGCGGCGCGAGCTTGGAGTTTCTCGAAGGTAAGGCGCTCCCCGGGGTGGTCTTTCTTGAGAATTAATCGCGTCTTTTTATCCGCAAAACGCTCTTCTGTGTCGCCAAGAACAGACTCTTCGACGATAAAGTCATTTAGCTAAATTTTTCATATGATCTTACGTAAAAAACTCATCGCCGGAAATTGGAAGATGAACAAGACCTCCGCTGACAGTGTAACGTTGGTGAAGGAGATTGCTCAGCAAATTGGTCGCCAGACCGAAGTCGACGTCTTGGTCTGCCCACCGGCTACCGCTCTTGAAAGTGTCGGTCGCACTCTGGAAGGTGCCAATATTAAGCTCGGAGCACAGAACATGCATTTCGAGGCTAGCGGTGCTTTTACGGGCGAAATTTCCGCACCGATGCTACGCGACCTATTCGTCACTCACGTGATTCTGGGCCATAGCGAACGTCGCGCCTTGTTTGGCGAAGACGATCAACTGATCAATCAAAAGGTGTTGTCCGCATTGAAGACGGAACTTCGTCCCGTGCTCTGCGTTGGAGAATCACTCGAAGAACGTGAGGCCGGAGATACGCTCAAAGTAGTGCAAACCCAATTGGAGGCGGGACTCGCTGGAGTCAGCAACGAGCAGGCTGCGAGTGTGATTTTGGCCTATGAGCCTGTCTGGGCAATCGGCACCGGTAAGGTGGCGACTTCGGATCAGGCACAGGAAGTGCACGCGTTTATCCGCGAGCTGCTCACGAAACTCTTTGGCGAAACCATCGCGCAAAAGGTGCGCATCCTCTATGGAGGTTCGATGAAACCTTCCAATGCCGATGAACTTCTCGCGCAAACGGATATCGACGGCGGTTTGATTGGCGGAGCCGCTCTCGAAGCCCGCAGCTTCGTAGATCTCGTTAAAGCAGCAGCGCAGTCTTAATTTGCTCGTTTGGTCATCGCATTGGTCAGCGCGACGAGGAATGTCGTGTCACCCGAGAGCGATTGTAGTGAGTCGATGGCTGATTGGGTGTGCTGGGCGGCTATTTGCTGCGCTTTGTCGATCCCGTGTAGTTTGACGTAGGTGGTCTTGTCGATCGCGGCATCTTTACCAGCGGTTTTGCCGAGAGTCTCGGTATCGGCGGTGGCATCGAGGATATCATCGATGATCTGAAAGGTGAGGCCGAGGTGTCGACCAACAGTGCGTAGTGTCGCGCAGTGGGTTTCGTCAGCTCCGCCGACCAGTCCGCCGAGCACAAGTGAGGTTTCGATCATCGCGGCGGTTTTATTGAGGTGAATGAATTCGAGGTCGTCCGTCGTGGCGTTGGAATTCTTCTCGGCGAGGAGATCTTCCATTTGCCCTCCAATCAGATGTTGGCTACCGGCGGTGGCGGCTAGCTCCTGAATAAGACTGTGAGCCAGGGCAGGCTGAGCGGCATAGGCCGTGGCGAGTAATGCGAAGGCGTGGGTGAGCAAGGCGTCGCCGGTGAGGAGAGCGGTCGCCTCATCGAATGCCTTGTGGGTGGTGGCACGACCGCGGCGCAGATCATCGTTGTCCATGCAGGGTAGATCGTCGTGGACGAGAGAATAGGTGTGCACGCACTCAATCGCGACTGCCGCAGGAAGAGCCGAATCGCCATCGGCGCCAAACAACTCAGCCGTGGCGAGAAGCAGCATGGGGCGCAAGCGTTTGCCGCCTCCTTCGATCGCGTAGCGCATGGCTTCGTGCATGCGAGCAGGGCGGGTGGTGGACGCAGGGAGATGCTTGTCGAGACCTTGCTCGATAAGGCCGTGGTAGGCGGCGAGTTGATCAGAAAAACACATTCGTCCAAGGAAGTGTCGCAAATCACGACTTGGCGCAACCCTGTGGGTAGACATTCGATGGAAAGCGATGATGAGAACGCACTCGCCATGGCTGATCGAACGCGCCATAAAACGCTCCGAAGTATATGCCTACCTACGACTATATTTGTTCTAAATGCGGCCACGAATTGGAGGTCTTTCAATCGATGAAGGATGAGCGCCTGAAAAAATGCCCTACCTGCAAGAAAATGGGACTAAAGCGTCAGATTGGAACCGGTGGCGGCCTCATTTTCAAAGGTAGCGGTTTCTATGAGACTGACTTTAAGACTAGGAAAGGCACGCCGGACAAAGAATCGAAGCCTGCTGAAAGTAAGCCTGCCAAAACAGAAACCAAAGCTGCTACTAAATAACCACCCACTATTATGAGCTCACGAAATGATCGCGCCATCAATGGTCCCAGCTGGACCGAGGTAACAATTGGAGCTCTTTTGAGCGTGGGGATTGGGATTCTGCTCGCGGGCGCTTGGTTAACACTCAAGCCGGTCGAAAAGGTCCGGTCATTACCTGATGAGCCGAAGTTGGGTCTGGTTTATTATATTGAGGGAGCGCTCAACGGCAGCATCGGGAGGGCGTGGGAACGTAAAACCCAACTATTTGCGACAGGCGTTTCAGTCGGTCTGGTTGAACAGGAATTGAATGAAGCTGCTCGACAGCTTTCATCCGACGCCCAAAAGGCGAAGGGGAAGGATGCGAAGGATGGCACCATCACCCCGGGGCAGTTGAATTTTCGCATCAGCGATGGGGAACTTCAGGTGCCATTGCCCTTGGCTCTGAATGTTTACGGTATGAAATCTGATGTTCAGTTGGTCACGCGTGGAGGGTTTGTGAAAAAGGGTAAGCGATTCGTTTACGAACCGACTTCAATTTACGTTGGGTCCTGTCCCATCGAGCGTCTGCCTCAGATCGGTGGCGTGCTGATCGGGAAAATCTGGGAAGCGATGTCACAACAGGAAGAGATTAAAGCGGCCTGGGATGCATTGGAGAACGTGACGGTCGAAGCTCGCAGTTTGCGTTTGGTGGCGCAGTAATCGCTTTCTCCGCGCTTGCTGATGCGGAAGTGAGGGGAAAAACTGCACTGTGTCGAAAAAGCTGAAAAACATCGGACTCGTCTCGGGATTGACGGTGGTCTCCCGTGTCCTGGGTCTGGTGAGGGATCAGCTCAGCGCGGCAGTGTTTGGTATCAGCGCCCTGAATTCTGCATTCATTACTGCTTTCAGTTTGCCGAATTTGTTTCGTCGGTTGTTGGGCGAGGGTGCCTTGACGGCCGCCTTTGTGCCGACTTTGCAGGATGAATTACACGAGAATGATCGGGCGGGAGCTTTCCGATTGCTGAGTCAGGTGGCGAGTTGGCTCGCGTTGGTCACTGGTGGTCTCGTCGTGCTGGGGATGTTGTTCTTCAGTCAGGCGCATCGCATGGGTCGACATGACGATAAGTGGGTGCTCGCGGCGGATCTGACCGTGTTTCTTTTTCCCTATCTAGCCTTGGTCTGTATGGCGGCCGCGTTTAGTGCGGCGCTGAATGTCTTGGAGAGATTCCTCGAACCGGCGCTGTCGCCGATCTGGTTGAATCTCGCGATGATTCTTTGTCTAGGTGGGGCCGGGTTGAGTTTTGCGGAAACAGCCGAGGGACGAATGGCGTGGTTATGCACTGGGGTGCTCATCGGTGGCGTGCTGCAAATGGTGGTGCCGGCGGGAGTGCTGATGCGCGAAGGATGGCGCCCGCGATTGGATTTCACACTTACTCCACGCGTGAAGATGATCGCGTTGCTGATGGTTCCGGGGCTGTTCGGCACGGCGATCTATCAGATCAATATTCTAGTGTCCCGCCTGCTGGCATTTTCTCTGAATGACTCAGCTGCCTCAGTCTTGTTTTACGCTAATCGTCTGACTGAGTTGCCGATCGGAGTATTCGCCATCGCGGTGGCCACGGTCGTTTACCCGATGTTGGCGAAACACGCGGCACAGGGAAATCAAGACTTAATGGCGAAGGATTACCAGAAAGGACTTCGTCTGATCATGATCATCAATGTGCCCGCGGCGGTGGGGTTGGCATTGCTCGGCGAACCGATCATTAGAGTGCTTTTCGAACGGGGAGCATTCACCGCTGCGGATACGCAAATGATGGCACCTCTGTTGATCCTGTTTGCGGTGGGAATGCCGTTTTTCTCGGTCTCGAGTTTGAGCACACGCGCTTTTTATGCACTGAAAGATACGGCGACTCCGGTGAAACTCGCGGGGGTGAGTTTCCTCTTCAACCTCGGTTTGAGTCTTGCTTTGATGTATCGAATCGGTGTCGCCGGATTGGTCATTGCGAGTGTCGTGTCGATTGTGGTGCAGACCCTGCTGATGCAGCGCTTGCTCACGAAACGCTTACCGGCACTTACGTTTGGTCCTCTGTGGAAATCTCTGGCGAAGGTGTTACTCGCGGCGCTGCTGATGGGCGGGGTCGTGGGTGGAGGCTGGGAGTTTTTAAGCTCTAACTATGCCGGTGGAATGAAGGTCGATCTGGTGGCCCTAGCAGCACTGATTCCGCTGGGCGCAGGACTTTATGGTCTGTGTCTCTGGGGATTGAGAATTGAAGGCCGAGAAGACATTACCGCTTTCTTCGCGCACCGTCGTAATCGCTGATCATGAAACTGAAAATTGATTGGTTTCTGGTGGGAATGGCGGCAGCGGTATTAATGGCCTGGGGTTGGCCCAATCCGGGTGCGAGTGGGGGATGGTTGCAGCCGAAGATGCTGACGAAGGTTGGTGTCGCGCTGATCTTTTTTCTACATGGCATCCAGTTGCCTTTCGAAGTATTGCGCGCGGGCACGTTGCGGTGGCCGGTGCATAGCGTGGTGCAATCGAGCACTTTTATTTTGTTTCCATTGTTGGGCTTGGCGCTGATCGCGTTACCCGGAATCGTGGGTGACTTGCGCTTGGGATTGTTCTTTTTGTGCGTTCTCCCTTCGACCATTTCGTCGTCGGTGGCTCTGACCGCGACGGCGCGAGGTAATGTGCCGGTGGCAGTGTTCAACGCGACGTTCTCAAATTTGGCCGGCGTGCTATTCACTCCACTATTGGTTGGACTGGTGATGGAAGCGAGTGGCCTGCGGATTCCTTTCGGAGAGGTGTTTTTCGATCTGGTGCGCTGGTTAGTGCTGCCGCTCTTAGTGGGTCAACTGCTGCGCCCTTGGTTGGGAGCGATGATTCAACGTCAGAAGCGATGGGCGACTAAAGTAGATCGCACCGTGATCTTGCTACTCGTTTACACGTCGTTTTGCGAATCCGTGAAACAGGGAATATGGACGAATTACGGCTGGGGAAATGTGGCGATGCTCACGCTCGTGTCGCTGATCCTGTTTGTCGTCGTGATCGTGGTGACGCGGGCGGTGAGTCGGATCCTGAAGTTTCCACGAGAAGAGGAGATCGTCGTGATGTTCTGTGGATCCCAAAAAACCCTCGCGGCGGGAATCCCCATGGCGCAGTTGATCTTTGCCGGACATCCGGCGATGGGGCTTATCCTGCTACCGATTATGATTTACCACCCACTGCAGTTGATTCTGTGCAGTGGGTTGGCTTCACGCTGGGCGCGCCGGGCGAACTGATTATCCCTTGATCGCGCCGGCGGAGAGACCGCGAACGAAGAGGCGCATCGTGAAGAGGAAGATCACGATCAGCGGAATCGCTCCGAGGAAATAGGAGGCCATGATCTTACCCCATGGTTTCACATATTCGCCATCCAGATAGATCAGACCGACACCGAGCGTGAAGAGCTCTTTGTCGCGAAGGATGATCAAAGGAAGCAGGAAGTCATTCCAGGCGTTGAGGAAGGAAAGGATTGCGAGCGTGCCGATGATCGGCCCCGACATCGGGATCACGATGTTGATGACCTGCTGGAAATGAGAGGCGCCATCCATCTCGGCGGCTTCAAATAAATCCTTGGGTAGATCTTCAAGGAAATGCCGCAGCACGAAAATATTGAAAACTTGTCCGCCTGCCACGCCGACTAGAATCAGGGCGAGCAGGGTGTTGAGGAGGCTCATGGACTTCAGCAGCATGAACAACGGCACGATATTCGTGACGGTGGGGAGCAGCATGAGGAAGAGAAACAGGGCCCAAAGTAGTCCGCTAAATGGCAACTTATGCCGGGCGAAAAAGTAGGAACCGAGAATCGCGAGGAAGAGCGAACAGATCGTCGTGGTGACGGCTACGAATACGGTGTTGGCCAGATAAGGGCCGACGAGCTTGATGGCGAAGAGCCAATTGCCCCAATTCCATTCGGTGGGCGAGAGTGGCAACCAAGGTTGCTGAATGAAGGACGCGTTGTCCTTAAAGCTCACTTGAAACATCATGTAGAGCGGGAAGAGCTCGATCAGAATGAAACTCCAAATGATGACATGCTTGGGCCAGTCGACCTTACGGTGCAGGCGAGCGATAGTGCTGTCGGAGGCACTCATTTTTCGACGCGAACGTAGCGGTTATTGATGAGCGTGAGCCCGAGAATTACGAAGGCGAGAATCACCCCGATGGCACAGGCGTAACCGAATTCACCGGCGACGAATGCGCGGTTATACATCCACAACCCGGGCACCATACCGCGGCCTCCCGGACCGCCGTATTCGTTGAGCAGGAGGAGTTGCAGGCCGTATTGACCCAGCGTTCCCACGACGAGGAGCACGAGGCTGAGACGCACTTGGGTGAGAATCAGAGGGAGTTCGATGTAGAGGAATTTTTGGAAAGGTCCGATGCCTTCCAAATCAGCGGCTTCGTAAACTTCCTGTCCGATCGACTGGAGACCGGCCAGATAGATGAGCACGCCAACGGTGCCGATCCAGGGGAATCCCCAAATGAAGAGGGCGGGGAGGATGAGCTCGGGTTGCGAGAGCCAGCCGATGGGCACGTCTTGAAAGAAGACGCTCCAGCCAAAAAAATCGTTGATCCAGACGAGCACGCTTTTGAAACCAGTCGCCTCGATGATTCGATTAAGTGCCCCTAGATTCGGATCGAGGATGAACTTCCAGATGAAAAGGGTGACCAAATGCGGCACGATCATTGGCACAACGAGAAGGGCGCGATAGGCGTATTGCCACTTGTCGCTCGAGACGCGGTGGATGAGCACGGCGATCAAGATGGAGGGAAGCATCTTAAACAGATTGAAAATCAGGAGAGCCCCCACGGTCACAAACGAACTGAGGAGGGTGCTGTCTTGAAAGGCGCGGGTATAGTTATCCCAACTGATGAACTGCTTGGCCTCACCACCGGACCAATCAAAGAAACTATGATAAATGGCACTTCCCGCCGGAAAGTAAGAAAAGATGAGCACCATCAAGAGAGCTGGAACGACAAAGAAGTAGAGCTTCCATTCTCTGAGGAGTTTTTGGCGGGATATCGTAGCGGGCATATGTTGAGGTAACAGACGCAGGGGACGCGGTCTTTCAGTCAGTCCATCAGAATTCTCATGCCAAGCAGGAATTCGGATATGTCGCTAAAAATGAGCGGCAGACTTGCGAAATGCCCTCTGTCTCTGCTTTTTCCCTCATATGTCCATGATCAACACCGATACTTTGCTCACCGCACTTAAATGGCGCTATGCCGTGAAACAATTTGATGCGACCCGCACGGTTGATGAGCTCACCTGGTCGGCTTTGGAAGATTCGTTGGTGCTCACGCCCTCGTCAATGGGGCTGCAACCATGGAAGTTTATTGTGGTGACGGATGTTGCGATGAAGGCAAAACTCCAACCGGCGGCGTGGCATCAGGCTCAAGTGAGTGATTGTTCGCATTTTCTGGTGATGACGGTGCGGAAAGATCTGGATGAAGCGCATGTGGATCGTCACCTCGCGCGGATGAGTGAAGTGCAGGGTTCACCCATAGAGGCCTTGGGAAAATTCCGCGACATGGCTACGGGCAATTTAGACAAAGCTCGAACAGAAGGTCGGCTCGATACTTGGCAAATGCATCAGATTTACATCGCTTTGGGTAATTTTATGACCGCCGCGGCCTTGATCGGCGTGGACACGTGTCCGATGGAGGGCTTTCAACCCAAACAGTTTGATGAAATATTGGGGCTGACCGATACGCCCTACGCTTCGGTGGTGTGTTGCGCCGCGGGTTATCGCAATGCGAGCGACAAGTATGCGCCAAAGCCAAAGGTGAGATTCGATAAAGACGAGTTGTTCACCAGAATCTGACCATTGTGACTATTTGGTGACGCCAAAGAGGCGGCTTTGACACCCGGATAAATAGGCCGAGACTACCGTCATGCTATCACGCCGTCATTTTATCAGAAGCACTGCGATCACCACGTTGGGATTTATGGGACTGCGTGCGCTCTCGAGCCAAACGCTTCTTGAAGGCGTCACTACGGGTCTGGCGGGCTACGGGCCATTGAGCGAAGATCCGCATGGGCTGATTCGTTTACCCAAAGGGTTTAGCTACACCACATTTTCGCACATGGGCGAGGAGATGGCGGATGGTTTTCTCGTCCCCGGCATGCACGATGGGATGGCGGCTTTTGCCGGACCAAGTGGAGAAACTTTATTAGTTCGTAATCATGAACTGGAGAGCCGGTTTGTCGAAAAAGGACCTTACGGAGCGAAGCTCGAACGATTTGGTGAAATGCCCGATGAAAAAATTTACGATGCGGGCAAGGGAATCGAGCCGAACCTCGGAGGCACTACCACGGTCGTTTTTAATACGCGCACCCAAATGATGGAGAGTCATTTCCTGAGCTTGGCGGGCACGGTTCGCAATTGCGCAGGTGGACCCACGCCATGGGGCACTTGGGTGACTTGCGAAGAAGTGAATCACTTGCCGGAGCCGAATGCAGAGAAAGCCCACGGTTATAATTTCGAAGTGAAACCCTCAACTAAGCCCGAATTGGTGACGCCGGTCCCGCTCAAAGCCATGGGGCGCTTCCGTCATGAAGCGATTGCGGTCGATGAGAATTCGGGAGCGGTTTATGAGACGGAGGATTCCGGTGATGGGTTGCTCTATCGGTTTTTACCTCTCGAAAAGCAGAACCTAGCCGCAGGCGGTCGTTTGCAGGCCTTGGCTTTGGTTGATGAGCGTATTTCTGATACTCGCAATTGGTCGGCAGAGCAATTTCCGGTCGGCAAACCTTTGGCCGTGCGTTGGATTGATTTGGATAACACCGAGAGCCCACTCAATGACCTGCGAACACGTGGCGTGGCCGCGGGAGCAGTTCCATTTGCCCGTGGTGAGGGTGCCTGGGCGGGCGAAGACGGGATCTATTTTTCCATGACGAGCGGCGGTAAAAAACTGAAGGGTCAAATCTTCCGTTATGTTCCAAGTCCTTTCGAAGGAACCGACCGCGAACGCGAAGAACCGGGAAAGTTGGAACTCTATCTGGAGCCTAATGATTCCAACATCCTTAACAACGGCGATAATATCGCGATTGCTCCATGGGGCGACCTCCTGATCTGTGAAGACAACGACCAGCTTTGCCGTTTATTGGGCGTGACTTCGAAGGGGGAGGTTTACCCTATTGCGGAGAATGTCATTCATAATCGTGAGTTAGCAGGATGCTGTTTCTCACCGGACGGAACCACGCTGTTCTTTAACGTGCAGACGCCTGGTTATACAGTCGCAATCACCGGCCCGTGGGCGCAGCGCGTTCAGGCGTAATCTTCGTATTACGCCGGATTGTTCGCGTTACGGATAGCGATTTCGCGGAGTCGCGATTGATTGACTTGATCTTGCATGGGCACTTCGCCCATCTCTTGGACCATCAGGTTAATAGGTAGGGTGTCGTCGTTGGACCAATACATGCCGGTGCCTTCCTCCGGATAATGAATATAGTCCATGCGATCCCCGTAGCGCTCCTTGAATGAACGCCCATCATTCAAGGTAGGCGACCAGTGGAGCACGACGTAGGACAGGTCAAGTTGAACGACCATGACTCCGCGAGCCGTGATTTGTTGGGTGATACGCCCGATCGGGTTGAAGACGGACGCATTGTGATGATGCGTGCTCGAAACCACGTGATAGCTTCCGCGCTGCGCGTAGCTCGCGGGGCGAGCTGTTTGAGGGGAGGCCGTAGAGAGCGCGACAATCTCCGCACCTTTTTTGGCTAATTCCAGCCAGCCATCCTCGTAAGACATATCCCAGCAGATTTGAATGCCGAGTTTCCCAAAGTCGCATTCGAAAACTGGGAATACGTTGCCCGGAGTAATCCCGCCTTCGAGTGTCTTGCCATCACGATCTGCGACGGGATGAAACTTGTGATAAACCCCCACTGTCGCACCAGCGCGATCAAGCAGCACCGTCGAATTGAAAAAGATATCGGATCGCTTGCTATCGATCAACGTCAGCGGAACAACGATGTAGCACTGATGTTCACGCGCTTTTTCGCGCAACCTTTCGAGTTCAGGTCCATCGATTTTTACGGCGCGATCAGCGGGGGTGCCCGCGCGTGAATCGCCGGTTAGAATTTCCTCGGGCAAGATAATCAAATCGAGTCTTTGGCACAGATGCATTAGAGCCGCTTGGCTAGCAGCCTGATCCACGATCGTTTCGACTCCTTGCATTCGCTCCTCCTGATCTCGAAATTCATCAATGGGGTGCAGCGCCGTGGCGATGATAACCTTACGTGGGCCAGGGTGGTCGACGGGTGAGGATTGTTCTGTGGGAAGCATGGGGAAATTTACGACTTACGGGGGCGATTCAATGACTCAGCGTTTGATCTTAGGGTGCGCTCCACTAGGTTCTTTTCATGCGTGCTGTTCAACTTACTTCTGTAAATCAACTTTCCGTTAACGACGTCGCGTCGCCTCAACCGGCTGCAGGTGAAGTGACGGTATCGCTTAAAGCTGCGGCTCTCAATCACCGCGATGTGTGGATCAAGCTCGGGCAATACGCGGGACTCAAATGGCCGTGCATTCCCGGTTCTGATGGCGCTGGTATCGTGACTGCGACGGGTGAAGGAGTAGATGCGTCATGGAAGGGACGCGAGGTGGTGATCAATCCGAGTTTTCAATGGGGCACGAATGAGCATTCACAGTCCGATGACTTTTCAATTCTGGGACTCCCACGCGAAGGCACAATGGCGGAGGAGATCGCCGTGCCGATTGAGCAGCTCGCAGCTAAACCCGCACACATGAAGTGGGAAGAGGCGGCGGCATTGCCCTTGTCGGGATTAACTGCATATCGCGCTTTAATGAGTCGCGCGAGATTGCAACCCGGTGAGCGGGTGCTTGTTTCTGGGGTGGGTGGAGGTGTCGCTCTATTCGCGGTGCAATTCGCCGCCGCGCAAGGAGTCGAGGTCTGGGTGACTTCGAGTTCGACCAATAAAATTGAGCGTGCGGTAAAGGTCGGCGCGAAGGGTGGATTTGATTACTCTCAGGAAGGCTGGGCGAAACAAGCAGCCAAAGAGGTCGGCCACTTTGATGTAATCGTGGATAGTGCGGGTGGGGCGGGATTCGACGAGCTCATAAACACGGCTGCTCCCGGTGGACGCATCGTGTTTTATGGTGCGACGCAAGGTGATCCTTCGTCTCTCCCGATGCGTGAGATTTTCTGGCGTCAGCTATCCCTTCTCGGCACGACGATGGGCAGCCCTGCTGATTGGCAAGCGATGGTTGATTTCGTCGCCACGCATAATATCAAGCCCGTCGTGAGCGATGCCTTCGATATGGCTGACGCCGAACAAGCCTTCACGCTCATGGAGCGCGGCGGGCAGTTTGGAAAGATCGTGCTGCGAATCGACGCTTAACGCACGACGCGGGCGCCACCACCGCTCATGAGCTTTTCGACTTCCTTGCGATTGGCCATCGAGGTATCGCCGGGAGTGGTCGAAGCGAGCGCGCCGTGAGCAGCGCCATATTCGACGGCTTTCTTCGCGTCATTGTGCTCCATGAATCCGAATTGCACGCCGGAAGCAAAAGAGTCGCCACCGCCGACGCGGTCGAGGATTTCGAGCTCGGGATATTTGCGACTCTCGTGAAATTCGCCGTCATGCCAAAGGATCGCGGACCAATCGTTTTTCGTCGCAGTGATCACGCGGCGAAGCGTGGTCGCGGCGACTTTGAAATTGGGGAATTCTTTGACGGCAGTTTCGATCATCGCCTTGAACGCATCCGTTTCGATTTCGGAAATGTTGTGATCGACGCCTTTAACTTCGAAGCCGAGTGAGGCGGTGAAGTCTTCCTCATTACCGATCATCACATCGACGTATTTCGCAATCTCACGATTCACTTCCTGAGCCTTGTCGAGACCACCGATCGTCTTCCAAAGAGAAGGGCGGTAGTTCAAATCGTAACTCACGATCACGCCGTGCTTATTGGCGGCCTTCACGGCTTCGATCGTGGTGGCAGCGGCGGATTCGGAGAGGGCGGCAAAGATGCCGCCGGTGTGAAACCAGCGCGCGCCAAGAGTGCCGAAAATGTGATCCCAATCGATGTCGCCGGGTTTGAGTTGCGAGGCTGCGGTGTTGCCCCGATCAGGGCTGCCGACGGCTCCGCGGATACCGAAGCCACGCTCGGTGAAGTTTAGCCCGTTGCGCATATTGCGACCAATGCCGTCATCTTCGCGCCACTGGATGAAATCGGTAGCGACGCCACCTTGCATGATAAAGTCTTCGACGAGCCGACCGACTTCGTTGTCCACGAATGCACTGACTACGGCAGTGCGCTGTCCGAAGCACTTACGCAGACCACGCGATGTGTTGTATTCGCCGCCACCTTCCCAAGCCGTAAATGAACGGGCATTGCGGATCCGGCCTTCACCGGGGTCGAGGCGCAGCATGACTTCTCCGAGAGAGATTTGGTCGAATTTACAGTCCGAGGCGGGTTTGATCTGGAGACTCATTGAAATGGGTGGGGTGTGATTAAACGGATGAGTATTGAAAGCGATCCGCATAGCGACGGTCAACCTCGGGGATTTACACTGCTGATCTTTCCGAACCTGGATACGAGCAAGGACAGGTGATCCAATGTTCGTTTTACGAACATTGGGGTTAAGTAGCGGTGGATCGAAAATCGAGATTGCCAGAGGCGGGGACTGTGCGAAACGTAAGGAGTGACTAAACATGCCAATGCTACTCGTGCTTTGAAGCGTCGTCTGGGGCGCTCTGTTGATACCTCGGAGAAAGGATGTTGGGCGGCTTCGTTTGATAGCAGTAAGTTGTCCTTTCTGCCCTGTGCAGTGATCACGCCACGCAAAGAGAAAGAGATTGGCGAGGTGCTGACTTTGGCTAACAAATACAAAGTGCCTGTGACCGTGCGTGGTCGTGGCACCACGCTCATGGGATCGGCGGCTCCCATTTCGGGTGGTTGGGTCATCGATATGCTGAAACTCAATCGGATCCGAATCGACGATGAGTCGGGTATGGCGCATGTGCAGGCCGGAGCGACGACGGGCGATGTGCAGCGCGCGGCGGATGCGGCGGGTTGGTTTTACCCGCCCGATCCTTCGTCTAAAGAATTTTGCACGATCGGCGGCAACATTGCCTGTAACGCTGGGGGCATGCATGGCGGCAAGTATGGGGTGACACGCGATTTCGTGATTTGCCTGCGCGGTTTTCTGCCGACCGGCGAATCGGTGCAATGGGGCACTGCCACGAAGAAAAATGCCTCGGGATTCAATCTGCGTGATCTCTGGATCGGCGGGGAAGGAATGCTCGGAGTGGTGACTGGAGCGGTGCTGAAACTGGTGCCTAAGCCTGCTACTCGCTGGACTTTGCTCACCGCATTCAAAACCGAAACGGCGGCAGTTAATGCAGCGCGGAAGTTATTCAAGCAGCGCGTGCAACCGGCGATCTGCGAATTTCTCGATCGAGAAAGTGTGCACTGCGCAGAAAGCGCGACAGGCCGCCCGGTATTCAAAGGGCAAAAAGACCGTGCCGTGATTCTACTCGAAATGGCCGGAAGCGTGAGCGAAGTGAAAGAGCAATCGAAGCTAGTTCGTGCTTGGGTGAAGGAACACGCTGTGGCTTATCGAGCTGCGCGCAATCGCGATGAAGCCGAACAATTGTGGGAAGTGCGTCGCAAGTGCTCCGGCGCGATGTTCGAGCTTGGCGATTCCAAGCTCAACGAAGACATCGTGATCCCGATGCGCAGCTACTCGAAGTTTATCACCTTCCTGCGCAAACTGAAGGTGTCATCAGGACTGGCGATTCCCACTTTCGGCCATCTCGCGGATGGAAACCTCCATGTGAATATCATGTATCATCGCAACGATCCTAAGGAGTCGAAGATCGCGGAAGAGACCGTCGCTCTGTTGATGAAAACGGTGGTCGAATTGGGTGGGGCGATCTCCGGCGAGCACGGCATCGGATTGGCGAAGACACCGTTCCTGAGGATTCAATATTCAGCCGCCGAAATTAAGGCCATGCAGGCGATTAAAAACGCTCTCGATCCGAAGGAAATTCTCAATCCCGGCAAGATGTTCGAGGTCTTCGAAATGTGGAAACACCAGAAGATGACTATCCATCTGCCTTGGGATCATAAGTGATATCCAAAGATCACATGTGTTCTTCGTAGGTGATGGCGATCTTCGCGAGGAAGGCTTTTTTCTTAGCGGTGCCTTCGAAGCGGATGCTGTGATTTCGTGGATCGTAAACGTAGCCGTTTGTTGGATCTGCTTTTACTTCCTGGCCATCGACGAGCACGTGGAGACTCTTTTGGTAAAATGATGCGCCGATGGCGACGGGATCGAGGGCGACAGCGACTGTGTTGGCGATGCGGTCACCGAGAGCGGCGAGCGGTGCAGAGAAATCACTGTTGATATTCAGCACGGTGCCGCCGGTGAGTTCGGCGGCGCGACGGTGCGAGATGTTGTCCGAGGAGACGACGGCGTTGATCTCGAGTTTTCCGCGCTTGTTGCCTTTCACGATAATGAAAGGGCGGAGCACCCAGTAATTGAGATAACCGGTGAGAGTCTGACGAGAGTGGGGGTGCTTCTTGTTATATTGATCGATCAGGTCAGGGAGTTTGCCGTTTTGGATCCACGTGGCTTGGCGGGAACTATCATTTGTTTTCTTCCACGCGGCCATACGAGTTTCTTCCTCATCCATGAAGAAGACCACGATGGTGGTCGCATCAGGTCGTAGAAACGCGTGTTTCTTGTTTTGATAATTCGCGACGAAATTATACACGGCGGTAAACGCGGTGCGGTTGCTATCGCCATTCGTGCCGACTTTCACGAGCTCGGAAAAGACGTAATCGAAAGTCTCGGGAGTGGCCCAGGGCTGTGCCATATCGGGCAGGGTCACGAGGTTGCCGTTGCTTGCAACCTGCTTGGTGAACTTCTTGGGTCGCCCCCAGAAATTGAGGATGGGTTGCCCCTTGCCGTCGAGTTGAGTGTAGTAGACTTTTTTATAGAAGTTCTGCTCATCGCGAGCGACGTTACGATCCCGGTTGATGAAATCGGTCGTTACTACACCGATGCGGTAATCGAGATCGCGTTGATCGAATAGCTTTCGGAATCGGCTCAAGTTGGTGGCAATGCGTTGCTGATGAGCGGCCATCGAGGGTGAGTTATTAATCACAAACAAGAGATCGACTTCGCAGCTACGGGAGCGGTCGGCCGTGACTTGCTTCGAAATCCGGATCGGCTCGATGTTGACGACGATGGCGTTTTCTACACCAAGCTGCGGGTTGTTTTCGTCGACGGTGTAGTAGCTGAATTCATCTACTCCAATGAAGCCTGGATCGGGTGAATATGTGAGCTGACCTGTGACGCGATCCAGTTTCGCTGAGCCATGTTTTGCCATAGCTTGGTCGTCAAGCACGTAGGACACCTTTGATTGGGCTAGATCCACACGATCCTCAGCCGACATAAAATCTTCGTGGCTGGGGACTTTTTTAGAGACTGGCGTATTAGGCCTAGTTGTTAGCGCGACACCCTGGACGTTGAGGAAGCGGAGGTGGCTTGCTTCAACTTCGAGTTTATCGAGCATGATCGGTGCGGGTGGCATGACCGTAATCACGGCTTTATTCTTAAACGAAAGCCCTGAGAGTTCGTTGCGCACGATATAGGCAAACGAATCCGAGCCCGTGTATTCAGCTTCTGGCTGATACGAAAAATAACCGATGCGTGATGTCTTGGTCTCAAATTCATCGGCATCTTCATCGATCCCGGCGAGCCCTACTTTCCCATGCAGAGGTTCTACCGTGATGATATAAACCAAATCGTTGCCGGTCTCATCGCTGAGAATGTCCAAATCAACCACGAGTTGTCCATGTGCTCCTGCGACGCTATCTGCTTCAATCTCCATCGGTTCCGTGGAGATAATCACATTCTTGTCGTCTGGAGCGGGGGAGGCCGCGTCGACTGCGTAGGCGGGTGCAATCGCGAGCATTAACATCGACCACAACAGATGCGGCCATTTGTAGGCAGATGATTTGAAATTCATGATGGAGGAGGGAGTCACTTTTTAGTAACACCTATTACGTCACGTTGTCCACGGCTAGGTTCCTTTGAGAAACGTAGAGACTATGGACTCTCAGTAAATCGTGTTTGCTTTTGACCTGACCTCGCTATTTTGAGCCACCTTTGGTGTTAGTCTGGGCCCAGAAAGGACCCAGACCATGAAAGGTAAAAGACATACGACAGAAGATAAGATCCGCATCCTACGGGCTGCCGATGGCGGCAAAAGCATCGTAGAAGTCTGCAAAGAAAAGAACATATCGGAGCAGACCTACCATCGTTGGAAGCGCCAGTTCGGCATGATGGAGGTCAACGAGGCTCGGCGACTGAAGGAATTGGAAAAGGAAAACACCGAGCTAAAAAAGATGCTCGCCGACTCGCTACTGGAGAACCGCGTGCTGCGGTTTGTTAACGAAAAAAAATTGTGAGCCCGGGACACAGAAAACAGATGGTGCAGGCCGTCCTGACAGAGGGTCTGTGTTCCGGGCGACAGGCTTGTCGGATCCTGCGCCTAGCCCGAGCCACTTTGTGGTATCGGGCTGGGCAGCGCAGCGATCGGCAGCAGCAGATGGCGGCACGACTCCGGGCACTGTCCGCAGCGCACCCGCGCTACGGCTACCGTCGGATCGCCGCTTTACTACGGCAAGAGGGCTGGGTGGCGGGCAAACGTCAGGTGCAGCGACTCCGCCGTTTGGAGGGTCTGCGGGTGTCGCCGACCAAAAGAAAGCTTGCCCGCCGGGGCCGCTCGACCGGCCTGCCGACCAAAGCCACACATCGGGGCCATGTCTGGACCTGGGACTTCATTGCGGACGCGACCGTGCGTGGCGGTGCGCTACGCATGCTGACCGTGCTCGATGAGCATACGCGTGAATGCCATGTTTTGCGGGCCGACCGGTCTTTGAAATCCACCGACGTGATCGCCCTGGTGGGCCAAGCCGTCGAGCAGCACGGCGCGCCTGAGTATATCCGCTCGGACAACGGCTCGGAGTTCATTGCCCATGAACTCCAAGCGTGGCTGGCCCGGGAGAGAATCAAGACAATCTACATCGAGCCGGCCAGTCCCTGGCAAAACGGATTCGTCGAATCCTTCCATGGCCGCTTTCGTGATGAATGTCTCAACCGCGAGCAACTGTGGACCCTCACGGAGGCCAGGGTCGTCATTGAGGACTTCCGCATCGACTACAATACACGCCGACCCCATAGTCGGCTTGGTTATCGCAGTCCCGTGAACTACGCCGCCCAACTTACTGCTGCCCCGACTCCGGTCGGCCTTCGGCCTCCCTCCGTCGGGCCAGCGTCAACCGCAACCCAGATACAACCCATAACAAGCTCCCAGACTAACACTCGGGGTGGCTCGAAAACTTGAGGCCGGTCACACGCAGAAACAGGCCTTGAACGCGCTGGCGTTTTTGATGCAGGAGGCCTTGCGAATCGATCTGGGGGAAATGGCTTTTGCGCGCGCTAGGCCGCGTCGGAAAATTCCGGTGGTGCTCAGCCGGAACGAGATCGAACAGCTGCTGGACGCGTTGTCGCCCGGGTATCGCTTGATGGCGGAAATGATGTATGGGGCAGGTTTGCGGTTGATGGAATTGCTCCGGCTGCGGGTGCATCACTTGGACTTGGAGCGGGGGCAGGTGCAGGTTTATGCGGGTAAGGGAGGTAAAGATCGCGTGACCGTGCTGCCGGAGTCGCTGCGACCGCGGTTGGAAATTCACTTGGATCGGTTGCGGGGACTCTTAGCTGATGATCGCCAAGCGGGTTTGCCGGGGGTCTGGTTGCCCGAGGGGTTGGCGCGCAAATACCAGCGGGCAGGCGAGCAGTGGACGTGGCAATGGCTCTGGCCTTCGCGTTCGGTGATGCGCGATCCGGAATCGGGGATGCAGCGGCGGCATCATATTTTGGATGGCACGTTTCAGAATGCGATTCGCGCTGCAGCGGATAAGGCGGGTTTGACCAAACGGGTGACGCCGCACGT
>JACLAB010006762.1_pt1 | contig 34047 bp, 20 predicted proteins | sample 8027921 | NCBI WGS metagenome assembly JACLAB01 (sample SAMN15725117, study PRJNA655200) | protist metagenome | isolation source: fluorescence activated cell sorting (FACS) single amplified genomes of... | place: USA: West Boothbay Harbor, Gulf of Maine | collected 2000-07-19 | reverse complement strand
ACTGCGTACCTCACGTCACGTCGACGCCGCACACAGACACTCAAAAAACGCACGCGATCGCGTTTGCGCGGTCTCGATCGATCTCTCGTTCGTTCGTTCGATGCGTGGCGCAGTCGTGCGTCGCGGTATACCGCCGCGCGATCGGCGCATCGATCGATCGATCGATCGATCGCGTCAGCAAAATATCTCGCCCACAGATCCCGCGCGCGCGTGGGTCGTTCGACGAATCACAATCAGGGACGACACCCCCGCGACGCGTGGCGCGCACGACAAAAGCGCGCGCGAGGTTCGGGGTGCTGACGCGGACGATCGGTGTCGACACGTCGCGCGTGGTGATGATTGGTGGATGTACGGGGCGTGGGTCGTCGTGGGACGGTGTGGGTGTGGGGGACGAGTGGGGTTTCAGGTGGCGGTGATGGGGCGCGTGACGTACGATGTATGGGCACGCGAGGCGATCGAGGCGCGCGCGCGCGCACGCGGTGGCGACCGATGGGGTGCTATGTACTCGACGTAGTTAATTATACCCATACTTTTTGCCACCATAGCTTCACGCGAGGAGTCGGGAATCGATGTGCGGGGTTTAGATGCATATATCCTTCAGACGATCGCCGTATAGCACCGGCGATTCGTGCGATGTGGACGATGTGGCCGAGTGGTCTAAGGCGCCAGGTTAAGGTCCTGGTCCGCAAGGGCGTGGGTTCGAACCCCACCGTCGTCATATGCACAGACGAAACTGTTTTTTGTCGTGAGTCGCGCTGTTTTGGTGTGTGCTTTCGTGTGATTTTCGTGTGATTTTGTGATGTTGGCACACGATGTGGGCTAGTAGGGCTAGTGGCTAGGCGCGTTCGACGGCGAGGACGCGGCACGCGACGAGACGGGCGGCGACGCGGACAAAGTGGCCGACGTCGCGGTCGTCGACCGGGGCGTCGTCATCCGAGCCGTCGTCGCTTTTGTCACTCATGTATTCTGTGGCGAGGTCCTGGACATCGATGAAGGCGTCTTCGGCGGTGTCGAGGAGGAGGTCGAGAAATTGGCCGTCTCGCGCGTCAAAGTAGGCGTAGCCGGGGACGTTCTCGTCGTCGATTGATTTTGCCGTTGACGATGACGCCGTGGCGACGTCGTGTGTGGTGATGAGTCTATGGCTCGCGTCTCGAGCGTTGTCGAAGATGTGGCACACCGCCAAGCGGTCGTCAAAGACGCACACGCGTTGCGCGCCGGAGAGCTGAAGCGTCACGCGCGGCGGCGCCTTCTCGAGCATCTTGCGCGCGGCGTCGGGTCCGGTGTACGACGGACTCTTTGCAAAATGTGACGGTGGTGGTGGCAAGCGCTGGAGCATTAATCGCGCGCCTAAGCGGTTGCGCGCTTCTTTGATGTACTCGTCGCCGTTCGTCATACGACGCAAGAATTCCCGTTGGAACTCGACCACGCGTTTGACGGCGTCACCCGCCTCCGTGCCGTCTTGCGCCCATTGGTCGCGCAAGAACGTGCGCGGTAACGATTTCCGACACTCTTTTTCGGTGTTAATGAAATCTTGCAGCATATCACCGACGGACATCTCTAACAAATCCGCCGGCGCGTTCAACTGGTTGGTGGAAATCGTCGCATGCACGCTCAGCTCGTCGCCTCTCGAGCACTCCGCCTGATGAATCGCCCCGCGCGGCATGTACAGCACATCCCCGGCGCTCAAAACGCCGTCAAACAACACGCGCTGGTGCATGATTTCTTCTTGCGTGAAATTCTTGGACGACACGCGCGGATACTGTTCATCCTCGAGCGGCTCGTACACGCGCCAACGCTTTTCGCCTTCGATTTGGCACACAAAGGCGTCGATGTCATCGTAATGCGGCGCAAACCCTTGCGAATTCGGCGGCGTGCAGTACACGTTACACCCCGTGGCGCATCCAAAAAACGTCTCGAGCGTGGCGAGAATCTTCCACATCCCATCGTGACGGGTCTGCGGATGTAACACGCGAAGCGAGCACTTGTCCTCGCGAAACCGTCGCATCAACGCGTCGGCGTCGATGATGACATCTCGCGCCTCTTCCCCACCGCCACCGCCGCCGCTCGCCCCCGCACCCACACGACCACAATCACCATCACCATCCATCGCCCGGTCGTTATGATTATGCGTCCGTCGCACGCCATTCACGTACGACGTCACGTCGACATCCGTCCCGTACGCGCACGTCCCCATCCTCGCCAACGCCTCGACGTCCGCCAACGCAAACCACCCATCGAACCGCGCGCGCGCATTCGTGCGCTTAAAATGCACCACCCGCCGGTCCACGCACTCGCGCGCGAACGTCTCGGCGTCGAGCGGCGCGAATAACCACGCCGCGAGGTCCTCGGCGTCGCCGTGTTCGGCGCACGCGTGGCACGCCGCGGCGCCGCCGTCGCGCGCGCCGTCGTGCGTGACGACCAACGCCTCGGGCCAACGACGACGCGCGCGGTCGGCGTCGTCGTCCGCGTCGCGCGCGCGTTTGCGTTTGCCGGGCATCCGGCGGCGATGTGTGACGGCATTGCGCGCCGCATCGCACCGATGTGGTCGTCGTGTTGCGCGTCGTCGTCCGCCGTCGACGTCGCCGCGGACCCGTCGATCGAGGCGACGAACGATGGGCGATCGTCGACGCGCGCGCGCGCGGCGACGACGACGGCGACGCGCGCGCTTGAGCGTTGGGACAGCGCCGCGAGCGCACACGGTCGAGGGGAGACGATTGGGAATGATAAATGCGTCGACGATGGCGCGCGTGCGCGCGCGCGGCGGGGCGCGAACGGGGCGCGAACGGGCGGGCGCGATGCGTCGGCGGTGGGGGCGGCGTCGGCGGTGGGGGCGTCGGCGGAGGCGGTGCGGCCGTCGTCGTTGACGCGATCGTCGAGCGCGCGCGAGTCGCGCAAGCGCGTGGTTTGGGCGGCGGAGGTCGAGTCCACGATGGGGCATGCGACGACGTTGGCTGGGGCGGCGGTGACGCGCGCGCGCGGCGTGCGCGGGGGTGGCGCGGGGGCGGCGGCGGTATCGACGGGTCGACGAGCGGTCGCGGCGAGCGGCGGGGGCGGCGCGAGTTGGGCGCGCGCGGCGGATAGCGCCGCCGCGGCGTCGGCGTCGGGCGCGAGGAGTACGAATAGGAGTAGTAGTAATAATACTATGCGCGGTGGTGGTGAGTTTGCGCGGCCGCCGCTTTCGGAGGATATTTTCCGAGTGAGCGTCAATCGCCGCGAGCTCAGACGATACAACTCGATGTGAGCTCTAGTCGTCGAGAGGAAAGCAAGGAGTGCGAGGAGTGCGTGTGTACGTAGCATGTGTATTTGTCCGATTGTAATTAATAGTACAGAATTGTTGCGAGCGCTACGCTAGAGTGGGTGGTGGTGGTGGTGTTTACGTACGAGGTCCATCGTACGTCGGCGGCGGCGCGCGTTCGGCTTCGTCGAGCACGCGCCAATGCGGCGATGGCGTCGATTTGAGCCACATAAAGTCGTCAACTTCACGCCACAATCCAGTTTCTTCGAATAAACCGTGTTTCTTGAGCGTGTTTTCGCTCCTGCCTGGAATATCAAACGCGAACGGCGCAAAGGCGACGTCTCGCGAGTCTTCGATAATCGGCCGCGAAAGCGTGCGAATGTAAAATTTCACCCTTCTCGCCGCGTGCACGCGCAGCTGACGTGCGGCGAGGTGAATGACGCTATCTATAGTGTTCTCTACGTGCACGCTTCCACCCACGGCGACGACGTAGATGTTGCATCTATTCAAATCGTGCGCTCGAAGCGCTCTCGGCGCTCCGAGCACGTACACGTCGCACTCAACCAAGCGCTCCAGCACGTAATCTTCATTCTCATCCAACGCATCAATCACTATGGTTTCATTTGCTCTATCTCTCGTTCCCGGGCCGGCGATTGCGGTGGCTGTTGCCATCGACGAAGACGTCTCCGCGGTTTCCGTTGACTTTATCGCCGCCTCCGCGTTCTTCGCCGGCTCGCCGCGGTTCATCATCAACGCTCTCGATTTGAATCGAAATTTCTCCCGCGGCGCTTTCAAGCTCACAGTTCGCGTAAATTGCTCGCGCAGTGCCTTTAACGCATTCGCACTCGTGCGCTCGTCGTACGATGGAAGATAGTACGACGCTTCCGCGCGGAAGCGGTCGAGCGCCACGATGCGCGCGTTGACTTCGCGTAATCGATCCATCGCGCTCGTCGACGCGCCCTCAGACGCGACGGTGGCGTCGCCCGTACCATCGTCGAGCGCGATATCGTTCAACGCTCGCGCAATGTCCTCTCGCGTGGCGTTGAATGCGCTAGAAAACGCAGCTGCGCTTTCGCTCGGGTGCGCCAGCTCGAGCGTCTCCAACCGACGCCGTTCGGCATCAGCGCGGCGCGCGGCGTCGTTCGCGGCGAGGCGGTCGAACACGCTCGACGCAGGCGTCGATGCGGCGTCGGTCATGACGATTCGACGGTGCACGCGAGCGCGCGTGCGTAAGTGAGGTGAGTGGATTACTTGTATTTTTAAGCGACTGTGTGTCGTCGGTTCGCCGCGCGCGGGGACTAGGAGCGGTGTGATGGTTATTACAAGAGTTATATATATATGCGTGTGTGCGAACGTACGTTGCGCTCGTTCACTTTGGGTTCTATGTCGCCGAACGCACGACGGCGCGAAGGTCTTCAAACCATCCGCCGGCGCGACGGATTTCGTGCTCGAGCGATTTGAGACGTTCGGCTAAGCGCTCGCGGCTGTCAGCGCGACCGTCTTCGTTGGCGAGTCTTTGCGCAACACCGACAAGGCCGGCGAGTTTAAGTCTCAGAGTAGCAACCTCGGTGGCCGGGAGCACTTCTTGCGCACGTTCCAGTCGGGATTCGCCTTGCGCGAGATACTCACGTAACCGACTCGCGGCTCGCCGCACGTCGTCCCGAAGTCGCTGTTCATCCGAGCGTGCGGCGGTATTTGAGAATGAGTTTTCAATCGCCACCGTCGATCGTTTGTGAGATGACTTTGCAAACTCCATCGAACGCAATGCAGCTTCGCGACGGTCGAGCTCAGCTTTCGCGCGCGAAACGTACTCGAGCTGCGCTTCGAGCATATCCGCTTTATCGTCTCTAGTTGAATCTCGACGGCTGGCGTCATGTGTTTGCCGGTGCGAAGTCATCGCTTGTCGCTGCGCGCGTAGTTGGTCACCTTCGTGCTGTGCCGCGGCGAGTGCGGCGGTGACAACGCTCGACACGCGCTTCATCATTTCAACGTTTTGTCGCTCGCCCGCCTCAAATTCGACGTTGATCGCTTTGGTCGCCTCAACCGTAGCCGCCGCCGCTTCTAAGTGCGCGCGTGCGGTCTGGCGTAGCTGCTCAGCCTCTAGTCGACTCACACGCGCGCGCTCTAGCTCTTCACTTATGGCTTCGCGATCGTCCGAGGCGATTTGTTGCGCCATAGCGTACTCCATGCGTTCGTTGAGCTCGGCGTGTAAGCGCTCCAATAGTTCCGTGTCACGCTCGACTCGATCCATCTCCTCGCCAATAGCGGTCTCTCGTTCAATGAGCTCACTTTCTCGCGAGTCGAGCAATGCATTGGCGCGTAGCAAAGCGGATGATTTTGCCGCAAACTCATCCTCGATAGCGCGCACGCGCTCGTCGCCGACAGAGCGCTCTTTCAATTCCGACATCTCGCGCAGCGCCGACTCGTATTTGACACGCTCCAATTCAAGTGCGCGTTCGAGTGCCTTGACGATTTCATCGTTGTGCGACATCAATGGTGATGATGAATGATTTGTCCCATGTGACTCGGCTTCTTCGGCCCGTCGGCGCTCAAGTTCAGCCGTAGCCGTCGCTGCGTTGGCGCGCGCCTTGGCGTGTTCCAGTTCAGCCTTCAACGCGAAAATCTCTTCCTCAAGGGCCGATGCGAGGAGTACTGGAGCCGCTGATTGCATTTTTTCATTGAGTTTCGCGTGCTCTTCGTTCAAAATCATCTCTGCTTCGGCCGCGGCGCTGAGTTGTCGCGCCACAGCTTCTTCTCTTTGCTCGAGTTGCGCCTCTTTCGCTTCCAGTTCGCGCTCGCGAGAGGATAATTCATCAATCTCTTTTTGCGACTCACGGATCTTGGCCTCTCGATGTTCAATATCCGCAATCTTCGCGGTTATGTCGGCTTCTTTTGCCGCGGCTTCGTCGAACTTGGCTTTCCATCCGGAAACTTCGGATTCACGCGTCTCGAGCGCGTTGCGCCGCGTCGATAAGTCAAGCGTCAAAGCCTCGGCAGCGGACTCGGCATTTCGGAGAGCCACCTCTCTATTCTCGTTCTCCTGCGCTACTCTCGTTAGGAACGATTCGTGTTCGTCGAGTTCTTTCGATCTGAATTCGAGCTCGTCCTCCTTTTCACGCATGGCTGTCGCGTTTCTGTCAAACGCCTTAACGTTTTCCTCGAGTTGCACGGCGGTGTCTTCAATCATCTTTTCTTGCCGCTCGAGGTCACGCCGCATGGCTTCGACTTCTTCCCACGCCACGGCGATAGATTCGCATTCCTTGGCGGCAACTTCCGCCGCCTTGGCGGTTTCGCGCTCGCGCTCGTTGAGCTCTTCTCGAATGTCTTCGACGACGCTTTGAATGCGTGTCTTTTCGCTTTCAAGCGCTTGAATTTCATGACGTAATCCCTCGACAGACTTTTTGATGGACTCCATCTCGCGCTCAGCACTTGCTTTTGCATCCATGGTGCGCTCGAGCTCACTTTGGGCTTCGCGCACGCGCAAAGATGCCCGACGCTCGTCGCTCTCAAGCGCGCGGATGCGTTCGTCGGCGTCGCCGCTTCGGGACTCCGCCGCGTCCGCGCGCTCCATCGCGCGCGTCGCACGCGCTTCTTCATCCTCCACGCGCGCACGTAGTGCTGTCAATCGATTTTCAACCATTCGAATCTCGTGCTCGCGCGTCGTCACCGCATCCTCGCGCTTGAGCACGGATACTTCACGAGCCGCGAGCTCATCCGCGATGTCGCCGCGGCGTCGCTCCAACGCCGCCGCATCCCGTCGCACCACATCGCTCTCTCGCTCGAGTGCAATGATCGCATCCGTCAGTGCATCATCCTTTGAAGCTAATTCATCCCGCAAAGCCTCTAACGCACGTTCGCGTTCGCGTATAACCCCCGCAAACTTTTCGTTTCTCGCTTCCTGCGCGTCCGCGCGCGCCAACGCCAAAGACTTTGCCTCCAACGCCTCCTCACGCATCGCCAAATCTTTCGCCAATCGGTCGAGTTCGAGTTCGCGTGCCATCACTCGCTTCGCCGTCTCCTCTTCTATCGCTTTCACTCGCGCATCCGCATCTTTCACCAGATTTCCGCTCCGTTCGCGTTCGAGCGCCAACGCCTCCAGCTCGCGCTCCATCTCTTTCACATACCTTCGCATCGCCGTGAGCTCTTTCGCCACCGCCGCGCGTTCTTGCTTCACCGCAATCGCGCTCGCCGTCGCCGCCGCGTGCGCGGGCGCCGGCACGGGCACTGACGCCGCCGCAGCCGACCCCGTCGCGCGTCGCCGCTGAAGATCCAACGCATAATCGTTCGCCGATGCAGACGCCGCGTGCGGCGCCACGGGCGACCGCGGCGGGGGCTCTGGCGTGCGCATGCGCGCGACGCGAATGTGTGTGTATGATTTCGCGGCGCGCGGCGCGAGCGGGCGCGAGCGCGCGGGCGTGTGACGCGATTGAAACTGTGAGGATTACTTGAGCGCGTTGAGGCTCACAACGCTATAATGGTACAAAAGTCTCTACTAGACACCAACACGCGCGCGTTCGATCACGACTCGGATGCCGAAACGTCCGCCGATGCACGTTTCGTCTTTTTCTTCGGCGACGCCTCGATGTCGTCCTCGCTCTCGTCGCGCGTCGACGTACGCGCTTCCAACGCCTTCAACGCCGCGACGAAACCAGAGTTGGGCGCCGCCACGTGTCGCACCGCACGCACGCGCGCGAGGGCATCGTCCGCGTTCAAACCTTCACTACGCATGAGATACATCGCACACACCGCCACGCTGCGAGATTTACCCTGAAAACAGTGCACAAAAACGCGCCCGCCGCTCGCGAGTGCGTCGACGATGAACGCGTAACAGTACTCAAAGTGCGCCGCGATATCCGCCGATGTATTATCCTCCACCCGCGCGTAGCCGTACGTAAAGTCATCCTCATAGAACGCCGAGATCCCGTTACACACCGTGAGCACGTGCGTGACGCCATGCGCGAGTAAACCGTCGCGATTCTTCGCCGCGCCCACGCCGCCGACAAACACCCCGGGCGCCACCTCGCTCGCGTCCGCATCCGACTTCACCCGTCGCGCCGTGAGCAACGCCGCGAGCAACGCCTTCACGCGCGCCATCTCCTCATCCCCACCACTCGTCGTCGACGACGACGCCGTATTCGACGCCACCGCGCCAGATTTCGCCGTCGGATTCGCCAACACCAACTCCGTCCCGCCGCGGCTCGTCGCCCCTTTCGCGTTCGCCGCGCGCGTCAACGCGTCGCGAATCGCGCGAACGGTCGCGAGCGTCGACGGCGCGAATGTTCTCGCGTTCGCCGCGTTCGCCGTCGTCGTCGTCGCCGGTGCAAACACCATGCGTCGAAAAGTCACGTCAAGTCAACGCCACGCGTCACTTTTTTGCTCTTTTTTGGTGTTGGAAGACGAACCGACGTGGTGTGGCGTCACCTCGCGTCGTTACCCGCGCCGCCGTCGTCACCCGCGCGGCGGCCGACGACGCGATGAGGACCGTCGGCGCGCGTGCGCCGTGTGCCGCGCGACGCATACCGTCGCGGGTGACGACGACGCGCGGCGTCAGAGGAAAACGCATCGCGCGTGCCTCGGGTGTGTGCGCACATGGGGGCGTGCGCGTCGAGGGGATTGGCGTCGCGCGTCGTCGACGATGGCGGCGATGGCGATGGAGGTGATGTCGTGCATGAGAACGATGCGTTGGATGCGCGCGAGGGGAAGGTGGCGACGCGACGGCACGATGGGCGGCGGCGTGGGGAGAGACGCGCGTTCGAGGACCCGAGGGACAGCGCCGAAGACGTCAACGTCGACGACGACGATGACGATGACGACGGCGCCGACGATGGGCGCGATGCGATAAAGTTTGACCCCCTTCATATTACCGGTTTCGTCGACCGCCGTGCGAGCGTAAACGATGATGGGGCGTACGAAGACAGAGATGCAGACAAAGACGCTCGAGTCGTCTCGCGCGCGTCGTCCAAAAAGCTCGTCGAAGACGCGCTGAATGAGAACTTGCGTTCGAGTGACGAAATCATTCGTACCATGGCGTCGCGTCTGTGCGCGAAAGATTGGGAAAGTAACACAGAAACGTTTCAGCACTTGATGAATTTGCCGGAAGCGATGCCGAAACGCGAGGGAGACGGCGGGCCCGCGTGGCTTTCCCGCGAGCCGCCCGAGCTTCCAATCCTGCTCTCGCGGCGTTTCGGCGAGGCCATTCGGCATCAAAAGTTTGATTGGGCGACGAAAGAAGATGTCGTGAACATGTTTCATCCCGATGTGGAGTTCATGAACGTACACGGAGAATATTTTGAAGGACGCGCGGATGTGTTGAAGAGTTTGAATGAATCCGTCCAACGCATGTCTACGCGCATGCGGCTTTCTTCGGCGCGAGGCGACGGTTCGACGTTAAAGTTCATGAAGTTCACCACGGAGGGACCGACATACGATGGACGTGGGAGACGGCCAAACTGGAGCGTTTGGACGATGGATTACTCGTTCAAGCTGCTGTTGCTCACGGTGCGCATTCGCGAATACATCTCCATCGACGACGACACGGAACTCATCATGAAGCTGGCTCGTAAACGAATCAAATAGATGATGCGCACATGTGAATCTAATAACAACCTTATACTGTACCAACTATAAAGCAGCTTGCTGCGTCGCTTTAGCTTTACGTTCTTTAATCACGTTCGCGAGGAAAAATTCCCCGGCGCGATAACTCGAGCGCACCATCGGCCCGCTCGCGACGTACAAAAATCCGAGGTCTTCGGCAATCTTTTGATACGCCGCGAACGCCTCTGGGGTGACAAACTCAACCACCGGCAAGTGCTTCTTCGTCGGGCGCATGTACTGACCAAAAGTCACCACGTCCACGTCCGCTTCGCGTAGCTTTTTCAACGCTTCGATGACTTGTTCCTTCGTCTCCCCGAGGCCGAGCATGATTGAGGTTTTCGTAATCGCCGCGCCCGACGCCTTGGCGTGCTTCAGGACAAAGATGGACTGATCCCAGTTCGCTCGACGGTCGCGCACATCACGTTGGAGCTCTGGTACTGTCTCAACGTTGTGCGCGAACACGTCCAAACCCGAACGCGCCACCTTGGCGATTAATTCTGGTTCGCCTCGGAAATCCGGCGTCAACGCCTCAACCAATATGTCGCTCGACGCCTTCAATTTAGTAATCGTCTCCGCGAAATGCCCCGACCCTTGATCTTCAATATCATCACGGTCAACACTCGTGAGTACGACGTAATCTAACCCCCACGCCGCGATCGCTTTGCTCACATTCGTCGGTTCATCCTTATCCAACGGAGGCGGAGCGCGAGAGGTCTTCACCGCGCAAAACCGGCACCCGCGCGTGCACGTGTCCCCCATAATCATAATCGTCGCCGTCGCCGTGCGTCCATCACCACCACCCCAGCATTCGCCCAAATTCGGACACTTTGCCTCCTCACACACCGTCGCAAGCTTCAACTCGCGCAACTTCGCCTTAATTTCCGTGTATCGCTCGCCCCCCGGGACTTCGCGCTTCAACCACGCCGGCTTACGCGTCGCTTTATCCTTGAGCGATTTCGGCGCCGGCACGCTGTACGCGAACCCGTGCCCGGTGCCACCGATCGCATCACCCTTGACGAAATCATCGAAATTCGGTCCAACCTTTAACGCCTGTCGCAACTGCGCCACCTTATCGAACGAATCATCATCGTCATCGGCATCGCGCACCGCAGAGGCTCCCTCACCTCGACCTTGAGCGCGCGTCTCGCGCGCCACCGCGCCCGCGCTTCCACCGCTCTCGCTCGCGATGGACGACGAGGACAACGCTCGAGTCAACGCCACCGCGGTTGACGCGCGAGACGACGACGAGGCGCGCGCGAACGACGATAACATCGCGACGCTTTATGACGCCGTGGCGACGTCAGCGCGATCGCTGTGGGGCCGGTGTGTGTGTACCCTTACATGAATCTCTTCGGTCATGATTGGCGGATGGATCGCATGGATGAGGCTGGTGGGTCGCGATCGGTAAAATGTAGGGGGTACACGCAAGGTCCGCGGTTGTGCCGCACGACTCCGCGCGGCTGCGTGCCGTCGGCGGCGTCGAACGCGAGTTCGTGACGCGCGCGCGCGTGAGAGCGAGCGAGAGCGAGTCGTCATGGGTGGGGGTAACGCGAACAAGTCGGCGAACGCGCGTAAGAAGGCGATGGAAAAGGCGCAAAAAGCCGCCGCGGGGTCGCAAACGAAGACGAATGCGGCGGCGATGAATGTGATTTGTCAAGTGTGTCGACAAGCGTTCATGTGCACGCTGGCGCCGATCAAATTGAAGGATCATAGCGATAGTAAGCATCCGAAGAATACGTTTGAGCAGTGCTTTCCGGGGAAGACGTTGTGATGCGGAGGATGACGGACGAGACCGCTGAGGAGGGTAGGCTGGCGCGAGGGCTGGCGCGAACGAGGAATTTTTATTTCTTCGTTTGATTTCTTCGTGCAATGGACGTGCGATGGACAAGGGAGGATGTGATGAGAGGATGCGCGTGAGAATGCTACGTTGTAATCATTCATGACTGATACATATTCGTGTAAACGCGTCGAATCTTAATGTATTCCACAAAGACGTGCGGATTTATTACAATACACGGTGGCGCGCGTTAATTTATTAGACGACGTCGGTGTAGCGTCCGTTTGAGACGTTGTACTCGAGCTTTGGATCACCAATAGATCCCGCGACTTTGTTTCTAACTTTTTGTACGTTGATTGTGACTTCGCGAAGAGAACCCATCTTTTCGTCGCGGTTACGGTGGACGACGATGCCGTTGTCGCACTTGTTGATAAAGTGAGCCGAGCCGGAAATATCGTAAAGCCCCGGTGCTTCGCCCTTCCAATTATGTAACTGGCGAGGGTGCGCCACGAACCATACGTGTACGTCGTAGTGCTGCGCGAATCGCTTGATGCGCGTAAGCATTTGCGATACGTACTCTGTCTCCGTTTGCCCGTGAGGACGCTTGTGATCGAGCTCGTTGTACGGGTCAATCAACAAGCCGCGAATGCCGTGGCGCAACACCGCGGCGCGAGCTAAGCCTAAGATCCAATCAACACTCGGAAGTTCGTCATCTTCGTGTCGAATCAATACAAAATGTTCATTCAACCAGCGCATGCCGTTGCGCATGGTATCCGGATGCATCCGCGCCGCCTTGGAATATTTACCTTCGAACCACGGTTCGCCCACGTATTTTTCCACCAATTTTCTCGCGTGTTCGTGCACTTTGTTTTCTAACGAGCACAGCGCAAACGACCAGCCATGTTGAACCGCTAAGTTGCACATCAACGCGTCGACCCATTCCGACTTGCCGCTGTTCGGCACGCCAGTGACGACGGTGAGTTCGCCAGGCACGATGCGATAGTGGTTGTCGACGTTTTTCCACCCCGAGGACACACCGCGGAGTTCATTCGCGGCGGACATGTTGAAATACGACTCAATTTCAGGCGCAAACTCGGAAAAGCGGAACAAGCCGCGCAAGGGAAATCCTTCGGCGGTGGTGAGGCACTCTCGCACGACTTCTGCGCCTTGCTTCTGCAGCGCCTCGTTCGCGTCTTTACAATCTTCCGGCCATGTGACACGCCAGCATCGTTCCTTTCCAAGCCGTCGCGCGAGTTCTTCCGAAAGCGCTTGCCCTGGCCCATCAGAATCGGTCGCGATGACGAATCGAGAAATTGAATCGAGCTGCGCGCGGCAATTCCAAAGGTACTCGTATTTCTTGTCCTCCTCTGGTGCGGGTGTCGGCCCATCCTTGACCTTACCCGGTGCACCATCAGGAACGGACACTACATTCTTAAACCCAGCCTCTTCGAGCGCCAATTTGTCCATTTCGCCCTCAACGATGATCACCTCCTCTTCGCCTTCGATGTCGTCCAAGCCGTACAACACTTTTTCAGCACCCTTGACTTGCCAAAACGTCTTATCCGGTCCACGGTATTTAATGTTGATCAATTCACCACCGCGCATGTAGGGAAAGCACAACGCGTCGACGTAACCACTCGACGCCGGGGAGTACAGATTTTGCACCGCCAAGCCGTTGCGTTCAGCAGTTTCGAGCGAAATGCCGCGTTGCTTCAACATTTCCGCCCACTTCGCGGCGGCGGGCGTCATGGTACCCGGCCCGATGCGCTGCAAATCTTCTGGAGCTGGAAGTTTAGGTTTCGCCACGCGTCGATTGGAAATAGCGCCGTCCGAACCCCTGGGCGCGCGAGAGCGACCGCTCGTATCCGTGCCACCCGTCCACTCGCAATTCGCCCGGTGACACATCCATTGCGCGCGTTTTCCGCAATCCTCAATGTTGACCGCCAACGAACGCTCGCCCGTGGACCCGCCATTGCACGTCGGACATATGATTCTATGCTGTCCTGGCGTGTAGCTCTGAAGTACGATGCCGCTCTCCATCATCGCGTCCCGCAAGCCCGGCGGACCAGTGTTCTCTGGAGCGGCGTACTCGCCCTCCTCCTCAGGCTTCGATCGCTTCACCACCGGTGCGGGCGTGGCAAAATATTGCCCATTGCTGTTTTTACTTTTCACCGCACTTTGTGCCGCTGCTCCACCGGGTTTCTGCGTCGCCGCCGCGGGCGCCATTCGAGCAGAATTCCCCGCCGGCGCCGGTCGATTATACCCCGCTTGACCCCCATTCGAACGCACCGCGGGCGCACCTTGCGACGGAGGCGGTGGTACCTGTGGCTGTCCTCGCATCGGCGGCGCTTGCGGCTGCCCTCGAGGCACGTTGGCGCCACCGCCGTTACTCCCGTTCTGCGGCGTCCCGCCCAACCATCGCACGCTCGCGCCGCCGTCGCCACCTCCAGCGCCGTTCCCACCCTGCGTCGCCGCGCATCGCACCCCTATCGCGCGCGTCGCACACTCCATCGTCCTCCCGCGCCTCGCCAATCGCACCAGCGTCGACGGCCACATCACCGCGGCGCTACGCGTCGTAATTCCTCCACGACGATTCACAAACAACGATCGCGCGCGGCCGATTCCCCGCGCGGCCGCCACCGCCGCGCACGCTCCGCTCGCGTTCGACGCGTCGACGCACCGCCGATGCACTGACGCCTGCGTCGCGTGCATGCGTGTGCGACGGGAGCGCGCGGTCTGCGGTCGTGCGTCGCGTGATGGCGTCACTCTCGAGCGCGCAGCGTTAAAACTCTCAACCTCGAGCCATGCGCGGGGCCTCGATGCCGCCGGCGACGGCGCGCGCGGCGACGGCGAAGGGCGCGACGGCGCCGTCGTCGTCGTCATCGCGCGCGACGGCGTGCGCGGCGACGGCGCCATCGGCGCGTGGGACGCGACGCGCGGCGTTGAAACGCATGGCGATGCTCGGGGCGGTGTCGCCGATGATTGCGCTCGCTCGCGACGCGCGCGCAGCGAAGCAGCCCATAGACTGGCTGTTGACGTCCACGCTCGACGCCGATGCGGACCTCGATCTGGGGCGGATGATTAAGGATGCTGCGGCGGGTAAGGAGTATGAGCCGGGTGAAGGCAAACGCGAACGCGAGGCGGCCAAGGCGTCGCGGTCGGGCGCCGAGGACGAAGACGAGGAAAACACAACGCCGGTGGATGTCAGCGGCACGGCGACAAAGTTTGGGAAGCTTGGAGTTATTTTAGTCGTCGCTGATGTCATCACCGCGGCGGTGATGGGGAAATCTGTGCTCGGGGTGGCGAAGTCGTTGGAGGTGGACGCGAGCGAGCGCTTTGAAGTCGGCGACGACGGAGTGGCGAGGGAGAAGCCTCGCGAAGCTGGCGCCCCACCTCGTGATTGGAAGGAGAAGATGGCGGATGATTTGATGAAAAAGTTCAAGGAAAATAATCCCGGTGCGGTGAAGACCGACGAGGAGGATGGTGAGGAATGAGTTTCTATTTAAACAGTGTAATACACAAAAGTCGCGCAGCGCCCTCGCCCTCTCCTCTTCTTACTTTTTACCTCGACCGCCGACTGAGCCTCGACCGCCGCCTCGGCCGCGCTGCCGGTTGGCGCGGTCGTTTGGTTTGCGCGCGCTCCCACTCCCGCCGACATTTTCGAACGAAAACCCGGGCGACATGAGCGCCTTGTCCATGTCTGGAATTAACGCCTCGCGCGTTTCGACTTGCACGCCTTCGTGCGTCCATACTCTAAATGACGCGTTGCCATTGCATCCCACGCTTACCCAGCCGAGACCGGCGATGGTTATGTCGCGCGTCGCTTTTTGCCAATCTTCACCGTACACGTTCAACGTGCGATGGCCCCAGGCACCGAATTGCTTGACGCGAAGCTCGCCGACGGGTGGCGTGAGCTTTGTCCCGGCGTGCTTTTCGAGCAACACGTCCGCCGTCTTTGAGCTCGTGGTGTAATGCGTGGCCACCTTGTTCGATGCCCAAACTGTGAGGTACAGCGTGCGTTGCGGGGAGTCTAATAGGTCAATTCTACACAAGCCACCGATGTGGAGCGTGCCGCCAATTTCGATGCGATACGTCCTCGGCGTCACGCGCTTATTCGGCAGCACCACCTTCATCTCTTCGGCGTTTAATCGCGAAGAGAGTTGGAACGGTTGCAATAACCCAGGGGTGTCGTACACGTCCGTGCCATTTGGGAGTAGAGCGGGTAGTTTTACCATCCCGAGCGTCGTGCCTGGAAGCACGCTCGCAATCGGACCGCCGTCTTCTTCGCCCGGGCCGCCGTATCGCTGACTCAAACGATTAATCAACGAACTCTTCCCAGCGTTTTGTGCGCCGACGACGTACACCTCTTTTCCTCTATCTAACATTTGCTCTAGTTGCTCGGCTAAAATGGCCACCCCCATACCGGCTTTGGCGCTCACCAAGTGCACGCCAGCGACGCGCGATAATCCAAACGCCTTGGAGCGTCGTCGCACAAACGACGTCAACCGCGTCCGCGTGCATTGCACGGGCATCAAATCCACCTTGTTCGCCACGAGCAAGACATCCACTACGCCGCTTTCGACGTAAGGTTCGATGACATCCAAGGCATCGACGGGAAACGAGCCATCGAAATCGAGCAAGTCAGCCATAAGTAACACCACGGCGGAGCCCGGAGCGCGCAACTTTGCAAAGCTGTCGCCGATGACGCGTTCAAAGTCAAACGACGGCAGTAACACCTCCACCGCTTCGTTCTTTACCTTGCCTGATGTGCGTAACGCGAAACAGCGCGCACAAATAATCGCTGGTGGGCCAGATTTCTTACGCGCACGACGCTTGTCCGCGAGCGAGTCTTCCTCCTCCTCCTCGTCAAACATCGCGTTGAGCGCGTCCAACGCCGCCAGCTCCTCTTCACCTTCGACGTAATCCTCCGCCAACGCGTACCCAGGCAACACGGCGTCTTCATCGATATCATCGTCATCGAAATCATCGTCATCCATCGATCCAAACCCACCCTCAATGTCGAAACCATCCTCGTTTGCGTCCTCGCCCTCGTCCTCCTCCGCCGCTGTCGCCGCCGCCTCGCGCGCGTCCAAAACCTTCTTCGGAACGACGAAAAACCCGGGCAAATTCTTATCGTGCGATTGCAACCCAACACCACAGCCAGGACAAATGCTCGGAATCGCCAACCCGGCGACGCGCTCGTCGTCGTTCGCGACGGCAGCCACCGACGTCTCCGCGCCCCGACGCGCCCGCGACGGCTCGCGGCCCCACCGCCGCCCGTCTCCCGCCGCCACCATCGCGCGCGCGCTCAACCACCGCGCGCGCGACGACGACGACGACGACGACGACGACGACGCGTGCACCGCGCACGCCGTCATCCCCGGCGCCGCCGCCGCGCGTCGCGCGACGGACGACGACGCGCGCACGACCGCCGCCGGCGGCACTCGCGCGCGGCTCGACGCCGACGCCGACGCCGACGACGCCGGGGACGACGACGCGAACGCGCGGCGAAACAATCGCACCGTGCGCGCGGTGTGCGCGACGCGAGACGCCATGACGACGTCCACGACCGTCGCAGAAATGCGTTCGCGCGGCGAACAATGTCGATTCAGCTCCGACGCCTGTCGATGCAGCTCCGACGCCCCAGGTGCGATCGCGCGCGACGACGCGCGAGGCGCGAGGAGACGCGACGAGTGTTTTTGCCACAACGCGCGCGCGCGAGGCGCGGATCGACGCGCGCGATCGACGTCGATGACGGTAAAATGGGTGCTGGCGCATGGGCGTGACGTCACTGACGCGACGCGCTCGTGACGCACGACGCATCGCATAGCGCGCGCACGAACGCACAGACTCGCACGCTCGCGCGTATACGCACATCGCACGGTTGATGCGCGCGACGACGACGGCGGCGGCGGCGTGCGTGGCGCGAGGAGCGTCGATTGGGCGCGTCATCTTGAATAAGCGCGCGAATCATCAACGCAAACTGTCGTCGTCGACGCTGGCGTCGAGACGCGAGGTGATGATCGGCACGGGCGCGGCCGTGGTGGGCACGAACGCGGCGATCGCGAGTGGCGGGGCGAACGGGGCGAGCGCGGTGGTGGACACCGTGAGCGCGAGTGGGATGTTGGACGCGCTCGAGGCGTTGCCCGTCGGAAGCACGCTCGCCAAGGGCGCGTTCGTGGTGACGTCTGTGCAACGCGTGAAGCCGTATGACGTGGTGGCGGTTGAATTGGAACACGTACGCACTGGGGCAAAGTTATTACACGTCGGTGCGGATGATTCGAACGCATGCTTTAACGTGGCGTTTAGAACGACGCCGAGAGATTCCACGGGTGTCGCGCACGTGCTCGAGCACACGGTGTTGTGCGGGAGTGAAAAGTACCCGGTTCGCGATCCATTTTTTAACATGTTGCGCCGATCGTTGAGTACGTTTATGAACGCCATGACGGCGAGTGATTTTACGTGTTATCCGTTCAGTACGATGAACAAGGTGGATTACAGCAACTTGTTGGGGGTGTATTTGGACGCGTGCTTCTTTCCAAAGATTAAAGAAGGAGACTTCTCACAGGAAGGTCACCGATTTGAGTTTGCGACGATGGATGACCCGAAGAGTGATTTAATTTACAAGGGCATCGTCTTTAACGAGATGAAAGGGGCCATGGGTTCGCAAAGCGCGCGATTTGGGCGCGAACTTGGGGCGAACTTGTTCCCGACGTCGACGTACCACTGGAACAGCGGCGGGGATCCGGTGAACATTCCGGATTTAACGTACGAGCAACTTAAGGCTTTCCATGCGTTGCATTACCACCCGAGTAACGCCAAGTTTTACACCTATGGTGATTTGCCGCTCGAAGAGACGTTGCAACAGATTGAAGACTTGGCGCTTCACCGTTTCGACCGCCTCGACGTGAGCAAGTTGATTGTCGAAGACGAACAACGCTTCAAGGCGCCGCAAGCGGTCGAAGTCACCGTGCCCGCCGACGCCATCGTGGCCGACGCCAACAAACAATCGATCATCTCCCTCGCCTGGCTCATGGTGAACCAGATTAAGGATCCGGTGTCGTTGGAGAACTTTGCGTTGAACGTCGCGGGCGATTTATTGACGAGTGGACCTCAAAGTTACTTTTACGAAGCGCTCCTCGAACCTGGCTTGGGTAGCGGATTCGCCCCAGGCACTGGCTATGGTGGTTCTCGTCGTGAAACCTCATTTGCCGTTGGCTTGAAGGACGTCGCCGAGGCGGACCTTAAGAAGGTTGAAACGACCATTTTAGAAGTTCTCGAGCGCATCTCTCGTGAAGGCTTTCCTCGCGACCGTGTCGAAGCGGTGATGCATCAAGTTGAACTCGACGCCGCTGTGGTGACCACACAATTTGGTTTGTACGCTGGTTTCGGTGCCTTCAGCACTTGGGTTCACGATGGAGATTCTTTGCGCTCGCTTCGCACGCCTGAGCTCGCCGCCAAGTTGAACGCCGCGCTCGACGCCGATCCTCAATTCTGGCAAAAACTCATCAAGAAATGGTTCTTGGACAACACTCACCGCCTCACCGTGACCGCTCGTACTGATCCGGACTACGATAAGAAGCTCGACGAAGCGGAAAAGAAGAAGCTTAAGTCTATCGAAGCTACTTTAACGGAAGAACAAAAGGCTAAGATTGTCGCCAATGCTTTGGCGCTCAAGGAAAACCAAGACATGAAGGAGGACGTGTCCATCTTGCCCACGCTCGTCGTCTCCGAAGCAGTACCGAAGGAGATCAAGAAATGGGGGTCTAAGGATATGAAAATTGCTAACGGTATCCCGCTTCAATACGACGAGCAACCGACGAATGGCGTGGCGTACTTTACTACGCACTTTAGTTTGGATGGTCTTCCCGAGCGCCTCGTGCCGTACTTGGATCTTTTCTGCGAATTCATCGACCAAGTTGGTACGGAGAAGATGAAGTACAAGGACTTGGCGGAGAAGATCAAGCTCAAGACGGGTGGGTTTTCCGTCGAGTCTGTCTTGCGTCCGATCGCTGATGGCAAGGGAACGCCGACAGTGTCGTTGGCCATCGGCTCGCACGCGCTCGAGCGCAACGTTGATGACATGTTTGAAATTCTCACCGACTTGCAAACCGCCAAGTGGCGTGGCGAAGAAGACCGATTGAAGTTGTTGCTTTCTCGCAAAGCGGCATCTCTTGGCTCCTCAGTTGGCTCGAACGGTTTGCAATACGCCCGCTCGCTTTCGGCTGCGCAAATCAACGCCTCGAGCGCATTTGCGAATGAGCTCACAGGGTTGCCATACGTGGCGCTCGTGACGCGCTTGTCCAAAGAAAACGCGATCGAAGAAGCGCAAAACGCTCTTTCTGAAATCGCCGCGTTCGCACTTCGCCCTGAGCGCGTGCAACGATGCCGTATTGCGTGTCAATCTGAAAGCTTCCCGGCTGTCGATCGCGCCCTCTCGCGCTTTTTGGGCGACATCAAGCCTGCCGCGGCAAGCCCCAACGCCTCCGGCTCTACGCTCGAGTCCAAGTTGAAGTCGTTCAAACCTGAGTTATCCAAGACGTTCATCACGATCCCGGGTCAAACGAACTACTGCTCTACGTCGGTGCCAGCCTTGCCGTACACGCACCCTGACGCTCCAGCGCTCTTTTTACTTGCCCAAGCGTTGAGCGCGGGCTACCTTCACCGCGAAATTCGTGAAAAGGGTGGTGCTTACGGCGGTGGCGCTGTGAGTGACCCGATGAGTGCGTTGTTCCAGTTCTTCTCGTACCGTGATCCGAACACGACGAAGACGCTCGAGACGTTCGTGAAGTCTGTCGAGTGGGCGACGACGCCCGGTTCGATTACGTCCAAAGAACTTGAAGAGGCCCAGCTTCGCGCGTTCAAGGCTCTCGACGCCCCTCTCGCGCCGAGCTCTCGCGGTAAGTCCGGTTTCAACACTGGCTTCACTGACGCACAACGTCAACACTTCCGTGACGGTTTACTCGCGTGTTCGCCCGAAGACATCGCCCGAGCCGCGCGCGAGCACCTCGCGCCCGCCATGAAGACGTCCTCCGCCGTCGCCATCATTGGTAGTTCCGAAGCCGCTCCTCGCGACGACTCATCGTGGATTGTCCGCAACCCATTAGGCGCGACTAATTAATTGTCTCTGACGTCGTTGTTGTAACGAATATCCTCATTTTACGCTTTATTAATCCACATGTGCAGTCGCGCGCGCGTAACTGCCGGCGAGCGCAACCAGGTGGCCAATTCATGTTCCTCGACCATTTTGCGCGCGTCATTCGCTCGCACGGTCCGTCTCCAGCGCGCCCGACGCGTGGGACGTGACAGGTGTAACATACGCGTCGCGTCGATTCGTGCGTACTCACGCCGAGCGACGCGCGCGCAGTCGAAAGTCGGAACTTGCGCGCGGCGGAGGTTCATTCGCGATCGGCCGTCTCTTTGTTGACGTTTCAGCGGCACGTGACGACAAACGCGACATCGACGGGTGAAAGCACGGAGCGTTCGCCATGGCCGACGCGAGCGCCACGCCTGCGGCGCCAGTGGCGGTAACCCCGTCCGGTTCGTTGCGTCGATTGAGGAACCGCGGACCCAAACCAGCAAACCGAACGCTGACGCTCGGCGCGGGCCACCCCAACGAGGTGCTCAGATTTAGAGATAACGCTATATCGACGGGAAAGTACAATGTGGCGACATTTTTCCCGAAAGGGCTTTACGAGCAGTTCAGACGCGTGGCGAACTTGTACTTTTTATCGGTTGCAATTATTTCCCTGTTTGATACGGTTTCACCGATCCAGCCGTACACGACGTGGACGCCATTGTCGATTGTCGTTGGCTTATCGATGTTCAAGGAAGGCATTGAAGATTACAAGCGACACGTGCAGGATCGAACGCAAAACTTGTCAGCGGCAGAACGTTTCAACGGAACGTCGTTTGAACGTTGCGAATGGAAGGATATTCGCGTCGGGAATATCGTTCGCGTTGTTCGGGACCAGTTTTTTCCTTGTGACTTGATCATGTTGGATAGTTCGTCGGAAGAGAACTCTTGCTACGTCGAAACGAAAAATCTCGATGGTGAAACTAACTTGAAGACGAAGCGGGCTGTAGATTTGGTGAAAGACATTGGGCCGATAAACGCAGAAAACATGACCAAGCTCTCGCAAGGATCTTCGTGCGTCGAGTGTGAACATCCAAACAATTCGCTGTACACATATTCAGGAAACTTGTCAATTGGTGCGCCATTGTTTCCGCAGCCGAAGAAGATTTCTTTGAACCCATCCAACATGCTCTTACGAGGTTCCAACTTGAGAAACACTGAATGGGTGGTTGGCATCGCCGTGTACACGGGTCATGATACGAAGGTCATGATGAACTCTACTGACACACCTTCTAAGCGTTCACACGTGGAAAAGCAGATGGATGGCGTAGTTATCACCATGTTGCTTTCTTTGGCGATTCTTGGCACTGCTTCAGCAGTGTTTTGCTCGCAATGGATCACGTCTAGTGCCGCGAAGCATTGGTACATCGATGTGAACGAGCAAGATGTGACGTTCAATCCGGACAACAAAACTCTTGTTGGTACGATTTCTTTCTTCACATCGTACGTGTTATACGGCTATTTGATTCCCATTTCACTGTACGTGTCGCTCGAGTTTGTCAAAGTTTTCCAAGGATTCGTCTTTTTGAACAAGGATCGAAAAATGTACCACAAGGAATCGGACACCCCCGCTGTCGCCAGAACCACAAACTTAAACGAAGAACTTGGCATGATTCACACAGTCTTGAGTGACAAGACTGGTACGTTAACGTGCAACTCTATGGAGTTCTTCAAGTGTTCCATCGGTGGCGTAAGCTACGGCGAAGGCATTACTGAAATCGAGCGAGCCATACAAGCACGCAAGGGAATCAAACTTCCGCCAGTTAGCGAGCATGAACATGCGGTCGAGCCGTCTTTCAACTTCCGTGATAAGCGATTGACTGATGGAGCTTGGTGCGATCGAAGCGATAAGCAACTATGCCGTGGGTTTTTCCGAGTTCTCGCTGTTTGCCAGACGGTAATCCCTGAAGGCAACCCGACGCCGGAGGAAATTGTTTATCAAGCGGAAAGTCCGGACGAGCTTGCGTTCGTCGTTGCGGCTAAGCGATTTGGTTTCTTTTTCAAGAAGCGAACAGTATCGAGCATCGAGGTCGAAGAACAACAGCTCGATCCTTCCAAGCCGAACGTCGTCGTCACGTATGAAATTTTGAACATTCTCGAATTCTCGTCTAAGCGTAAGCGCATGAGTGTAATTGCGCGCTCGAGCAGTGGCAAAATCATGCTCTTCTGCAAAGGTGCGGATTCTGTTATTTACCAGCGACTTACATCATCCGCAAACGGCTACAAAGAGGCAACGCAAAAGCATATGGATGAGTGGGCGCAGTGTGGTTTGCGTACGTTATGCATCGCCGAGCGTGAAATTGAAGCGCAAGAATATGACAGCTGGAACAAGAAATTTATCGAAGCGAGTCAAGCTTTGGAGCAACGTACGGAGCTCCTTGAGGATGTCGCCGAACTTGTTGAAAAGAATCTCACTCTCTTGGGCGCGACAGCCATTGAAGACAAGTTGCAAACAGGCGTTCCGCGCACGATTGAACAACTGATGGCGGCAAACATCGCGGTTTGGGTTCTTACTGGTGATAAGCAAGATACCGCGATTAATATTGGTCAAGCGTGCTCTCTAATTACGCCAAACATGAAGTTACGCATCATTAACGTAGAAGACTTGGTTAAAAAGGAAAATGATGGTGAAATTTCCAGCGTGGAGTTTGAGGAACTTGCCATGGCGTCTGTTAAGCAGCAGCTTCAGGCTGGTTTAATTGACGCCGAAGCGGCTAAGCTACTCGATGCAGATATCGGTATGGTCATCGATGGTCGTTCGTTGACGTTGGCACTCACTGAAGAACTAAGTGCGAGCTTCTTGGCGCTCGGTACGCACTGTGCTGCGGTTATTTGCTGCCGTGTTTCTCCGCTTCAAAAGGCTCTCGTGACAACGCTCGTGAAAGACTCGGGTCGTATCACGCTTGCCATCGGTGATGGAGCCAATGACGTTGGGATGATTCAAGCGGCGCACATTGGTGTTGGCATCAGTGGTCAAGAAGGCATGCAAGCTGTCATGGCTTCCGATTTCTCGTTCGCTCAGTTCCGATACTTGGAACGCCTCATCCTTTTACACGGGCGCTACAACTACAAGCGCATTGCGCGTATGGTGACGTACTTCTTCTACAAAAACATTGCGTTTGGTTTGACCATTTTCATTTACAACATGCATACGAACGCGAGTGGACAAGTAGTGTACAATGACTGGTTGATGTCGTCATTCAACATCTTCTTTACGAATTTCCCCGTCTTGGCGCTTGGTATCCTTGATCAAGATGTGAGACCGTCGAGCTCGTTGAAGTACCCGGCGTTGTACAAGGAAACGCAAGCAAACACACAGTTTACTTCTAAGCGTCGTCTTCTGTGGTTCGCAAACGGCATATACGTGGGCGTAGTGAGTTACATGTGTGTCTTTTATGGCATTCACGGCGGCGAATCCGACACAAGCAGCGGTCGCACGTTTGGTCTTTGGGAAGTGGGTACGACGCTGTATACATCGATTGTCGTGACGCTCAACGTTCAAATGGCGTTGTACTCTAACTTTTGGACCATTTATCACCACATCACCATCTGGGGATCGATTGTGCTGTGGTTTATTCTGAACACCGTTTTGAGCGAAACGGATCCGTACTACTCGACCTTCAGTTACAAAACATTCGTGCCGATTGTATCCAAGTCAGCCAAGTTCTGGCTTGGAATTTGGCCAGTGGCGGTTGCTGGCCTACTTCCGTACATAATGGTGATCACGATTCGTCGCAACTATTATCCAACACTTGCGGATAAAGTGCAAGATTTCGACGCGGATGAGCGCAACAATCGAATAAAGTCCGATAGAGAATCGATCACGGCGAACACGGATGTCGAAGTCACTGTGAAATCTCCGCGTCGTTTAGGAACGTTGAAAGGTGTCGTTGTTGAGAGCTTAGGCGTCGAACCAGTGGCGGCCCCACCGGTGCCAAAACATAGGCGTAAGTTGTCTTTTGCAGACGTATGGGGGCCCGAAAAGCAGTTTCCTGACATCGCGGCGAGTACGTCCTGTGGACATGTCGTGAGACCTCCGAGCGCAGCAAATAGCGCCAGGAATTCCCTCGAAGACAAGAATTACACCGAAGTGATGTCGGCTATTGATGAGCGTTTGTAAATAGAAGGAGAAAGAACACTCATGGCGTTGCGATTTGTAATTTAAAGCATAAGATCGCTCTTATCAACGGCTCGTCTCTTTCACGAGATTTGACACTGGGAAATCATACATTTGTATCAGAAAGGCTCGCGAGTTGAGGTAGAAGCCGCCAGGTGCGAGTTTTAAGTCCTCCGTGGTGCACTGGTATGAAAAAATACTCCCATCATCATTGATACGCGGACACAAATACTTGTGAAATTGTGAGCCGACGAGATAAATTGTAATCTTATGCGCCATCATCACCGTAATCCACATGAAGACGACAAAACGATACGTCACGCAAAACCATTTACCTTTACCAGCGAAATTGCCACGCGGGAAAACATCTCGATGGCGAATGCCATGAAATCGTTGTTGGGCGTACATGATGAAGAATGACAGTAACACTTCGATGGCGATCAAATTGAGGGCTTGTATGCCGTACGCCTTCAAGTCGACGATGTCCTCGTTCCCGATGCTTGCCATGCGAAACACGTAGAGGTAGAGTGAAATGACAATCACTGCACATATCTCGGCAAACGATGACACAATTGAGTTTAAAGCTACGATATCGTGCTGCTTACGGGAGATTAACATCGCTTCTGCTGTTTGCTTACCCAGGAAAAGCTTGGCCAGATGCACGTCACGGTCCTTTTGGACGACGTTGATCATGAGCTCGTGCAGCGAAAGCACTGCTTGTACAGTCGCCATATTCTTCACCGCGCCACCAGCGGACAGAAGAAACATGATGTATCGAGAGAAGAACGCCTGTTGAAGCGTAAATGACACAAAATACGGGAGTTGTAGACATGGCCCGGGTGACGGATTGAGTCGCGCGTAATGGCGTTCGACGGCGCGGACGAATTCCCAAAATAAAGGATCCAATACGAACCGAATGCCAAGTTTAAGTGTCACGCTCACGTTGGGATCTGCAGCAATGATGATGAAAATTTCAACGACCGCCTTGCCGATAATGGCCATGAGTATGATGTACGTGTAAATCCAACTCAGACCCTTTGTAGACCAAAATTCTTTGCTCGTCGCGCCGCAGTAAAACAGCACACCAAAACACGACATACATACAAACTGAGAATACTGTGAATGATTCCCGAGGATTGAAATCATCACAAAATATACAACGTAATACGCTGCAAACGAGTACACGGCGAGTTTGGTGCGCCATTTCCTATATTTCGACGCGTGCCACGCGCTGAGTTGATGAAAAATGACTTCTCCAAAGTATGCGAGCGTCGACGTGCGCACGAAAAGCACGGAAAAGTCACCCATACGCCACGGCCGGTACACGTCGCCGTGTTCTCGGCCAAATGTACACTGCAAGAACGAACGAACGACTTCTTCGCGCCCTAGCGCGTTTCGAAATTCTACATCAAAGCCGCGGGTGCATTTGCGCCACACCGAGGTTGATATAAATGTAAAGTATCCCGTGAGCGCGATTAATCCGCAGCACACGCACGCTTGAATGATGACCCAATCGTGTATGACTTCCCATAGCCGTGATGAAGACTGTGTCTTCGCTTCGCGCGCGCGCATCTTCTCCATGATATTGAAAGATGCGGTCAACGCGCCGCCGGTTGACTCATCGAGGCGCGTATCCGTAGCCCCTGACGCGCCCTCTGGCGCCATTGCGAACGCACGCGCATCCATGCCGTCATTCATGCCGTGCATCGACTCGCGCTCGACGCGCAATCGTTAAACACACCGTTGCACGCGCGCACGTGCGCGCAAATGAACCCGCGAGACTAAAATAACAGCGCCGAAATCCAACCGTCTCTCGACATCGAATACGGGACAGCACCCACGCACCGAACCACGACGCGTCGCGTCCGCGCGCGCATCACACATAGTTAGACATAGTAACATAAATCATCCTTGACTCGGAAAGACATTAAAAAAGTGATACACCTCGTCGTCATCAATCACGCCCACGACTTCTCGACACGTCGCGCACTTGACTTCGTGAAACCGTTCCCCAACGTCGCTCAACATCGCCTCTTCCCCACCCATCCCCGCGCCGTCACCGCCCCCGCGCGCGACGAGCGCACTCTCGCGAACCACGCACACGTTCTGCGCGAACACCGCGCGGTATTGCCCCGCGTACCGCGCGTGTTTTTGACACAACACGCACACTTCAGTGAAGCACCCAGGGCAGCTCAAAATCGCATCCGTCGCGCTCGAACCTCCACTCGCGCGCGACAGCGCGCGCGCGTCCGCGTCGTCCGCGTTTGGGTCGAAAAACTCATCGCGCTCTCGCGCTCCCACGTCACCGAGCGCCGAGGAGGACGAGGACGGCGCCGGTGACGGTTCGCGCGGCATTGTGTGACGCTTTTTCTCTCGCCGTGTCGCGCGCTCGCATCGCCGCGCGCGGCGTCGCGGTCGCCGTCGCCGCGCCACCGACGGCGACGGCGACGATGACGACGACGACGACGACGATCGGCGGTGCCGCCATCGACGCCGCGGCGATCACCGCGGTCGCGGCGACGCGAGACGCGCCGCCGCCAGACGCTTCGGAACCAGCGCTGCGACACGCGAGTCAAAGCTTACGGTGCGGCGAATTCCACGCCGGACGCGATTTCAATCGCGCGAGATGGGACCCGGTGGTGTCGAATTGTTTTCTCGATGACCGCGCGTGGTGCGCGGTGGATGCGCTGGCGCGCGCGTGCGTGCGAGGGGTGAGCTCGAGCGGGACGGAGCCGACGCCGACGACGTTGGGCGAAGCGTTGTCGATGCCCGACGCGCGCGTGGACAACGCGTTCGGCGCCGCGGCGTTGGATGGGAATAACAAACACAGACCGGGACGTGCGGCGTACAAGGCGCGCGTGTGGTATCACGGACCGTCGTTTGCGGGGTTTGCGTGGAACGCGGCGACGGATAACGCCGGGACGACGACGTGGACGCCGGGCTCGTGGAGCGTCTCTCGCGCGCTCACGCACGCCTGGGCGCCGCTGCTCGATAAAGAAACTCGTCCAATCGCAAGCGCCGGGCGCACCGATCGCGGTGTGCACGCGGTGGCGAGCGCGGTGTCGTTTTGGACCAAGCGACTGGATGTCGACGTCGAGGACATCGAGCGCGCAGTCGCCAATTCTCCGCCAGGCCGCGTCGGGGCGTTGCGCGTCACGCACGTCACCAGCGCCCCGCATTCATTTCACGCCACGTTTTCGGCCACGTATAGGAGATATGTCTACGTCGTGCCGAAGACGCAATTATTTCGGGAAGCGCGAACGCCTCGCGCGACGATTGACGTCGAGGTCGCGAATCGAGCGCTCCAGCGATTAGTCGATCGCGGTGACGTGGATATGTACGCCTACGCGCGCGCGACGCCAGAAGGAAAGTCGACGAACGTGCGTTTTGTCGTCGCCCGCGCGTTCGAGCGCACGATTGATGTGGGCGGCGACGACGCGGTGGAAGACCAAGCCGAAGACGCGATGTCGCGCGCGAATCGGCGAAGTCGCTCGGCTGTGACTCGTGAACGCGCCATACGCGCCGAAGACGGCGACGGCGCCATCGCGTCGGCGTTGACGTCATCACCGTCGACCATGGATGTCATCGTCATCGAGCTCGTCGCCGACCGGTTCTTACGAAAACTCGTGCGATGCCTCGTATCGACGACGATGCGCGAAGCCGCGAATTTCGCCGGCGACGACGATGTGTTGCTTAATATTGCCGCCACGCGCGATCGACGCGCCGTGGCGCCGCCCGCGCCCCCGGGTGGGTTATTCTTTGCTGGTGTGAGTTATTCGGATGATTTCGAGACGACGCGCGGGTCGTAGGAAGGGAATGGATTCGCGTCGACGCGAAGGCGCCAGAAATAGCTTCGCTCGCGCGTCATTGTCCGCCGCCGCCGTTCGCCGATGACGCGCACTGGACACCCTGTCGTCGAGCATCGAAGCGATGCGCACGCGAGGCACATTGACATCGATGCGTCGCCGAGCGCGGCGATGAAGGGGCGCGTGGAGGAAGACGCGGAGGACGATCGAGTCGCGCGTGCGCTCGAGACATTCTCGACGCGTTTGACAAATGTCAAGCATGCCATAAGCACGGACGTACAAAAGGCGCTGGCATTGGCAAGACACGGCGCGACGCAAATGGATGCACTCACAGAGGCGCTCGAGGAGCGATTGTTCGCGATGGAGGCACGATTGGAGCGATTGGAGGCGCGCGCGTTTGGGCGCGCGGACGACGAAGACGAAGACAAAGACGACAATTGTGATGCTCCACCCATTGAGACGCGCACGAGCGCTGGTGTTGTGAAAATGATGGATAACGCCGCGTTTGAAGCGGCGACATCGACGACGGGGCGTCACCAAGGGACGTGGGCATCACCCGCCGGCGTCGCGACGTGCGCCAAAGCCGTGACGAGCGGAATACTGCGTGTCGCCGCCGCGTGTGCGTTCTTATGGATCATTTTCTGGATCACCATTGCACTCGCGGTGTTGGTGGATGATCGAGAATTAACGCGCGAGCTCGCGTCGTCGGCGCGATGGAAGACTCTATTTTGGGATGAGATTTTCACCGTCATGACGTGACGTGGATTATGTTTTAGGCTCAAGATACGATATACACAGCGGCGCACCGATAACGGTCGCCGCACACACTACTACTGCTACTACTATTACTAGAACATTGACATGTGATTTGTAAACGCGAGCGCGCCGCAAAGAACGGCGCGCGCGTCGCTAGGCTCTTAGAAAACTTGTTGAAACTGAAACGTTATTAATAACCGTAACGCGATGATTAAAACGAACTGAGTCGCTGCAGCCGTGCGATGGCGTCTTCGGCACTCATCGGCGCGTTCGATTGTCTCTGTTTCTTGTTCTTCTTCTTGTTCGATTCTGGTGCGGCGCCTGCGCCCGCTTGAGCGTCGCCGCCCTCGGCCGTCTTTTTCCTTCGGCGCTTTTTTGACGAGCCAAACGGATTCGGTGGCGGCGCCATGCCCCCCAAAATCCTCGAACTCACGGTGTCATACTTGCGCATCGGTGCTTGCGGAACTTGTGACGATTTCATGACCGTCACGACGTTCTTCGAGACATCAGCACGATCGATGCGCACGCCCAAGTCTAATAAATCCGCCGACGTCGCCGCCGCCGACGTGGCGGCTAACGTCGCCCGGACCGCCGTAGTGCGCGAACCACCGACGAAATCATCGCGCATAACACATCCACTCCATACTATGTCTAGGTCGTCGTCGACGCTCACCACGTCATCGCCGACAGGCACAGCACACGCGCTGCCGTCCGCGCGTTCTCGCACCCGTAGCTCCGCCGGCGGCGGTGGTCCCGCGCCTTTTTGAAACCTCCCGGGCGGTGGTAAAGCGCTTCTGATGCGCCCGACGGCGTTATAGGCTTTGATGTACTCCCCAATCATGCGCACGCACTCGCATCGCACGCGACTCGCGCACGCGGTCGCAGTTAAGCTCAACGACATAAAGTACCCGCGCCCGAGCTGCCCGGCGAACGCCTCGACGACGCGTTCGCACGCCGCGCGCAGCTCATCGCACACCACGCAACTCGCATACAGCGCTCGCATAGCGTCGTCTGCACTCGCGCGTGCGGGCATTGTGAGCGAGACGCACCCGTACACGCGAGACGCCCGCAAGCATTCGTTCGCGTCCCGCGCCAACGCTTGGACGGCTCGCGCGGCGCCGAGCGCGCGTAAATCCCGCGCCCGTTTACACGCATCGCTCAGCATCCCGTGATGCTTCGATGCGCGATGCTGCGCGTGTGATTTCCTTCGCATGGCGTCGAGCAAAGTGAGCTCTTTGCTGAATACGCGTCGTGCGAGCGCGAGAGACGCGACGTCCAGCGCGCGAGAGGAGACGTCCAGCGCCTCGAGCGCGGCTTTTGGAACGTCCGCGTGCGCGCACGTCACCGGTACCGCCTGTTCGCGCCGTCCATAGTCGTCGCATGTGGCCGTGCCGACATCGGCGTCGCCGTCGCGCGTCATGAATGCGTCGCAAAGTGAAGGCAAGGCGTTGGTTGTAATCTAATGTAAAGCGTCTTCATTAAACAATGTCAAATATCAAACGCGCGCCGTCGATGATCGAGCCGCGTGTGCGTGACTAGAGTCCCTCGATAGGGACTTGTAAAAACTTGGCAAGCTCCGCCGCGCGTGATTCCACCTCCGCCAACGTCAACGGCTGTCCGATGCGCGTCAACGGGATGTCCCGCTTACCTTTGCACCGCACGTACACCACGCGCCTCGGGTTAACGCCTTCGCTGATCTCCACGCGCACCGCTTGCACATCCGCGAGATCGCTCACCAAGTTGATCCGGCGGTTCTTCCCCGGGAAGCCGTAACGAAAAATACGCATGATACCCTCGTCTTTGTTGAATTCGTTGTACCCAGCACCGACATCCCACGTAATCGTCAACCACAGATAGGTGGACAACAACGCGCCCGCGACGCCGTAAAACGACATCACCAACCCTTGCGGGAAAAACTTAATCTCGCTCGCATCCAAGAAAAACACTAAATTATGATGTAAATATGCGCTCGCGCCGGTGAGTAAGAACCCAGTCGACCCGGCGGTGACGACGCCCGCCCAAAAGTAATTCGAGAAGCGCTTGGCGCCGACCACTGGGTCGATCATCACCGCGTCCGTGCTCACGCGCGTCGCCGTCGCGCCGTTATCCTTCCCTTGCGAATCATTCGACGAGTTGAACAACGCGCGTGTGATCGTCGTCGGTGTCGTTCTCCGAGTCATCGTCTGTGTCGCCTTGGTCGCGCGGCGCGGGGCGACGATCGGCGAGCCACCCATCATGCCATTCGGCGCTCGGCGCGCGCTCAAGCGCGTGGCGCGCGCGTTGGCGTGCGCCGACGCGGTCGCGGTGCGCGGTGGCATGGTCGTCATCGTCGTCAGCATCGTCCGTCGGCGTGCGGGGCGCGAGAGGCGGGGTGTGCGCGATGATGTGGCGTGCGTAAGGTGGAGCCAGGGAGTAATCTTTTGGATAGGGTCCCGCTCGCGGGCGTCGGATGTCGACTATCGTTGAATTCGTATGACAATGATGACACTAGTATGGTACGTTTACTTTTTACTGGCGCCGGCGCGTAATATGGCGTTTCTAGGAACCATGCGCTGGGGCGCGGCGGGTTTGGGTTCGGTGGCGACGGGCGCGGCGTCCTTCGCGGGCGCGGCGGCGGCGAGCGGAGCGGCGGCGGCGGCCGAAGCGGCGAGCAACGCGGCTGAAGGCATGGGTGGCGGAGGAGGGTCCGATGGGAGCGGCGGCGCCACGGGCTTCTTTGTTCGCGGTTTGCGCGGCTCGCTCGTTGCCGACGGCACGTTTGGCGTCGCAGTGGGAGGTAACGGCGGTTGCGCGCGAGAGAGCAGCGACTGTTCTAAAGCCTTGACGCTCACGGGTTGTTTCTTAACGCCGACGAGCTTCTTGAGACCTTCGACGCTTGGCGGCGCGCCCGCGGGTGGCGGCGGCGCGGACATCATTTTTACCATTTGTGCCTCCAACTCAGCCACCGTCATGGGCGTCTTCACGAGCTTCGCCGGCGGCGCCGACGCGGACTTGGCCGCTTTCGCCGCCGCGACGTCGAGCATGGATAACATGCGCGCGCTCGAGACGTCCGCGGCTGTTGGCACCGGTTTGGCTTTGCCGCGTCCGGCGCCCTTGGCTGATGCGAACCCCTTAGCATCCTTCTCGGGAATCTTTGGCTGCACTAAGACATCGCGCTGAATGCGCGGCGCGCGTTCGCTCCATTGCGTGGGTTTGTTCGCGTCGCCCTTGGCATCCTTGACGACAACCTTTGGCGCGGCGGTGCCGAGGTTTGGCATTGCCGGCGGATGGGACAAGTTTATCAACTGCGCCACGGGGAGCAACGCGCCGCGCTTGCTCGTAATCATCCCGTGCAAATCGTTACCACCGACAAAGTCTTCGTCAAATAACACCTCCACGGTTTCCGCCACCGCGGCTTGCGTGTGCGCATCCATGTATGAATGCACGGCGACGACGGCGCCTCGCGAACCAAACGCTGGTTGGCCGCTATCGCCAACCATCACGACGCGATCGCCGAGCTCGAAATCACCACCCGCATACAGGTCCACCACCGCGCCTTGCGTCACCGGACGCATGAGCAACAGCGGAGATACGCCCTCTAAGTCGATCAATTTCGGCGCCTTGGCGCCGCTCGCGTTGGTGCTCACGAGCGTGCGCACGCCTTCCTCCGTGGCGACTACAGACGACGACGGCACGAGGGGACGCCGGGCAATCGGATGCGCCTTGAGCCACGCCTTGGCGGCGTTCATTGCCGACAAACGCGCATTCTCGGGGAGTTCTTTGAGGGCATCTTCCATATTGACGCCTTCGCGCATGTCCTCCACGGCGTCAACCGCGCTGAACACCCACGCGTGCGCGCGCTTGTATTCGAGCAACACACGGAGCGCATCTTGGCTGTATTCCCAACCAGCCTTTTCACCCTGCGTTGGACGGCAAAATCCAGCCACGCACAAGTTTTTGCCATTGTGTTTCAAGTTCAAACCGAGGTCGACGCGGTCTCCGCGGCTCGCTTTGGCGTTTTCTTGCACCCAAACCGCGCCGGTGATTTGGCCGACAACTTTTGGATGCACGCCCAACTTGCGGGCAAGTTCACCGCCTTGCATGTACCTCTGACCGACGCCTTGTAAAATACGTCGCGCTGCGCCGGTATCGAGCGGCACGGGCGCCACACACACGGACACGCCGTTTGATGACACCTCTGTGACTGTGGCCAAAGCGCCAAAGTGAGAGCGGCCGAGGAAGAGCGCAACTTCACCTTCGGTAAAATCACCCGCGGCTTCACTGGCGTCGAGTGCAGGACGCTCGTCCAGTCGCTTTGGCGGCGCGTTGTGCTTGGCGATGACGAGCTGCAACGGCACCGTGGTTTCTGTCTTGGCGAAGCGCTTTTGTAACGATCCGTCAGGGTGACGCACGAGACCTTCGCACGCGCGACAGTGAAGGGCGATGCGCGATGATCCGGAGCTCACGCCGTATTGTTCAATGTACTCGCGAGAAACACGTTGTAATTCGGCGCCCCATTCCGCGGCGCCGTTCGGTCGGCTCGCCAACTCTTTGGGTTTACCCGGCACGGGGACGAATCGCTCCTTGGCATCGGAAACTCCCACGACGAGCGCTTCTTGCAAGTATGGCCACTTAATTTGCACGCGT
>JACLAB010003517.1_pt1 | contig 34103 bp, 21 predicted proteins | sample 8027921 | NCBI WGS metagenome assembly JACLAB01 (sample SAMN15725117, study PRJNA655200) | protist metagenome | isolation source: fluorescence activated cell sorting (FACS) single amplified genomes of... | place: USA: West Boothbay Harbor, Gulf of Maine | collected 2000-07-19 | reverse complement strand
GAGTCAATGATCACAGACGAGAAGTACTTTGCCAAGTTTTATGAAAGGCAAATGGACAGAAGGAACAAGTCGGCGAGAGGAGGTGACAGAGGAGGAGGAGGAGGAGGACGAAGAGCGCCGTTTTCAACATTTGCAACAGCGATGACGACGACGGCGACGGCGACTCCCACTGAATGTGAAGGTGACGAAGAAATAGCAATGCTTTAGTAGGATTTAGTAGAATTCTTTGAATGACAAAGAGAACACGAGAGAGACGCTTGCAGTACGCTGACTATAAAACAGCCTCCACGAGTATGGGGCCATCGCCGTTCTTTTCCATCGCTTCTTGGAAGACCATTTGGAAACTTTCAATCGTGTCGCATCGAGTAGCCATGCGGAAGCCGAACGATTTCGCCATGGTGACCCAATCGATGGTTGGTTCCCCGAGACTCGTCAACGATTTCGACACGTTTGTCTTGTTCGCATCTTCAACTCTTTGCATCGCATTTTCAATGTTTAAGATGTTGTAACTCGAGTTGTTGCAAATGACCACGCACACGTTCAAATTGTACCTGGCCATAGTCCATAGCGCTTGACAATCGTACAAACCTGAACCGTCGGCTTGAAACGCGATGACTTTGCGCGAACGATCAGCGACCGCCGCCCCGACTGCGGCGGAAAGACCGAAACCAATCGCTCCACCGGTGAGAGTCAAGTGCGTAAACTGAGGCGAGAACGCATCGGTCGAGTCCCAATACATCGAACCTGACGTTAAACTTTCATCAACAACAACACAGTTTTCCGGTTGCGATTTTGCGATCGTTCCGCACATTGCGGCGGGTGTCAACTTTCCGCTCGTCTCGCGCAACGTATTTTCCTTCGCCGCACGCGTGACTCTTTCGCGGTGTTTATCGTTCTTAGCGTCCGCAACATCCGTTCTCCACGCATTTGCCTTCTTTTCTAACGCAGTTTCGATCGCTTCAAACGCGTCAGTCAGTTTGCCACCAGGCGGTGCTTCGATTTCCCAAACATCGTCCTCGCCTTGGCGAATGAGCGAGGAGAAGTTTTGGTCTTTGTAGCCAAACATCGCGACCGGTTTCTTCGCGTCGACGAGAACGAGCGTTTCAAAACTGGCCAACGTCGCCATCGCGTCGCGCGGGAAGTATGGACATCTTTTCACCATGAGATCACCACCACGATCGATGCGCGAGAACGCATTTTCGACGTAAATTGAGTCTTCGGAGATGCCCAGTTTGCGAAAAATTCCGCAGACACGTTCCAAGTTTTCTCTAATTCCCGCGTCGCCGCCCAAGTAGACGCCCACTTTCCCGGATTCAGATTTCAAAATACTTTTTACGAACGACTTACCAAACGCGTTGATGGCCTTTTGTACCGGTTCAGAAAGACCATGCGAATGTGAAGTATTTTTCTTACCCACATCAGCGCTCTCTCGCGTGGGTGAAGACGCAGGAGAGAAACTATTCTCCCCCCCGCTGTTTTTGTTCTCAATCGCCAAGCGGTCTTCGATGTATAAAACTAAGTCCCAAACTAAACTGTAGTCATACATGATCGTCGGTTGAATATCCAACTTGAATTCTTCGCGTAACATTGAGGCGTAGCGTATGCTCGATTGCGATGTTAATCCGATGGAACGAAAGGTAGTCTTGGTCGTAAATGGTGGCGGAACTTCTTTTTCATCTAGAAGTTCTGTGAGTTGCGCGTGCATGCGCTCGGCTACACATCCTTTCGTCGTTGCTTGCTCTGGTGACTGGAGGTGTTGACTCTTTTGTTCACGATCCTCGTTCAGTTGCTCTAATGGCGAAGCATCTCCACGAATCACATCTTCGACGGATACTTTCGAAACGCGCTCCCAACTTCGATCGTGGGGTACAATTAAAGTAACCACTTTCGACGCCCCCGGAGATGTCGAGTTTCTCGTCGCAGTCACAAATGCTTCTTTTGCATCCGCCGCAATAGCTGCGGGGACTTTGGACGAAACAACCGCGCCGTTAATCTTCGCGATATCAGCGATCGAACTCTCAAGGACTGGATCGGTGCCAGAATGCCAAGTGGACATATCGCCGACTACGTTTACAACAGACGATCCGGCGCGATGAGCGTTGTGTAGATTTGCCGAAGCATTCATCAATCCCGGACCGAGATGGAGTAAAGTTACGCCTGGAATATTCACATTCGAGCCTTTCTTCACTCTAGCATACCCGTCTGCAGCTCCAGAGGCAACGGTCTCGTGTAAAGTCAAGATTGGCTCGATTTTACGAACAGACTCAAACGCGCCGACGAAATGCATCTCCGTCGTGCCAGGATTGGCGAAAACGTGCGTGACGCCGTGACTTTCCGCCACCCTCCATACCGCCGTCGCGCCAGTGATTGTTTCTTCTCTGTTACTTTCTTCAGCCATGTTTGTGACGAGAAAAACTTTTTTTCCTTCTTTTTTTATTTATCAGTTACGCCTCGAAATCAACACCCCCTTTTTCGCTCAAGTCTTCTTCTCGAACACTCCACAAAACTCAGCCATAGACATCTTCTCTCGCTTCTCAATCAACTTGGTTACTCTGTTGATTTTCTCCACAGAAAGTAAGAAATCGCTCCGAAACATCTCAAACATTTTTGCGTTCTCGTGCTGTTCAGGATCCAAGGCATTGAAAAACACAGTTTCCGCGTTTCCTTGGCGAGCGTTTCCTTGGCGACGCCCGTTCGCTTTAACATACCGCCTTTCCAACTCCGCGTCCAAACTATCGTGCACTTCCTGTAGTACGCTCATCGCTTCCTCGTATTTCTCTCCGGGCATGCTCTCCAGCGCTTGCGCTTTCCTAAACATTGCCTTGACCTGTTGTGGTTTCGTCAACCAACACGAATCTTCCTTTTTCTCGCGAAAAAAGTGACACCGATTCACGGCGTCGCCCCAGACGCCTTCGCCCCTCGCCAAATCGCAATACTTGACGCACAACGCGTACTCCTTCAACGCTAAAAAACTCCCGCCCATATTCAATCGCAACGTCGCTCTCAACTCTTCCGCTAAATCCACGTGTTTTGGCAACACCAACTGTTGCATCAAATCCTCCGTGATGTACGACAAACCGCTCTCGTACAACCGCACCGCCGCTTTCTTCGATCCATCTCGAAACTTCTCGTTCCCTTTCTTTTTCAAATTTTCGCACCGCTCCATCCGTTTCTCGAACGTTAAATCCGCTCGATTGGTATCTGGCGTCTCTTTCGTCCCTTCCACGTGCAACAGCTCAATCTCCACGAGTAACTCGCACTTCGGCGGTATCGAAGGGAAGGAGATATTTCCAGCATCCCCGTACCCTAACGAAGGAGGTATCACAAAAGACGCCTTCTCGCCGACATTTTTCATCAATCGCAAGCACTCATCGACGCCTTTGCACGCGACGTGTCGCGCGTTCGGTTGGCCCACATATATCGCCAGCGCGAGTTGTTCCTCGCCTTCTTCTTCATTGGTGCTAAATCGTAGGGCATTCCTACTAGGGGATTTCTCCCCGTCGTTTTCAAACAAAAACACGGAGTAGTGCGCGTAACACGTGCAATTCTCTTCGATGGTAACTCTCGTGGTCTCGACCGATTCGTTTTGGTCCAGGTTTACCGCGGATGAAAGTTTGCGAGGTCGTTCTTCGTTGGAATATGTTGTCATTGATTTTGTGACGCGTGAGTGTGCTTTTCGGGAAAGTTTTTCTCCAAAACGCCATTTTTTCTTCTTTGACGAAAAACAAATCATCATCGTGTTTACTAACATTTTAAGAAGACGAGAGAAAGAAGAAGAGGAAGAGGAGAAGCTGGTGTCGCGAGACAAACGTCATGTCTTCTGGAGTGAGGACGAGAGCGCAGAAAAGGCGGATGGGCGAGAGAGATGTGTGGGATTTGATCGTGAATAACGACGATATTTGTTTCAAACACATTCTTCCGAGATTGAATGCGACTGATATCAAATTCTTGTACGAGGTGAATACAGAGACGAGAAAGTTGATTAAGAGATCCTCTCGTGCGGGAGATATGAAGAAGAGGTTTAAGGTCGAAGAGATGTCGTCGATATCGACTTTGGAAGTTGCGTGGGAGCATTATCCGTGGGGTGGTAGGGGTTTTCTGGGAAAAGAGATGGACGAACCATATTTCTGCCGTGAAGTTGCTCAAACGAATAAACTCGAGTTGCTCAAGTGGATACGAGAGGAGAAAGAGTGTGAGTGGAATTATAGGACGATTAATGTGGCCGCATGTCAAGGTAATCTGGAAATGGTAAAGTATTGCGTTGCAAATGAGTGTCCTATCGATGAGGACGCGTGTGCATATTCTGCCTCAAACGGTCATCTCGAGTGCCTCAAATACTTACACGAAGAAGTCAAAGCGCCTTTGAATTCTCTTACTGCTTCTTTTGCGGCTAAACATGGTCATCTTCACATACTCGAATATCTTGTTGAGCGTAAGTTTGATAAATATAGCGTATTGGCGTGTGAGTATGCGGCCCAGTACGGCCACTTGGACTGTTTGAAGTACTTGCACGAAACCGCCAAAGCGCCGTGGAACCGGTTCGCCGCATTTAGAGCGCACATGTTTAACCACACCGAATGTTTACAATACCTCCTCGACAACGACTGTCCTCTCCCACCTGGTTGGCAGTACGAGGATGGAGAGTTACACGTGGCAGAATCAGAATAAAATTTGTAATAACACGCACGCGTGCGCACATACACAGAGAAACAATCAAACAAAACTTCATCAACTCCTTTCTACTACTCGTACCTAGTACGTACGTGTATTTTTCCAAAGCAGAGCACCTCATTTTTCGCCGCAGCAATTGAGAGCCTAAAAGCGTCATCATGAGCATTAGCACGCGCGGCGCTGATGGTGCGATGCCCGCTGCGTCGGCAGCAATCCCGCATCTCCCATCCGCGGCGCAACCAGATTTAGTCCGAGCGCATCAGAAGGACGATTACTATCGAAAGGTACGGGTGCAAAAGTTTGAATTGGAAAAATGAAATCCCCTATAGAAATCAAATGACGCGCTTTCACGTGCAAAAAAGACTGACATTTCGATCCAAATTCTCCCTCTCTCTGTGCGTACGCACTTTAACAGCTCATATCTGAATCCGTCTCTGATTCCGTTCGGCTGTTATTCGGCCCGCAGTTCTGGAACGACAAACTCGATGCCATCGAATCTTTCGGTGATTTCTTGTACTTTGCATTCACCACCGGGTGCAACTCGCAAACGCTCGGGGAAGGTAGGAACTAAATTTTCTCTTTTGATTCTTTGATTGTATTGAACTCGCGATTGAATACTGACTCTCTCTCCCTCTCTGTTTTTATATGCACTCTGTTACTCTCTCGTTCATCATTTACACGGATTTATAGAATACACGGATCTTTTCATCGCGGACGCGAGAGGGGACATCCCGAGCGCCTCGCGACGGTGGGCGTTGGTCGCGTTGGAGGCGTTGGCGAAACCGATCGGGAGACGGTTGAAAAATGCGTCCAGGAACGCTGTTTCCGGAGTTGGGGCGTTTGAAAAACAGTCTTTGTTAGGTGTTAGTAGTAATAGTAGTGGTAGTACGAGTAGCAGCGGCGATAAGGAGAAGGAGAGGAACAAAAGCGCTTTGAAAAAACAGTTCTTAAAAGCGTACGCGTGGGTGTTCGGAAACGCGCCGCAGAATGCAACTGCGACGAATCCAGCGCTCAAAGGAGTCAACGACCGAGGAGGATTTGGACCTTTGACGCAGTTGATGCTCTTTTACGCGTTCGGAAAGTATGTTTCTTGGACGAACTGGGCGACCGGGATGGAGAGGGTGTTTGTGAACCCGAATCCGGGAGAGCCAAGGGCGCAGTATTCTTTGCTGTCGAAGCTGGTCGCGTTGCAAATAGCATACGCAGTATTTAATGAAGGACAGCGTAGGTATAAGTTACATTTGAGCGGGAAAGCGACAAAAGGAAGACGACCGAAAGCGGCGGAGGAGTTTGGCTTTTTTGAGGCGGACGGCGTGACGAAATGTGGGGATAGATCGAGAGACGAAGCAAAGGAGAGACGAAAAGGAAGCGTAAATCCAGTTTCAGTCATTGACGACGCAAACATGCTTCCAAGTTTCGGCGGCAACGGATTATCGAACGACTTTGATCGAGCCGACGACGAAGATGCCAAACGGTACACCTGGCATGATATACCGTGTCCGTTATGTTTGAACCCTACGAAATACCCAACCGCGTTGAAGTGCGGACACTGTTTGTGTTGGGAGTGCGCGGTGGAGTGTTGCCAACAGAAACCAGAGTGCCCGATGTGTCGCGCGCCGTGTAAACCGCAAGAGTTGATAACGATAGCAAACCCTTAAACTTAATTTATACGAATAGTAAACATTTTTAGTAACAACAACCCGAGCTAGAGCTAGAAAATGATAAATTACAAGCACTTTAACTTTTAAGCTTTCAACATCGCAAACTGCCCTTTCCAATCCGTCTTACCGGTCTCGTTAGATGTCGCAATCTCGAATGCAATCGCGTCGCTACCTTTCTTCGGCGGCTGCGCTAACGCTCGGACCGCGCACACGGCGACATCCTCGATTGAAATCGTGCCGCTCAATCGTCCGTCTTCCCTGGAGAACGCCATCGTCTTCCCTCTCGTTGGTTCATCCACCACGTCCACTGGGCGAATAATCGTCAAAGGTATCCCCAAACTTCTAGCCAATTGTTCTCTCTTCTCCTCTTTTCTCGCCCGTGCGCCTTCGTCGTCCAAAAACATGCTCAACACGTTCCCTTTACTCGCTTTCGCGGTCGACAACAGCACGATGTGCTTCACCCCGCTCTCCTTGCACGATTTCGCGAACGACTCGTCAAACTTACCCGCGGGAACAATCACCGACCTCACACCAGCCAACGATCGACGCAACGCCTTCGCGTCCCCTAAATCCGCGACGTCGACGTATGGCCCGTACCTCGCGCTCTCCGCCTCCACGTTCTCGCACGCCACCTTCACGTCCAACTTCGCGAGCACGAGTTGCATGACCACCGCGTCGCCGAGCTTTGATCCAGAATCGAGCACATAAATAGCTCTCTTCGGAGAACTCATCTCTTCCTCTTCGTTCCCGTACGCGCTCTCTTCACTGTCCATCTTCATTTGCATCTCTCGTTCCTCTTTCCTTAAACTTTCCTCCTTTTCTTCTCTCTCTCTTTTCACTTCGCCATCTTTCCCGACCGAGGAATCCTCGCCGTACCACTTCCGTAACTTTGGCCCGCCTTCCATGACGTCGAGCATTTTGTTCGCCTCGTTGGCGATTTTATCGAAAATGTTGCTCTCCTTGGAGCCGTCTGCTTTCGCTCTGGTCGTCGTCGTCGCGAATCCATCATCATTCCGTCGTCGTCGTCTATATCGTCGTGAACTCTCTTTGAGTGATGACGTTTTGGACGCAGTCATCTTTACGCAGAAAACATTCGTCGTCGAAAGCATCGTTGTCCCCATCGTTTCTCGCGTGCAGAAGTGTGACTCGTCGTGTTTCTCTTCCTCGGAGTGGCGACCTTTTCCTGATCAACTTCTGTATCTGTGCTTTACTTTTCGCGCGCGTTGTTCGGATGGAATGACGACAGACATGTCTTCCATTTTATCCAAACTTTCTTCATAAGAAAACACATCGCAGTCATACCATAACACACCCTTTTCATTGAACGCAGATGAGATGAACTCGACGAGAACGCGTCCACGAGCGAGTGAGAGAGAAATTTAAGACTTTTTCGCGAGAGTACGATAATCTGAGATGAACAACGCGCAAAGATGTCTTTCTTCGTTTCATCTTTCCAAACACCTAACGGGAAATCAAAGGCTTTGGAATGCGCGAGAGGAAGGGCAACGAGAACACCTCAAAAGAGGAGACAGAATACGAAGGAGAGTTGGCAAGCGAGAGATGATAAATGAAGGCGAGAGTGGTGCGTATCGAAATGGTGGTGTGAAAGAGTACGTCGCGGCGAATTACGTTCGCGTGCTCGCAAAGCTGGACGTGTTGGATGCGAAGAATGAGAAGGAAACGGCAGAAGGTGACTTTGAGGACGAGAACGGCAGCGGTTCGAAGATGAACATTTACGGGCACGTCGCGACCATTGATTTGAGCGATGCGAATAATAAGAGCGAGTTGTTGGACGAGAAATTTATTCGATGCTTACACGAACCGGTGCTCATTCAAAACGCGTTTGAGAAATCGCAGCAAGGAAGCGCTTCGTCGTGGACGTTGCGCAAGTTGTTGGAAGCGCACGAGGAGGAAGAGAAGAGGACGGGAGGGTTGTTTCAGACCACGGTAAGAGTGAGAATGGAGGATGGAGTTTCAAGTGGTAACAATGGACGAAGGAACGCGAAGGCATTCGTGTACGCAGAGCAATCGCACGAAGCGATACGGAATCGAAAGTTTCAACCGCCTTCGCTTACGCAACAAATGCCATTCGCAAACGGATTATCGCGCGTGTTGGAGTATTCAGGAGACGGAGCGTATATCCAATCCGAATTGCCATCTAATTTGAAAGACGAGGTGGAACATGACTACTCGCGCGTGTTTACGTCGTTTGAAAACAGCGAGGAGTTCGTGGAGTCGCAACCTCTCCGACTTTGGTTGTCAAAAAGAGGGAGCGTATCGCCGCTCCATTTCGACGCCTCGATTTCGACTCTGACGCAATTGAAAGGCGAGAAGACTTTTTTATTGTTTGCGCCATTTTCTGGGCTCTCGCAATGTTACTTATATCCCGATTGGCATCCATTGAGAAGACGTTCACAGCTCTCCATCGATGATGAGCGCATTAGAAATGGATTACGCGCGTATGAGGCAACTCTTTCGGAGGGCGATGTTTTGATTTTCCCACCGCGATGGCTACATCACGTTGAATCGTCGAATAAGACGAATTATTCGGTATCAATCACGCGTCGTTATATTTACAACGCATCAAGTGGTGTAAATACGGATACATCCTACGCGTTGCGTTTCGCAAAATGGGCAAAAACGCGAGACAAAGGCACGAAGGCGCTGAGTCGTTTGTATTCCTCGGGAATGGTTAATCCGGATTTTCCGTCGAGATTTAATCTTGCCGTCATTGATTTAGATGAGGACGGCAAGTGTCCGAAGCTCTGTGAAACCAAAACGTTTGAAAGAAATGTACAAGAGAAATGGAAAGTGTGCGTAAAAGCTTTGTCCGATCGCATAGTCGCCCGAACGAAAAATATTTCGTCGATTTGCGTGCGTGGCTCAATCGCTCGAGGCGCCGCGGTTGATTTCGAATCCGATTGCGACTTGATTGTCGTATTTGAAAATGAACGACCGAATGAACAAGAATTGCAAGATTTACGCTCGGAACTGGAAGATGTCCGCGCCCAAGAGTTCCCATTCGCTAAAAAAGTCGACGTCCGCTTTGAAAAAAATCGCGACGAACTGAACGCGGAGCAACTGTTTACGTTGGCCACATCTTCGCTTTGCGTGAGCGGCGAGGATATTCCAAAGTCGTCATCACGAATGGCACCTGTGCGAACATCAAACCTTACATTGCTCGAAGATGTCGATTCGGCAATTGAGAATGGAAGTGAAAAAGCAATGTCATGGGCGTGTAAGCGATGTTTGCGCGCCGCGTTCGAAAGTCAGAAGAGGACCAGGTTTACGCGAGAGATATCGAGATGCTGCGAGATTGTGTGCGAGGAAGATTATCCGAAAAAGAAATACGAAGTTGGTGATTTGGAAACTGCTCTCGTTATCGCCGTGAAAGGTCCCAAGATGGTTTTCGGAGACGCGTACTGGTTGGAAATGAGCACAGCGCTTCTCAAGCGTTTGAGTAATTGTATTCTGTCAGCTAAGATATAGACTTTTTGTTTATCATTATTTTTACACCGCAGAAGATGCGGAGAACGCCATCGGAACAAAACTCGTCGCGCCGTCCCCCCACGATACTGCTAAGATTCTATCTACGATGGCCCGATCGTTTAATCTGCGCATAGCCGACGAGTCACCGGACGAGAATTGCATAGAAGCGGCGATAGCTTTCGCCCCTATTGGTTTCCCCTCCTCGTCATCCGCGAGCGCGTCTTCCTCGTCTTCTTTCTCTCTGCAAAACGTACCGATAGCTCTGACAGTCAACACCGGGTGAACGATGGTCGCGTACACTCGAACTTTCCCATCCGCGTGTCCAAACACCAATCGCGACGCCGTATCATCCCACGCGCACGACGTAATCGCCGCCGCTTCGGAAGAATCACCTTCACCTGGGATTTTTGGAAAGGTGATGGGCAGCGCCGCTCGTGTCGCCCCGTCTGGAGCGACTTGTAAAGCCGCGCACGAGATGTGTCTCTTGTCCGTGCTTTTTAAAGCAACACCTCCTATCGCGGTTTCGACGCAGCACAAGCCAATTTCGTTTTCGTCGTACTCTCGAATTCTCTTGTTTCCACGCCTCGCCGCCGCTTTCGGCGACGGCCCCCACGCAAACGCGGTCACTTTCCCAGTCGACGAGAATCCGTTCTCCGACCAAACGCCCGATTTCTTCGTCCAAATTGTCAAGGCACCATCTTTCGAAACCGACGCGAGGTGTCGACCAGACCCACTAAACGCCAACGAGATGATTCCGTTCCGTTTCGTATCGATTTCAATCGGCACGAGCGTTTCCTTGAACGAATCAATCGAGGAGAACGCTTTCATAATTTCACTTTTCGATTTTGGCACTCGAAACGTCTTTCTTCGCTTAATCGATCGAATAACCGAGGACAAACCGCTCATGTTCCCGGAGGACATCGCCGTACTCTTCTTCGCGTTCACGTCCCAAATACGAATGGTAGACCCACTTGAACTCGCCGTCGCTAACAACGACCCATCTGGCGACCACGCGAGTTTATCGAGAACGCGCACGCCTATCACGTCCGACACCGCCGAATCCAACAGCGTCTCCGTCTCGTCGTTTGGCAATCTTTCAATCTTCCACGTCGTTACATCACTAGCGCTACTACTATTATTATTATTAGACGCAAAGGATGAGAGAACCTTCGAAAATAATCTCACCCCACCGCTCTCCTTCGTAGTCACCGCGATCTCGTTCGGATGATCCGGCCGAAACGCCATCGCCACCGTCGTCTCGTTCGCCACGCTCGGCGTCGAACACGGCGCGGAAAGTAAACTCACGGGCGCAGCAGCGCCTCTTTTCTTGGTCACTTTCGACGCCGACGGAGAAAACGGCGCCGAAGGAACGGTACCACCCGACGACGACATTTGCTCTAAAATCTCCATTACGCTCCGCCTTCGATCAAACACTGAAATTTTCGTCCCTTTCTCACTGTTGCTCGCGATGCCAAACGTCGTTTTACAGTTTTTATGCCAAGACAACGGCGAAGGATTGACCAAATCCTCCTCCGTCTCTTCCTCGTCTGCGGTATATCTGCCATTCTTCGCGAACGATGAGACGACTTTAACCACTTTTCTGGCAAAAGCATGCACCGGTTTCGGCACCATCGAAGCGCCGTTTAACTCCAATTCATCTTCGTCTCTTTTGCCCCCATCGGCTTCAGAATTGGATTCGACAAAACTTTTTTTCTTCGTCTTCTCAAACTTTTGCGGCGCGGCAATGGTCACCGGACACGACGCCGGCGATTTCACGCGAGAGGACGCGCTTCGTTTGGTGTAATACGCGTTCGAGTCCATCGACGAGGCGTTCACCAGCTCGTGGTTGATTTCTCGGAGCATGATGCTCGAGAGTTAAGTGTTTTTTGAATTTTTAGTGTGAAGTAAATTCAAGCGAAAAAGGAGAGTGTAGCGGTAAACGTACGCGAGCGAACGCGGGAAAGAGAGAGCGAGTTTTCTTGATGCATCGATCTCGATAGATTCCGAGATGGGGATTCGCACGCGATGAACGATGGCTTTATATTTCTATATCTTTAATTTGTAATAGGTGTCATCACATCGTCATCCTTCTGTTGCTATTCTTTTTGTTCTTGTTTTTGTTCTTCTTTTTCTTTTTCTTCTTCTCCCCGACGGCGGTTGTTCCCGAGGACTGATTTTGATGTTTCTCGGTATTCTTCTTAATGCCAAGAATCATGTGGTCTTCTCGTTGGTCGTCGTCGCTGTCTTCGTCGTGTGCGGAGTACATGGACTGGGCTCTTCGTTGCATGGGCGCCGAAGCCGGCGGGCCGGGGAAGTATTTCGATTTGACAAACGCCGAGGGCGAGCCTTTACCGATCGCGTGGATTGGCTTGAGTAATCCTTTCGTTGGTGTGGACATCTTAATGTTTTGGACACCTCTGGAAGTATCGATAGCGCCGGACGGGAAGGACCGGGTGATGCCTTTGAGGTTCCACGATAGTCTTTTTGACGGCGAGGCGGACGGCGAGGAAGAAGGGGAATCGTTGTTTCCTTTATCTTGGTACTTCTTCGGTTTGAAGTTCAACGCGCGTCGAGCGGAGATGACGTGACCATTCATCGGCGGATGCTTCTCGTCGTCATCAGCAGCATCTTCCTCTGTTGTTGTTACTGCTGCCGGTGCTACTTTTACTGCCAACGCGTGTTTTTCTTGCTGCGCCTTCTCGAACGGGTTTTCCTCGAATATTTTTTCAGCTTTCTTTTTGTTCTTCTTTTGTTTCTTCTTCTCCGGTTGCTCTTCCTCGTCTTCATCGTCAATGACGCGAATCTCTGCGCGTTTTTTCTTCTTCTTTTTCTCGTTACTGCTAGTGGTGGCTTTTTCCTCTTTATCTTCTTCCTCAGACGACGATGACGAACTCGATGACGAAGATTTCTCTTCGCTCATGATTCTATTCGCCACTTTAATCGTCAACTTTTGATCCCTCTTCAACTCAATCGACGGCGCTTTCTCTGCCACCACAGTTGCTTTCTTTAAGTCCGTGTGTAACTCGTACAGCGCTTCTCGGGACGTCTCTGGACAACCGTTCCCAGCGCCGAGCTCAATCGCCACCCTCGCCAAGTCTTTAATATGCGTCGCGTTCAACACCCACCCATTTTTGTTCCTCGGCGCGTTTCGTGTATCCACGTTCGTCGGACAAAACACGTCAAACACATCGCTCGCGCACCGTTTGAGGAAGCTAAACGATGTTTCATGTCGCATGCCGTGCATGAACGCGACGAGAAGCATTTTGATAATTTCCTGCGGCGGCGCCTCCCCGGCGTCGAAATCGTCCTCATCATCGGTGACGTCCACGTTTTCTTTATCGTCGTCGTCATCCGAATCACTCTCTCCATCGCTACTGCGCTTGCCCTTCTTGCTCTTCTTGCTCTTGTTTTTCTTCTTTTCATCATTCTCCTTCAAGTCGAACCTTCGAATCTCCTCGCCGAACGCCTCCGCCACGTGTAACTTAATCCCCACATCGATCGCGGTGATATGATCATCTTCCCCAAACAAAGCATCTCTGTACACCCTATTCGCCACGTTCTGACTCACGTTTGTTTCCCAATCTCTCCGTTGCATATACTGAAACACGTGCTTCTGCATCTGCCTCGCCAGCACGCAATACTTGTCCAACCGGTGTTTATCGATGCCGGCCCACTCGTTTCGCATCGTCCAAAAGAACACCGAAGCGTATAAAATAGCCATCTGTGGTTTCAACGAGTGCATCACGGACGCGATGGACGTCGCCAATTCTCTTTGCACCTCTCTCCCGTCCGAGTGCCACACGGCGTAAAACAAAGCCTTCCACACTTTCTTCATGGACAGATGGTCCAGCGATTTCTGAGAGCACAGCCACTTCCTCAATCGTTCGAAGGTTTTATCGCGCGTGTGTCGGTCGGAGGAGACCAACGCTTTCGCAAACTTCGTGTTCTTCATCTCTCGCGCTTTGTCTTTACCCTCTCGAATTCCCACTCCTGGAACGTGAAATGCGCTCGCTCTGTTTCCTCTCCTATTCAATGTACGAATTTGCGGCGGCGGTGAAGGGTGCCTGCCGCCTGCCAATTCCTTCTTTTCCCTAAACCCAGAGAGTAAGAGAGTGAGAGAGTGAGAGAGTTCACGAATCAAACGCGAACGATCAGCTTCGCTAATACACGACGAGTGCACGAAATACTCGCGCTTAAAGTGTCGAGGGAAGAGGAAGCAGCGCGTGTCTCCCTTTTTCTCTGATTTGAGGATTTTTGGGTAAAAAATACGAGAGAAGAAGAAAAGGGCAGAGAAAGAGTATAAACAAACACTGCCGATATGACGCACGCGAACACACTAAAACCAAAACGACCCGCACGACGCGCTGCTGCTGCTCCTGCTACTACTACTACTACTATTGCCTGTGCTATCATCGTCTCGTAGCCCCAATCCTAACGCCGCGCGGTGCGCTTGGACGGCGCGTTCGAAGGCGCACGTCGCCCCGCAGTACGTGGACCACGCGGTTTTGACGTTTTCGTCACAGGAGGATTTGGCGTTGGCGGCGGAGGAGGGAGGGGATGCCCCTGAAGCAAAGGAGGAGGAAGAGGCGCTGCGAGTAGTGCCGCGCGAGAGCGCTCGAGCTGCGCGCAAGGCGTACGACATCGTGCGGCGGAGTTTTTCCGCCCGCTCGAAGAGTTCGTTCACGTCTCGACGTTTTTGAGGGTCCGCCGGTTGGGCTTTGAAGAGCGCGAATGTTTTCGAAGAGGACGATGTAGAAGAGGAGCGACTGGTATCAACGACATCGTCGCCGATGAAGTTTGTCTCTGCACGAGAGGCGAGCGTTTTGTCGATGAAAGCTTCGGTTTTGTTCCAAGCGTACGCGAGCGCGTCCAAGGAGAGGACGACTTCGATGGATGCCGATGACGCGGGGGCAGCGGCGACGGTTGCCATCGACAGTGGTGATGATGTTGAAGAGTTCTCTCCGCCATCCAACTGTATGGGGCTAGTGTGCTCGTTCGTGATTGTATCGTTTATGTTGCTGTTGGATGGTATTATTTCGTTGTTTTCGTCTCTGTTGTTTTCGCTGGCAGTATCATTGAGGCATATGCCCGGGACGATTTCACTCGCACACTTCGCAAAGATACCTTTCGATAGCACACCCATTTCGAGTGCTAACTCCGCATCTACTCCTTCTAAATTTGTATCGACTATACCATTGCGCTGTTTCAACATCGTGCGTTTCGTTTCTTCGTGACACGCCTCGAAAACTTCCGCAGCGAGTGCGTCGGCTTCCTCACCGCTCGCGCCAGCTTCTTTAAGCAAAGTTCTCACGATTGGTCGGTGCATGAGAGGTTTAGAAACTCTGTGTCGAAAGACTGCATCGAATGTTTCCGAAAATTTGACTTTAGCCATCTTTTTGAGTTGAATGAGTTCAGTCAACGCGAGATCCAACGCTATTCCTACATCAATCGCGTATCGATCGTCGTTCAACCCGGCAAAATATTTTTGTTGCAAATCCTGAAAATTATAGCCATCGCTCGATACCGAGTGGTTCCGCAACGCACTTCGCAGTTGCGTTGGTATCTTGTTCCGTCGAAACGCGTAGTGAATACCTCGTTCGGCTTCGTCGAGGAAAACCATCGGCGTTTGGGTCTTTTTACAGAGCGGTACTTTCATCGCGCTTCGTTCTGGAGGCAGCATCGCAGAAATTGCAGTCATTACAAACACTCGCTCGTCCGCGCGTAAAGGCTGACAACATCCCATCAAGCGCGAAAACATTCTCGCCAACGGCGTGTGACTTGTTGCTATGGAAGATGTCGAGGCGTTACAAATATCGATTTTTCTGAGTTTTCGCAACGTCACCGCGAACGCTCGCAAGTGCCACGTGGCGAGCTCGTGAGACCCGTGGGACTTGATGAACCACGATTTAACGAACCGTAACAAGTCGTATTGAATCGATGGCGAAGAATTTGCAGAGTTCAATTCTCCTTGCTTGCGGAAAAATGTGGAGCGTTTATGCACGCCACCACAGATGCTCGGTTTACTATCGTAAATAGTCGAGATGCGCCTATTCGCACTCGTCGCGTTGCTATTACTTCGCACGTGTATCGACGAACGCGAGAGCACTGTGGAGTTCATTCTCGAGAATCTTCTCGAATCCAGTGAAGGTACGCGTTCTGCTTTGTTTCGCTCGATACCGTTGGTCATTGTGTCCTCGATGCCTATGTAGTCGTCGCTGTCGTCGTCAAACGGCAAACATTCCATCCGTAAAAATCTCACGATCTCGCACAAGAGTAACAGAATGTGAGTCGCGCAATCGCTCGAGCGCATCGGTTCAATCTCCATTGCATCTCGCCCACCAAGTAAGGATCTCTCTTCATCGTCTAGGTCTTTGTATACTGCAATTTCACATTTATTCTTCGATTCGGCAGTTTTACTCTGCTCGACACGTTGAGCTCTTTCAGAGGAGAAGAAATCCTCCTCGTCGTCGTCGTCGTTCTCGCGTTTACCGAATCCTTCCTCTCGCGCAGACACAACAACGCATCGATCGCGCCCAGGTCGAGCATCCTCGTTCATGCGACCATCCTCGTTTACCGACCAAAAATATTCGGCGTCTTTTTCGTCATCGAGAACAAGCATTACCTTTCCTTGCTCTCCCTCACCTTCCCTCGTTTCGCCGCTCGTCGATACGTCCTCGTCTTCATCGCACGCCGCCAACTTTTCCAGCACCGCCACCATTTCTTCCTCGCGATGATCGTTCCCTTCGTCCTCCTCCTCCTCTTTTTCGTCATCGCTGTTTCCCCGCTTCTCTATTTCTCTCGCCATCGTCCGTATCGCTCGTTTCGCTCTCGCGACTTCCCACCGCAACCGTTCGTTCTCCTCGCTCTGTTTTACCAACTTCCTCTCCAGTTTCTCTCTTCGTTTCTTTTCTCTCTCCGCTTTCTCTTCCGCTCTTCGCGCGAGTTTGCGTTGCCAAACGAGATCGAACGATTCATCCTCCTCCGATTCCGAGCTCCTCGTCACCAGCAGTAGCGGCTCCGGCGTTTTCTCGTTCTCGTTCTCGTCCTCGGGGCACATCTCTCTCTCTCTCTCTCTTCGAGCGGTGGTCAACGCGTGTATTTTTAGGACGAATCTGAAAAAAAGGCGTTTTAGATACAATTTTTCCGCGAGATATTCCACACAATTTTTCCTACAACTCTCCTTATTCTGCAACAAATAATGAACGCTTTAACGACGACGCTCAAACCCTGCCAAAACAACGCGGCGCGAGGGGGAAGAGGAGGAGTAAAAGTGGCCTCATCCTCCTCTTTGCCGCAGAGAAGAAGGTTTATTCGGCGTCACAACGGGGGCGGGATGTGCGGCGCGCTTGGGAAATCATCAACTGTATCTCATTATCCAAAAGAAGTTAAAGAAGAACAGAGAGACGAGAAGGATGCGAGCACGAGTGATGTCGCGCTCAATCCGCCAGTAAGAAGAAGAAGAGCGGTGATGGTTGGTGTTGCGAGGAGTGTGTTGTTTGGCGCGGCAGCGTGCGTCCTCGCGGAAAGTTTTGTTCGGGAGGACGTCCAGGCATCCGAAGACGTGGCGGATGAGGGTGCACCACCGCTCAACGAATTCACGTTCAAAACGTTCACGCTGAGAGCGCCTGGGTTTTACAAAGAGGTAGACGTCGATTACGATAAAGGACGCTTATCTGGCGCGAACGGTTTAGAACTTCTAATTAGAGATTCCCGGTTCGGTTTGGCCGGGAACACGATTACTTTGAGCAAACAAGGCAGTCCGATCGATCCGAACACGAAGCAACCGCTCTTCTCGAAGACGGAAGACTTGGGCGACGTCGACGCGGTGGCGGAGAAGTTGGTAGCGGGGGAGAATCAGAGGAATAAAAGCGCAAACGCGATTTTGAAAGAATCGAAAAAAGGTACCGTGGACGGGACGACGTATTACGACGTCAGTTATACGAAGAAGGTGAAATTTGTGGATAGAATTGTGAGGACGAGGGTGTGCGTGCACGATAACGTGTTGTTCACTTTGACGGTTGAAACGGACTTGGAACGCGGTACCGGGGAGGAGGCGCAATCGTTGGACGATATCGTGACGAGCTTTAGAGTACTTTAGTAATTTTCTTGTACCTATAGGTTGTGTACAACACATGAGAATAAAAATACATTTAGGTATAGAAGCGCCGAGCACTCGTTTATAAATACATTCATGCAGACGTCGGAGGAGGAGTTGGTGGTGTTAAGGAAGGCGGCGTAAACGCGACGATGACGTTTGCAAACTCGGCACCTAAGTACGCCGACCCTCCGGCGATGGCGCATAACGCCACCAAGCCAATACCGCCTCTCGTTTTGATCCAATTGTCCGGATTCCCAGCTTGTTTACCGAACAAGTACGTCACGGTAATCTCTAATCCTAAGGAAATTCCAGGTTCTATGACGCCGTAATTTGTAAACGCCCACTTCAACGTGCTCCAATACGGAAACCGACGTCGAAAGTTTCTCTCGACTTCATTCAATCGAAGTAATCGAGCGTCGTTCCCTAGTAATTGCTCAAACTCGCTCGGGTTCCCGACGATTGGTTTCTCCGTCGCTTGCTCCGAGCGCAAAAGACTCACAAATTGTCGGTTCAAGTTCCCCAACGACGCGACGTTTAGCACGCGCTCAAAGTTTCTGTAATCGACAAACACCGGCATCAATTTTGTGCTGTTGATTTTCGCAAACTTTTCGTTGAGTTCGAGCATGGTCATAATTTCCGGACCGACCGCGTCGTACATTCGCAACGTGTAATGCCTCTGATTATTCGTGACGAGTTGTTTCCACGAGTCTTTGTTCCACATTTTGTTCATGCCGTCGTCCGCGTCGTACGTTGCGGTACTACTACTACTACTACTACTAATGCTACTATTACTGCTGCTGCTGCTGCTATTTGCCGCCACGTCTCCTGTGGTGTTATTAATGCTCCCAACTCTCACTGTTGTCGTGTTGTTGTTACTCGAGCTACCCGAACCCCACCCACCGCTCGGCATTCGCCTCAAATCGTACCGTTGCGTCGCCCTTGAACTAAACTCTGTCAAACACAAAAAAGCAATCCTATTTGCCGCGTCTGCCACCTCCAGCGGTTGCAGCGGCGCCGTTCCGTTGCCCATAATCGGCGTCAACGGCAACAGCGTCAAATCCGTCATGTTCAACAAATCCCCTCTCTGCCCGACTGCGCCACTCTTCGAACTGTACAACAATCCTAAACTCGTGATCGATACCGGTAACTTCTCTAACCTCGCCAATGAATAATCAGTCATCGATTTCCACCTCGAATACGGCACCTGCCCGGCTCTCTCCGCTTTCGTCGCTTGCGTCGAGCTTTGCACGAAATGCCCGAATCCCAACGCCTCGCACGCCCTCGCGGCGGCCACCGGCGCGCGATAATTCACCGCCATCATCGAATCCGGCTTCCCTGGAACCGGTCCGGCTAAACCGGCTAAATTTGCAAACACCGCGTTACACCCACCCAATCCGAGCGACCCGAGCTGGTCGTGCCACGAATCCACGTCGTGTTGATGATAATAATCCACCCGAGTCGCTCTCACCGTCTTCAACCTTTGACTTCCCAACTGACTCGTCAATCGCGCCATCAGCGTCCCTGGACTGGAGGACAACAATAACAACTCTCCTGGATCTAACCCGTTCGCCCTTCGAAACTCGTGCGCGTCCAAAATAGCATCCACGACGTTGCTCCCTAAAAACCCAGCCGGACCGCTCAGCGCTATCGTCTTCGGTCGAGAATACAACAGTTGTTCCCCGGCGTGCTTGATTAAAGGGTTGTTAAACGCTTGCTTCGCGTAGTCGGTTGGTGTGTTCGAAGAAGAAGAAGAAGACGCCATCGCCGCGCCACCATACACCACATCGCTACTACTACTCAGCACTCGTCGCCGCACATCGTAAATCCCCTCCGCAAAAGCAGAAGAACACGAGGAAGAACACGAAGAACCAGACGGCATCCCCCGACGAAAACACCCAATCCGTGACATCATTCTCCAATTTGTATCGCTTTTTATTTGTATCTCTTCTCCAAAGAATTCAAAAAATCCGAAACGCGTTCTTTCGTTTGTTTGTGTGTGTGTATGTGCAAATGCGTGTGATGCGTTGCAAATGCGTTCTTTCGTTCGCGTAAGTGTGCGTATTATTATGCGTATGAATTCGCTCCTGTGAAGATATAAATATAAATAATTTATGCTGACTCAGAAGGAGCTCAAGCTGCTCAAAAAGCTTCAAAACAACAACAGACGGAGAAAAAAACATCACACAAAAAAGTTTAAAAGGGAGAGAGATTTTTAGAGCGAGTATATACATGGCATGCTGAGCGCGTTAAAGGCACGAGTGCCTCGGTTCGAATTCGAGTTTCGGCGAAGCACGACTGATTCTTCTTCTTCTGAGGACGAGGAGGATGAGAATACAGAAGAAGACGAAGAGAAGCGAGGTAAAAAAAATGATGATTTTGATGAGGATGATTCGGTGACGCCACCGAGAAAGCAACCGGCGATGTCGTCTTCTTTGCGTAAGAACGGCACGCGTGGTGGTGATAAAGATACGAAGTCGAGACTTGGTAAGAAGAATCGAGTGGTGTCGTTTGACGACGGGACGTTTAGCGACGAGGAGGTGGAGGAGGAAGGTGGTGACGATGATGAAATGCTTTTGTTTGGAACCATCATTGGGAGTTCGGAAAAATCGATCGAAATAGACTTGACGAAGTGCGCGGAGAAGATGCGTTTGGTTTTGGAGCGGTGTACACGGATGGGAATGTCTTTAGTCGAATGCGCGAGAGCGGTAGGGAGTAACGGTAGATATAGTCATAGGAAACGGATAAGTAGTAAAAATAGGAACGGCGGAGCGTCGTCGACGTACGGGAGAGGAGGAAGAGGAGGGGACAAAGCTTCGGATATGAAAAGTTATTACGTCGAGTCGAGGAAGAAGATGCAGAAACGGACGCGACGCTTAGTTGTCCCGAGAGTGGTTATAAGCGTCGTCTTATTTTGGACGATTATGTATTTATGGTACAGGAAAAGGACGATGATGGATGGATTAGGTGTTGAAAAGAGAATCGGAGAAAGTGAGTCGATGAAAAACGCTCGACTGGAAGTGGACGCGGCGAAAAAAGGCGATTATAATAGTCGCGAAAAGTTCCATTCCAGTCGCGAGACGACGTTTTCGGGCGGTATTTTTCCGTCGCACGAACGCGTCGGGTCCGCCGAGTACGAAAGAGAAACCGAACGATTGATGGAGGCTCTCGCGAAAAGAATCGCCACCGGACAACACCATTCCGTGGATTTTAACGACGCGAGAAGGCACGTTCGCGAACACCGAATGAGAAATAACTTAGTTCACGTAGATAACGCGGAAGTGATGAGACTGAGGGAAGCTAAACGCCAACTCCGCGATGATTTTTTACAAATGGGCCCGAAATGTGAATTCGACACTTCTGGAATGTCTCGCGAAAGTATCAAAGACATGAAAGAAGAGTGCAAAGAATTCTTTCGCGAAGAAGAGAAACGAATCGGAAAGATACCGTTGTTGGACGACGCGAAGTATAAAGTTCACGCAGATAACCAGCTCGATCGCGAGCATTTTCGAGGGCACCGTCAAAAACTCCCAACAATCGTTGATATTCGAGCCATGGACATGGTCCCGCACTAAATAGCACGCGTTTTAGATATATAGTAGCATATAAAAAGTATTAACGACTAGCTTTAGTATCACAAATTAGTAGCGTCTGTAACCACCACCACCGCCGCCGCCGCCATGGTGTCTCCTACCACCGCCTCTTCCGCCGTGCCTTCCTCTCCCTTCCGGTTTATACTCGCTCTTGCTCGCGTTGCTTTTATCCCATCCGGGAAAGCACCCTTCCACGCACTTCCTGTACGAAAAATCCGACCTCGACCCGTCATTCCTCACCACGTAATAACACTTTGAATCATGCTCCTGGTGCACCTTCACTTGTATGGATTTAATCCCGCTCTCGCCGATTTTTTTCTCCGCGTCCTCGTGCCCTCGCCTCAACATCCCTTCAACCACTAAACGTTCGTAATCGTTCAAGTCTTGATGCATCGTGACCGTGTTTAACAACCAGGAGATGTATTTGATCGCGTCTTCCGGCGTGTCGAACGTTTTCGGACCGAGTTTCACCGGCGTCCACGTGGGTGATTTCTTCTCCGCCACCTCCGCTTCCTCTGCCATCACCGCCGCCGAAGCAGATGGAGGATCCACTTCCTCCTCGCCGCCATTTTCCGATTCCACTTTTGCTTTTTTCTCCTCTTCTTTTGCCGGCGGTTCTTCTTCCTCTCGCTCTCGTTTATCGCCGACTTCAGCTGAAGGAGGAGGAACATCGACAACAGTTTCTTCTTTATCTTTTTCTTTCTCGGCCTTCTCGGCGGCGGCAGCAGCTGCAGCCGCTTTCTTCGCCGCTGCGGTTTTTCTCGGTGGCATTTTGTTTTTTGTGGAGCTTTTTGGTCTGCTAAAATGGAGCTTTCGCATCTGCAAAAATTTTACGAGAGCTCTATATATATCTCTTTGCTTTAATTTTACACATCTCTTCTATTATCATACATCTCTCTTCTAACTGCTATCGTTCGCATACTATTTATTTATATCTACGCTATCGTACGCGGCGGCGCGGCCTCTTCGGCCTTCGGCGGCTTGGAGAGGGTGTTCGCCTCCTCCTTCTTCTTCGTCGTCGTTGTCGTTTTTCACCTTCTTTTTCGGGTCTAAACCGACAAAGGTTCGTTTGGTGAGCAAGTATTCCGCGCCAGAGCGCGGCGTGGAGGTGGTTTTGTTCAGGTGGAGGTTTTCGTGGCGGAAGGTGAGCGCCTGAGAGGCGCGTTCGGCGAGTTTGAGAGCGTCGGCCGCTTTGGCGTCGTTCGTCGCCCCTTCTTCCTTCTCGTCGTCTTCCTCGTCCATGAGCGTTGACGAAAGGTTTGCGCCGTGTAAATCGTAATCGTCCGCATCGTCCCCGGTGAGCGCGGAGGATGCGTCTTTGCGTAAAGTTCCAGTTAGAAATGACATGGTTGGTTCCGCTCGAACGTCGTGTACGCCGTCGAAATCTTTCGTTTCCTCTTCGAACGAGTCGAAATCTAATTTGATTTCGCCAATCCAAGGTTTATTCCCGAAAGCTAACGCGGCTTCGTACGGGGTGATGACTGCTTGCAAGTAATCTTTCCCGTCTACTAAAGCGCACAACTCGCACGCGACTAGCACGAACGTTTCAATCTCTGGAAAATTCGCCAACTTATTTGGATTCGGCTTCCCGCACGCCACGGTATAACACGTACGTCCGCTCGACTCTATCATTTCACGCAGTTTAGATACGACCGATAAATATCCCGAAACACCAAGAGTACCGACGACAATACCGACAATGTTCGAATCTTTCGCACGCTCAATCGAATGGTTACGTTTCTTCACGTTTCTCCGACACGCCTCGGTCCCAATCGCTTTCGCTTCAATCTCGCCCTTCTCTGGACAATATCGCGCGACATCGTAATTCGTCCGAAACGGCGACGCGTCGCTCGTCGCCGACGATATCATCAACAAAGCGTGCGTCAACGCCGGTGAGTTCGCATCGCCAACCCAAACGAACGCTTTTGTATTCGGATCTTTGAAATCTTTGTCCATCTCGCGTTCGTATTTTAATCGAGCGGCGCCTAATGTCACGTGTATTTTATTACCGTCATCGTTTTCTCCGTTCGTCCCACATTCACTCGTGGATGTCAGGCGAACGGTCTCTTCGTCTTCTTTCCCAATCCTAGCCTCTCCCGTCGGTTCAATCACGTTTGGCGGCATCGACGACACCACGTACCGAACCTTCCCACCATCTTCGCTTTCCCCTACCGCCAACGCCTTCTCCATCCGCTCCGAACACCAGCTTCGATTTTGTTCCATTAACACGACCACAACGTTCACGGACTCCCCTAACACACTCTTCGCGTGCTCTCTGATCTTCTCCGCGCACGCGTCCACCTCTAAACTCTTCTCCTCGAATACCATCCTCGCGTTCAACCTGCTCGTTTTTGAACAACACGAAAAACCAACGTGAACAACGCAGTCCGCGTTGTGATGCAACGCCGCGACTTCGTCCACGCAACACGAACCAAACGTCGTGTCCGCGAGAACAAACACTTCTCGTCGTTTCTTCTTCCCCTCGTCCGTGGAATCTTTGTCATCCTCCGTTGTCGTTCGCGCGTCCAACTCGCGTTTCAATGCGCGACAGATGCTGGCGGCGTCTTTGAGTAATTCGTCGGGAACCTGTATCGCGATTCGATGGAACGCGTTCACGTGGATCCATTCAGCGACTCGAACGATGTCGTATTGGTCTCGAACCACGCTTTCTCGCGACGACGGAGGAGGAGGAGAACTCGTCGTCGCGGAAGACGACATTTTCGAAACGTTGGGCTGTCTTGGTCGAATGGGGAAAATACGAGCAAAATCGTTTCCTTTTAATTTAAAACCGCGATATAAAAGCTAAACAAACTATTTAAAAGTCCACATCCAAACCAGGATTATTCTTCCAAACGCTGTACTTCCACGTTGGATTCTCCTCGTGGACGATTTTACTCTCGAGCGCGTGTTTCACGGCCAACGCGTTTTCATCGAGCGCTTGGTTATGCGCCATCGCCGACTCGAGGCGTTCGCGTCTGGTCAAGCCAGCGGTCGGGCCGTAGCGTTGTACGTCGTGGTCGAAAAGTTTAAACTTCTGAAGAAGGAGCTCGTAGTCAACGCCCGGTATACTGCCGAGTTTTGGTTTCACCGCCGGTGGTGGCGCTTGCTTTTCGCGCTCGTCTGTTACGGAGAGGTGCAGATGATGTCGGGATCAAGAAAATGTCAGACGCGAACGAAGAGAAAGAGCCAAACAACGCGAAGAGAGGGAGAGAAGTAGAGAAAGCGGTTCTGACTCAGAAAGAGGTATCTGTAATCACCGAACGCCACCAAAGGCAAAGTCATTCGAAGAACTACCGATTTTTTACATCATCGTCGGAACATTTGAACACTCTCTCGCTTCTCTCCTAAAACTCATTCGATGTGTATCTCGAGAGAGAAAAGAAAGAGAGCGAACGATGCTTTTCGCGTATTTTCGAGAAAAGATACGTTTCTTACCTTTCTTCTGAGGTGTGATCGGGGGAAGCGCGCCGATCGTGGAAAGTTCTTCGCGCTTTTGTCGTTCGCGCTCTTCGGCGGCGTAAAAGCGCATTCTTCTTCGTCTCGCGTCTTCTAATTCTTCTTCTAATTCTTCTTCTTCTTTGTGTGTGCGCGCGTGTGTTTTGTTCGGTCAAGTTGTCCTCTCATCGAGTATTTTTTCCCCCAAAGATAGAAAAAAAAATTTCCTGCGCTTTCGCGGAAAAGAAAACGCTGCTCTTCTGCCCATCGAAAACCAAAAAGTCGTCTGTCGGTTAAATCGATGAAGATCTCTGCATCTCTCTCTCTGCGTTGTTTTTATTTATCCAAGCGGCGAAGATATCTCTCAATTTTCCCCCCACAAACTTTTCTCATCCAAATAAAGTGAGAGAGGAACATCATCCATCCGTAACAGAACACAGTAGCGCATCATGTTCGCCGCATCTGCGAAAGCGTCCACCGCTCTCGTCGCACCGTCGTCGTCCTCGTCCTCTCGCGCGTCGACGACGATGAAATCATCATCATCTTTCCCGAAAAAAAACAGATCCTCCTCCTTGGTTTCGTCGGCGTTACCCATCGCGGACCTCGCGGACGGATCTGCGGTGACCACGGCGGTTGTCGGCGTCGCGGCTATTGGTGCCGCCGGTGCGGCGTTAGTGCTCACCGATCCGTCGAAACGACGCGCGTCGATGATGGAGACGACCGGTGGTGACGAAGCCGCTTCTGTGCGCGATTACTTCGATAAAGTTGGATTCGAGAGATGGCAGAAAATTTACGGCGAAACCGACGAGGTGAACAAAGTACAATTGGACATCCGTCAAGGGCATCAAAAGACGGTCGATAAGATTTTGGATTGGTTGCCGGAGAACATGGACGGGATGACGGTGTGTGATGCCGGCGCTGGGACTGGGTCTTTGGCGATTCCGTTGGCGCACAGAGGTGCCGGCGTGAGCGCTTCGGATATTTCGGCGAGTATGATTGGCGAGGCGGAGACGAGGTATAATCAAAGCATCGCCGCGGGAGCGAAGGCGCCAGCTGTCGCGCCGAAATTTGAAGCGTTGGGGTTGGAAGAGTGCACTGGGGAGTACGACGTGGTGAGTTGCATCGACGTTATGATTCACTATCCGGACGATCGCGTGGCCGCGATGGTGGGGCACTTGGCTTCTTTGAGTAAGAAGAAGTTGATTGTTTCGTTCGCGCCGAAAACGTTGGCGTATTCGATTTTGAAGAGAATTGGGGAATTGTTTCCGGGGCCGAGTAAAGCGACCAGAGCGTACTTGCACGACGAAGGTGAAGTCGAAGAGGCGTTGGAGAAGGCTGGGTTTCGCGTGACGAGAAGACAAATGACGGCGACGTCGTTTTACTTTTCTCGCATCTTGGAGTGCGAAAGAGTGTAAGAGAGCGTCACCTTCTTTATTTACGAACAGTAGGATCATTTTATATGTATACGGTACTTCATATTATTACTATTATTATTTTAACAGAACACACCACTCGGATACGTATTATTATTATTTGTCGCGCGCGTGCGTGGCATCGATGTGTCATTACTTTCATTAATGTCCTTTTTTCCCTTTCTTGTGATTCCCGGCAGCTTTTTTGATCACGAAGATGTTCGGATGCAATCCCAAGCAACCCGTAACTTGAGCGACCAAGTGAAAGAATCGGTAGAAAAAGGTCGCCAACGCTACGGCAATCACTGTACCCATCCCGACGTCGTCCGTCTTCTCGATTACTTGCGACGCGACGTACGCGACTATCGCGTGCGTCCAGTTAAACACGCGAAAGTTGGGATCGCTCACTCTTATTTGCATCACGCGAACCATGACTTCGGTAAACATGACGCACGCGCAGATGTGCGCCGCTATAAAGTTTTTCGAATGATAAACGGCGTTGAAGAAACACAACTCGATGACAACAACAGTCAAATACACCGCGGCTAAGGAACGGTCTTGCGGCCAGTGCGGTGGTAAACCGCCGTTCTTCTTCATCTGCGCTCTCGTCGATGTCCTGCGTTTACCTTCTCCCGTCGCAACGCTTCCACTCTTCACCTGTCTTCTCTTCCTGACAGTCTTCACTACGGTTATAAACCTCGTCGTATACGAAACAATACTCGCCACACCCATGAAGAGCAACCCAACCGGAATCGTCCCGCTAGGACTCACGAACGTCGGCACCGGAACATTAATTTCCTTCCATCCGCTCGGTCCGAGATACGCCGTGAGCAAAAACACAATCTGACAGATAATCTGAATCTCTTGCGCGTCAAAATCGTTAATCGGCAACAACCCTTGATACGTGCTCGTGACCGTATCCAACCCAAAATTCCATCTGCCACAACTCGTAATCGCGCACACCAACAACCGATTCGTCTTGGCGTTGAACGAAAACGCGTCGCACAAAATAGTCGCGTACGCGCACGCGCTAAACGCGTCGCACCCGTGGTCGACAACCTCCCCTAACGGCGACCCAGTCCCGGTCCTCCTCGCTTGTTTCCCGTCCATCCCGTCCATGGTTTGATAAATCCAAAAACCCACCGCGCAAACTGCGTACACCCAATTCGGCGAAGACCCGTCCAACTCCGGCGAAAAGTACAAAACTAAAGACACGTTCAGAATCACGAAACACAAGCCGAGCGTGGTGATTAAATTCGGCGCCAGCCATTTCGGACAAAACGTGTGCACCATAAACGTCCAGTACCTCTCCAAAAACGCTCGCTCCAAAATCGTGCTCTTCGGAGACGTGTGTAAATACGAGTGCACTTGCTCGCACTTTGAAGCGTCCGCGTGCACGTGGTGCTTCCTCTTCCTCCCTCCTAAAACATCGTTCTTGAAGTCTTGTTGGCAGCACTGGCTCTCTTTCCAACGCGTCGTTCGTAAACTCGTCGCGTGTAATACCGTCATTTTTGCGTTATCAACAATAACAACAACGCGGGACGCAAGAGAGAGAGGCAAACGAGCGTTTTCGCGGCAGATGCAGACGCAGAAGAGCGAGAACAAACGACAACTCTTCTTTGAAGCAAATTCGCTTCTTTTTTGTGCTTCGTTTGTTGTTCTTTCCCAAAGAGAGAGAAAGATATTCGACCAATTAAATCCCACCTCTTTGTTTGTCAATTTTTCAAAAATTTGAAATCTTGCTTCTTTTCGCTTCGAATAAATTTGAAGAAGAAGAAGACTTCAAAAAAAGAACGAAGGATTTTGCATCAGACTTGCGCGCGCGCGCGGTGTTTTGTCGCGGTCGAGAAAAGAGTCGGTGGTCGTGATACGACGAGTAGCCGCAGTTTGGCAGCGTTCGCGCGGTGGGCTTTTTTGTTTCTTTGAAGAAGAAGAAGAAGAAAAGACAAAGAAATTTAGAGAGTAAAATCATCATCATCATCATCATGGGCGAAAAAGGAAAAAAGCGAACGCAAGATGAGATGGAGAAAGGCGAGGAAGACGCGGTTGAAATCATGCCCGGGACGATCAAATCCGTCCGTCTTCAGAACTTCATGTGCCACGAACATTTGCTCGTGGATTTAGGTCCAAGGATTAACTTTATCACCGGAGAGAACGGGTCCGGGAAGTCGGCGGTGTTAACCGCGTTGACGTTAGCGTTGGGGACCTCGGCGAGGAAGACAAACAGGACGAGTAAAGACGGCGTGAAAGGTTTGATTCGAACCGGGCAGCACAGCGCGAAGATTATCGTCGAGTTACGGAACGAAGGGTCGGACGCGTTCGAGCCGGAGAAATTCGGGGACGTGATTATTATTGAGAAGAATATAGTCAATACGGGCGGGTCGACGATGAAGATGAAAACGAGACACGGACCGGGCGCCGGCGAGAAGAAGGAAGTGACCGTGTATACAAAGTCGGAGGATTTGGCGAGGATGTGCGATCATTTGAACTTGAATTGCGAGAATCCTATTTGCGTGATGACGCAAGATGGGAGTCGAGAGTTTTTGAGCTCCGGGAAGGATCGAGATAAATACAACTTTTACATGAAAGCGACACTTTTGGAATCGGTGTTGAGCGAGTTGCAAACGTCGAAAGATAGGTTGGATCTGATGGGCGAGAATTTGAAAATAAAAGAACAAACTATTCCAGAAATGGAATCGTTGGTGGCAGATTTGGAAACGAAGATGCAGATGTTCACGTTGAAGAGAAAGTTGTCGACAGAGTTGCATTTGGCTCGTATTTTGTTTCCGTGGGCCGGAGTCGCCGTAATGAAGCTTGAAATGGACAAGTTGACGGAAGAGATCGAGGAGGCCAACGCACAATTGCAACAGTTTGACGCCCAGTTGAAAGCTCGCGGTGCGAAGAAGGAAAAATACGAGAACAAGAGAAAGGAATTGGGAGAAGAAATAGAGAAAATAAAAAGTCAAGAGATTGGCCAAGCTTTGCTGAGGAAGCAGGAGTACACAGACTCGATGAAAACGGCTGAACGTATGATGATCAGCGCAAAGCGAGCGATGGACGGGGCTGAAGCGAACGTTAAAGATAAGGTAAAAGAACGCGATAACCAGAAACGGTTGTTGGAAACCGAGAAGGAAAAAGCCGTGTCGGCGACACAAAATGCGAGTGGTCAAAACGACGCGGCGTTGCTCGCGGCGAAAGCGAAATACGAAAAAGCGCGCGGGGAGAAGGAAGCGTTTGAAACGGCGGTGAAAGAAGTGAACGAGCGCGTCAAAAAGGCTGATTTTGAGGTTAGAAATATCTCTAATAGAATTCGTGGCAAAGAGCAAAGCGTGAACCAGCAGCAACAGACGATTATAAGGATGGAAAACGCGAGCAAGGACGCCAACGCTCAATTCGGCGAGTGGGTGCCAAAACTTTTAGACGTCATTAAGAAGAACGAGAATAAGTTTTCGAGACCGCCGATTGGACCGGTTGGTGCAAACGTGCTGCTCAAGCAAGATAAATGGGGCCTTTGCGTTGAAGAGTGTTGCGGACGTGAGTTTGAGAAATTTCTCGTCCATTCGCCGAAAGACGTTAGCGTTCTTCAAAAAATCGCCAAGGATGCAAATTGTAAGGTTCCGGTGATTGCTTGCATGAACTTTGATGCGCCAAGATACAATACGAAGGAAAACTCACCGGATGGTTCGCTTTTAACTGTTTTGGACGTTTTAGATTTCAAGAACAACGCGGTGTTCAATTATTTGGTTGATAAAGCGCAGGTTGAAAGAGTTATGTTGACTACGAGCGATAAGGAAGCGGCGTCGATCGTGCACCACAGATTCGGCCAACCGAAGCACCCGAAGAGTAAAAACGTGGCGTATGCGTTGACCGTGGACATGCGCAGCTACAGGCAAATTGGAGGTACGCAGCAAGTGCAACCCTTCAGACGACAAGTGCTCAATTCTCCGGTTCGTCTGATCAAGGATAAGAAAGCCGAAATCGGGAAAGCTAAGTCAAAGCTTGTTGAGATTCAAACCGAAATGAAAGACGCGCAGAAAGCGATGGAAAGGGAGAGAAAAGCACTGAGCGATGCGAAAGCTGAGCAGACCAAAATTGAAAGCGGACGCCTCAAAATCGTGCGGAACGTGCGGACGACGTTGGACGAGTACCAAAATAAGAAACAGGAAGTGCAGGAAGCTGTGCAAGATGTGGCGGAAGTGGATTTGGAAGAACTCGAGCGCGAGTTGGCAGAAAAAGAAGAAGCTTTGGTAAATAGCGAAGACGAGAAACGCGTGTTAATGGAAGATCACGTGCAGAAAAAAGAAGATTACGTTGCCAAGAAAGCTGCACTCGACTCGTTCATCGATAACCAGGTGGGCTTATCAGCCCAACTCGACAAGTACGATTCAGATCTCGGTGCTTGCGTTCGAAAAATCGAAACGGAGGAGGAGACGCTTAAAAAACTCTCTTACGGAAAAGAGGAGAAGATGAAAGAACGTGACGTAAAAGTCAAAATGCTCGACGAAAAAAAGCTGGAATTCGTGGAGAGTGAAAAGAATGTCATTGAATGTACGAAAAGCGACAAAACTGGAGAGAGCATCAAATCGCTCGAAGAAGCCGAGGCCCACAAAGCCGAGTTTGACGTTTACAAGGGCATAGATGCCGCCCAGAAACACATCCAGTCTATTAAAAATAAAATTGCGAGAGAAGAGGCCATGCACGAACAACCGTTCGAAGAGGTGCGCGATCTTCTCGACGAGGCGAAGAGTAAACTCAACAAGACAAAGAGGTCACTCAAAAACACGAAGGAGCCAAAGAACCTCTTGTCGAAGCTGGTGAAGAAACGGAAGTTGGCGTTTGAAGAGGTAGCCACGAACGTAAAAAGAGAAGTCTCTGGTAACTTTGGTTTTCACTTAAGTAAAAAACCCGGGTGCGGAGGAGGATTGGACGTTGACTATACGAATCGCACGTTGACGATGAATGTGCAGATGAAGAACAAAACTGTCACGAACATCAACGGACTATCTGGCGGCGAAAGATCATTCACCACGCTCGCTCTCACGTTAGCGATGGGAGAACTCAGCGAATCGCCTTTCCGCGCCATGGACGAATTCGACGTTTTCATGGACGAAGTTGCGCGTAAAGTTTCCATGAACTCACTGTTGGAATTCGCGAGAGGAGACGAGGAACTAAGCAGACAGTTCATTCTCATCACGCCGCAAAATATTTCCGGCATCGACGCGAAAGCGAAGGACATTCACGTCTTCCAAATGCGAGCGCCTAGAACGTAAAAAATATAAAAGAGAGAAAGAGAGAGAGAGCGAGAGAGAAATCTCAGAGCAGGCGTACGTACTACTACTCGCCATTTCCTGTATTAAGAAGAACGCACTCGAATTATAAGACTACATACACGATATTACATTATACAGTATAAAAAATCGACTTACTGTACACACCTCCCTCCCAACTTTTCTAAAATCACCTAACAACTCTAATCTAACTTTGCCTCGCCTCCCCCGTCCCCGTCCCGGTCGTCGTCGTCGTCCAAGACAATCCCAAACCCGTCGTCGTCCTCCTCGCTGTTATACTGCCTGTGCGTGACCCTCATGTCCCCGCCGGGTCGTCGCAACAGTTTCAAATAACTCTTCAACTCTCGAAACGATTTGAACGCTTTATACGCCAGAAAAACGAGCGCGAGAAAGACTAAAAACTGTTCGAAGTTCAAGGAGATGTAATCGCCCTCGGTCGGGTGCGTCGGGGTGATGACTCTCTGGTGAGGACGGAAGGAGTGTTTTTGCTCGTTGAGGCCACCCTCGCGTTTCGTGTTGTCCGACGATGACGACGGCGACATAGAGAAAGTGCAATAAAAAGTAGGGGAAATTCGTTTGTGCATGTCTCCACACAGAATAGTTGTATTAGTTTTAGCGCGGATTAATATTTCACGCCGTAGTTATAGTAACAGTATTTCCGCGAGCATTTCGCCTCGCGTTTGTTTCTCGATGCGTCACTCTCTCTCGTTCGTTTTTCGGACTCCTCAGACGCTCAGTGCATTTGTTGCACGTCGACCATTTTATCCAAATACTCCGCGATGTTCTCGTGCGTCAACTTGACGAGTTGGCGACGTTTCAGATTTTGTTTGGTGAACGGGCACGTGTCCGGCGCTTCTGGGTTGCGTAGGATTCGGCACCAGGTTTCGTAACCAGCGACGTGACCGTACGGCGAGATTGCCGCCGGTTCCTCGATTTGCATGCGCGTGATTGGGTCCAAGAATCCAGCCGGCAAGACCGGCGGGCCTTCGTCGTCGCCGTCCTCGTCGTCCTCGTTGTCTTCGTCCTCGTTGTCTTCTCCCTCGCCGCCGTCGGAGTATTTTCGCTTCTCTTTGCCAGAGTTTCGACTGGATCGGCGAATTTCACCGGTTTTGACGCTGCATCGGAAAGTCTTATCACCTTTCGTGTCGTCGTCGCCTTGGTCTTTCTTCTTTTTCTTTGGTTCTTTCTTCGGTTTTTTCATTTTCGGTGCTTTGATTTTCGGAGGAGGACGCATTTTCGGTTTCTTCGGTTTCGGCGGCGGCTTGACTTTTGCCGGTTTAGTACCAATCGTAGTTCGGTCGAATCCTTTGTTTTTGAAGTTGAAGCGCAACTCACCCTTATCGTCCAACATGTAGTTTTCGTCTTGGACGACGCCGTTTTTCACCAACGAGCGGTAATAGTTGGAGCACTGGTAGCCCACTCGCCCCGGGATGGAGATGGAGAACGTGCCCCACTCGTAGTTGGCTTTGCCGTCCGGAAGCTTCGCCAACGTGTCCATGAATTGCTCGTGCTCTTTCGGCGTCCAGCCGCCGTTCGCCTGGCGTTCGCCCGGGGCGTTGAAACGGTAGTAGTACGCGTTCGGTTTCTTAATGCGATTCTTCCATCCTTTGATTCTGGCTTCGGACCATCCGGCAAAGAGCTCGGACTCGTCGATTTCGAGCGGCGCTTCGATGTCGTCGTCCGAGTCATCGTCCGAGTTGGCATCGGCATCGACTGCTGCTGATACCGGTGGCGGTGGAACAGTATCGTCACCTGACACTGTGGCGTCCATAGCTTCACTAGATAAAGCTTTTGTAGCATCGGTGGTCTCTTCGACTGGTTTCGTTTCTTCGCCAGCAGTCGCCGGCTCAAGGAACGTTTCTTCCATCCCGACGTCCTCCTTCTTCTGCTCCGCTTTAACTGATTCTTCCTTGGTCTTCGCCGCTTCCTCTTCCGCCAATTTCGCCAATCGCTTCGCCTCTTTCGCCTTCCTCTTCTCTTCTCTCGCTTTCATTTGCGCTTCCATGACCGCGTTCGCTCTCGCCACGGCGTCGTCCAACTTTAACCGCGCCGTCGTGTGCGCGCCCTTCTCCAAGTTCTCTCCGTTCGGCGCTTTCCTCTCGTGTCGGACAAACTTCACTCCGTCCAACGCCTCGTCTTTCCCGATGACCATTTCTTTCCCGTCCTCGCCCAACATTGGCCCTAAATCCACTTTCTCCTCTTTCTTCGGCGGCAGTTCCACGTACTCTTCGAAAAACTGTTCGTTATCGTACTCCTCCCACGCCTCCAAATCCGAGTCCACGATTTCATTCCCGTCCTCGTCGAACAACTTCTTATTCGACAACCGTTTAATCTTCCTCGCGATGCGTTGTTCCGAAATCGTCCGCATCTTCTTATTCTTCTGTAACGTCTGCTTCGCGTATTCTTCCTCCTTCACCATTTCTCGTATTTGCGTCAAAAACTGCCCGGTTTCCGTATCC
>JACLAB010001088.1_pt1 | contig 34111 bp, 31 predicted proteins | sample 8027921 | NCBI WGS metagenome assembly JACLAB01 (sample SAMN15725117, study PRJNA655200) | protist metagenome | isolation source: fluorescence activated cell sorting (FACS) single amplified genomes of... | place: USA: West Boothbay Harbor, Gulf of Maine | collected 2000-07-19 | reverse complement strand
AAGTCTATAGGAAAAATATTTATAGCATCATCAGGTACATTACCACTAAAATTATGTATTACATTAAAAGTAAACTTACTTCTATCTATATTCCTAGTATCTTGTAACTGGCATAATACTTCTAATGGCAATGGCTCTCTACCTAGCCACCCTATTTCGTTATGCTTTCTTATTACTTCATCTTCAAATTGAAAGCCATTATGTTGATATACTATATTAATTTTTGTCATATAAATCCTGGCGGAGAGTGAGAGATTCGAACTCTCGGTACAGTTACCCGTACTCTTCCTTAGCAGGGAAGTGCTTTAAGCCGCTCAGCCAACTCTCCTTTCCTATATTTATTTTTATTTTGTACTGTGCTAATTGATTACCGATAAATATTTGCATGTACACACATCACATAAATGATATACATATAGAAGTTACAGATCGTTGTAATGCTGAATGTCCTGTATGTCCTAGATCTGATGGCGGAGGGCAAGAAATGCCTTTTGTTAAAAACCAGGAATTAGGTGTATCATATTTTAAATTACTAGGAAGAGACTTCCTTTCCCATATAAAACATTGGAACTTTTGTGGTGTGAAGGGAGATCCTGCATCAGCACAAGAGCTATTTGAAATATTAGACTATATTCTAGACTGTAACCCTGATACTGAAATAGATATCAGAACTAATGGCGGTGCAAGGAATACAAAATTTTGGACTAAAGTAGGTGATAGATTTAAAGATAAAAACTGCCAAGTTGTATGGAGTGTAGATGGATGGGAAGAAACTAATCATATATACAGAAGAAATGTAAAATGGTCTAAACTATTCGCTAATCTTAATGCTTATATATCAACAGGTGCAACTTCTAAATGGGAGTTTAATAAATTTGCTCATAACATGAAGGATTTGGATACCATAAAAGCATTTTGCAGAAGAAATAATATATTTTTAGATGTAAGGGAACCATTTGGCTTTTCTGTTGTTTCACACAAAACTGGCGGTATGGTAGACAGTACTGATAACACTGAGCAACATGGTATGGATCGCAAACTAAATCCTTTAGTAAGTAAAATAAAAACAATACCTGTATATAAAAAGAAAGACGAAACAATCTCTATATTAGATTATACAATTAAGCCACATGGTACTAGTGAGGATAAGATTTTAGATGATCATGACGCAACTGCTGAATACGACATTAACGATTGGAAACCAGGTGTTTATGACAGAGAAGACTTCAAACAATATAAAGGCACACAACAAAATATTGATTGTAAGGCCACCAACACATCTCAGGAAATTTATATTGATTCTAGTGGCATCATATACCCTTGCTGTTATATTGCTGGAAAACACCAAATGGGTGATGAACAACTTAATCCATATATAGAAAAGTATAAAGATCAACTAATTGTAACTGAAGACCACAGCATTTACGATATCCTGGCACTTGATTACTTCACAAAAGTAATGCCTGACGGTATGAACGGCAATTTAGATGATGAAATTGGCTATTGTATCACATGCGTTCAGCATTGTGGAAAATAAAACTTACTTGCAGTTATCTAAAAACCGATAAATAGTAGCATGCCAAAGTTAAGTTTATGGAATCCGAACAAAACAAATGATTACAGTTTCATTGACAGAATTGTGGGTGAGCATTTACATGCTGGTGGAACTGGTGTACATATACACAAATACATGGGTATCCAGGATACACCTAACAGTAATGACCCAACAAGACCTTCCAGTGGATCAGGTGATAACAGTGAAGTGTTTATACAAGATCTCTTATTTTTAGAAAACAGAGACAGAAAATATAGCCCAGACATTTATGAATTACGTGGACAATACAACTTAGGAGACAATGACTCATTTGATTTAACACAGTTTGGTATGTTTTTAGCAAACGATACATTGTTTATGAACTTCCATACTGAAAGCATGGTAGATTCTATAGGCAGAAGACTTATGCCAGGTGATGTTTTGGAATTACCACATTTACGTGATGACTTATTACTAGGTAGTGACGAAGCAATAAACAGATTTTATGTTGTTACAGATGCTAGTAGGCCTGCAGAAGGATACGACCCACGTTGGTGGTCACATCTTTGGAGAGTTAAATTAGGACCTATAACAGATTCACAAGAGTACAGAGATATACTTGGCACTGGTGAGGAAGAAGGTGATTTAAGAAACTTAATAAGTACCTATGCTAATGAAATTAAAATTAGCGATGCTATTTTAGAACAAGCAGAACGTGATGTGCCGTTTGATTCGCAATATAGAAAAACTGGACATCTTTACATGGATGATAGTGTACCAGATAAACCAGCACCAGGATTAGACTTTGGTGGTTCAGATGGTAATCCAGTAAACGGTTCTAGTATTGTGGGTAGTGGAGCAACTTTCCCCACAAGTAGCACAAATGATGGAGACTTTTTCCTAAGAACAGACTTCTCACCACACAGACTATTTAAAAAGTCAGGAACACGTTGGTTAAATGTTGGCTCAGATATGACAGGATCATGGAGTGCCGCAAACAGAATATTAAAAGGCTTTATAAACAATGACTCAACCTTTACAGGTGACAATGGCGAAATAATAAATGAGAAAGTAGGGTTAAGTAAACTTGTTAAACCTAAAACGGATAATTAAAATGAAATTTACAGAAATTAAAACATTACACGAAAATCAAAAAGTAATTGATAAGTTAGAAGATAAAAAATTCGATTTAGAACGAGCATTAGATGATGCAAGAGATATTACTAAAACTATCAAGTATGCAGATATGCATGTTGATATAATAACTAATATAAGTACACTGGCAGAAAAACATGGTATAGAAATAGACGAGTACCAAGAGAGAAAAGTATTTGAAGCAAAGAATAAATTAGAAAGTGAAATATACGAATTAGAAGAAGTTTTTAAAGAAGCAATTAGAGATATAGATAATAAAATAGACGAACTAGGATACGAAGACTAACATGGCAGGTAAAAATTTAGACTACTGGTATGACGAACAAATAAAAAGATATTTGTTACAAATTATCCGTGTCTTTTCAAATTTTCAAACACGAGAGTACACAAAAAATGGTGTAAAATATAATCGTGTGCCAGCAAGATATGGTGATGCAAACAGAATGGTTGCTAGTATATTGCGTAACGGATCAGAGAATATAATTAATAGTGCACCTTTTATAAGTGTAACAATCCAAAGTTTACAACCAGCAAGAGATAGAACGCACGAACCTTTCCTTGTGGATACAACACAGGTTGCTGAAAGAGATTTTGATGCAGAATCTGGAACATACCAGACTGATCAAGGAAATCTATATACCACACAAAGGTATATGCCAGTACCATATAACATGACTATACAAATGGATTTATGGTCAAATAATACAGATACTAAATTGCAAGTATTAGAACAAATATTTGTACTATTTAATCCTAGCATACAATTACAATCAAATAGTAATCCATTAGATTGGACTAGTGTATTTGAAGTTGAACTAACAGACATAGCATGGAGTAATAGAAGTGTTCCAGTTGGTACTGAAGACTCTATAGATATTGCAACTTTAACATTTAGTGTACCTATTTGGATTAGTCCTCCAGCAAAGATTAAAAAACAATCAATTATACAAAGAATTATAGCAAACATACATAGTGTAAGCAGTATATCAGACTTAGGCTATGATGAAGATTATGCAGACTTTTTTGGTGATATAGAAGACACCGCAGAAGTAGTTGTAACACCTGGACTTTATAGTGTAAGAATAAGTGGCGGTTCTGCTGTATTACTTAACGAAGTAGGTGTTGAGGTTCCTTGGTCTGATATTACAGACATGCAAGGCGATATAAGAACTACTAGTTTACTTAAATTAAATACTAGTAACGATACTAATAATTTCTTAGGAGAAGTTATTGGTACTATTTCAGTAGACACTACTACACCATCAAACTTAATTTTTAATTTAGATACAGATACTTTACCAACAGATACAATTAATGATGTTGATAAAATCATAGACCCTAGAGGTAATTATCCAGGTGACGGCACATTGGCCGCTTCAGCAAATGGACAAAGGTATCTTATTACAGAAACAATTTCAGCATCAGGTTATACCAATTGGGATATTGATGCATCAGAAAACGATATTATAGAATATAATGGCAGTAAGTGGGTTGTATCATTTGATGCTAGTTCACAAACAGGCAATACACATTATATGCATAATACATTTACATCCAAACAATATCAATGGACTGGTACTCAGTGGATAAGTAGTTACGAAGGAGAGTACAAACCAGGATATTGGAGGCTTGTATTGTAAAATGAAAAAAACGACCGCGGCAGGAGTAGTATTCCTTGCTAAGGACACCGGTAGATGTATGTTACAACTCAGAGAGGGTAACAAACGATTTAATCATACTTGGGGTTTTTGGGGAGGCATGATGGAAAAAGGAGAAACTCCTTACCAATGTATTCAACGTGAGTTAGATGAAGAGATTGGTTTTATACCAGAGCTTCAAAAATTAAATCCCATAGATGTATATCAAAGTAAAGATAAAAACTTTTACTATTACAGTTTTGTATACGTTGTAGACCACGAATTTCAACCCCCTAAACTTAATGGCGAGAGTGCCGGCTATGCCTGGGTAGACATAGGGCAATGGCCTAAGCCACTACATAATGGTGCTAAAATTACACTGACTAAAAATGGTGGCACTGAAAAACTACATACTATATTAGAAATAAATTCCTGATAAATATATAATATGAGCAAAGGCGAAATTGTCGATTTTGTTATTTTGCGGATAACTACTGAACTAGATAAGTTTCAACGTACTACTACAATCCCACATACATTACTTGAAGGTGCTATAGAGATAGAAGACATACATAACACTTACTACGAACAGTTACCTGTAAAATATCAGAAAATATTTGATAAAGTATATAAAGAGTACCATCAGAATATTGGCAAAAATATCGAGTCGCTAAAAAAAGCATTAAAGAAAGATTATGCTAGTGTAGTTAAACACAAGGCAACCGAACACGATAGTTTTAGATTTAAAGAAATAATGAACTCGTATAGGCCAGGCATGAACCCTGTAAGAGCTATGTATTATCAAGCAAGAGAAGTTACTAGAAGATATAATCCAGAACATCCTTATCACTACTGGTTAATAGATCTAATCACAGATAAAGAATACAATAATATTATTTTAGATGCTTTAGCAAAAGATGTAAAAAAACTAGAAAAGATTATAGCAAGATACTATTTTCCATTAGTAAAAAATTCGCGAGGAGTTCCGTTAGAACTTTTTCATGCTAAACAACAATTAAAGGATTTTAAATATTATTATATGTTTTTTAGAAATATAAAAGATTGGACTCCAGACGAATAACTATTTTGATGTTTTACGTTCTATTCCGTCCCAATCACCTATAGGCATAGGCTGTTTAATTCTTTCTGCATACAGTTCTGCAAGTGTATCATTCCATTTATGATCTTTTATTATCTCTATTTGATTTGAGCAAGTTGCCCACTCTCTGTTTTGATATGCGTCTACCATTCTGTTTATAACTCTTGCATACTTGTGATCATTTAGTATGGTATAAATTGTTACTGGTGCTGTTTGTCCTTTAACTGCAATTTTATCTAGCATTACTAAATTTTCTGGTACTGTGATTTGTTTTAATGTATGCTCTGTAAACATAAAAAACACACCATACTCTTTTGTTTGTGCTTCTAGTCTTGCCGCTAAGTTTACACTATCACCTAAAACAGTATAATCAAAACGTTGATTACTTCCCATATTACCTACTACAGCATCACCTGTATTAATACCTATACCAACACCTAATTCCATTAAGCCATCTGCTTTAAGTTCTTTATTAAGATTTGCTAGTTCTACTTCCATTTCCTGTGCTGTCTCTATTGCCAATTGAGCATGATTTTCTACATCAAGTGGAGCATTCCATATTGCCATTAAGGCGTCACCAATATACTTGTCCACTGTGCCTTCTTTTGCCATTACTAAATCTGTCATTGGGGTCATATACCTGTTAATAAGATGACCAAGTCCTTCTGGGTCTGTTTTAAATTGTTCTGATATCGGAGTAAATCCACGAATGTCTGAAAACAAGTATGTCATTGTTCTTGTGTCGCCACCTAACTTTAGTAAGCCAGGGTCTTTTTGTAACTTTTTAACCATTGCTGGGGCAAGATAATGTTCAAATTGTTTGTTAATAAGTTCACGTAACTTGTATTGCTTGTAAAAATTATTAAATGCCGCCTGTGTAAACACTAGGAATCCTGCTAATACAGGGAATGTAGCATCTAAAAGTACCAATTGCGTTTGATAGGAGTATACACTATAATACCCTATTCCGCTTAATATAAGCAACGACGCCGGCGCCGTAAGTAATAAAGGCAGTCTATATACTGCTATTGCTACTAGAATCATTATCAGAAGGGCTGTCAGAAGCTCGTAGAACGCGGCTGTTTGGCTTCTTGTTATGTTACTGCCACTTATAAAGTTCTGTAGCATATGAGCTTGTATCTCTTGTGGATATAAGTTTCCACGTGGCGTTGGTACAGGGTTTGCAATACCCTCTGCTGTTACGCCAACTATAACCATTTTACCTGCTAAATCTGGTATGCTGTCAGCACTAGTATACTCTATTGTCTCAAAACTATTATTAAAACGTATGTATGCTGTACCATCTGGCTGTGTAACTATAGGATCTACTCCTTTAACAGCAACTTCTTGAATGCCTATCTCACTAGTCTTAACAATATAACTCTTTTGCCCTCTACTTACTCTAAGCATTTCAACAGCAAAACTTGGATAGATTCTATCCTCTACTGTGATTGCTAATGGATATGTTCGTGTTTGATTATCTGGCTGTGGAGCAGATGCATTTACGCCTTTACCATTTACTACAGACTCCAACATAGATACGTTAGTAACTAAGTTAGGCCATTTTAGTAAATAATCTTTCGCAGGTACTGGTCCTATTGTGCCTGTGCCTATATGAGGTCCTGATGTTTTTATACCTCTAACACTAGGTGTTTGGCTTAATACATTAAAATTTATAGGGTTACGTCTTGCGCCTGGCACATTTACTTTATTTTGTTCTAGGTATTGTGCAAATACTTCATCTCCACCAAAGCGATCTGCTTCTGGAAACATAACTGTCCAACCTAAAACTCCACTATTCTTACTAGCAACATCTACAACTAACTGAGCATAGTATTGTCTGGGGAAGGGGTATTGGCCAAAAGTTGCTAAAGTGTTTTCGCCAAAGTTTAGTAACACTATATCATTACTAGGAATAATTTCGTCTAATTGCTGATAACTATCAAATACCTGTCCACGTAGACTTTGTACCGGAGTAGGATCTGCTACTCGTAATACTAATAAGAGTACAATAGATAGAGCTACCGCATAGCCACTATATAACCATTTCATACCGATATTTATCGTATTTTATTGCAATTTTGCTTGGCTTCGTTTAGCAATCTAAAGTTATTTGCTACAACAAACATATATAACATATTACTGTTATCTAATTCTTCTGGAGTAACTTGTTTATAATAATCGTTGTATAACAATGCTGGAGCCAGTAATAAAGTTTTTGTTGCAACTATTCTAGCATCATTGGGACGTTCTGTGAAGAGTGGATTTATTTCTCTTATACAATCATACTTTATTGCTCGTGATGTTGAGTAAGCATCTAATAATTGGAATGTAAAAAATGTGACCCATTGTGCGTTTGTAGTTCGTTCGCGTATTTCAAACTGTAGTGTTGTACTTGGTAATGGTTGGCATTCTACTGGGTTGTTATCGCAGTAGTATGGATCTAATGGGGGATCGTATGTTAGGTCTAAAGCAAATAAACTAGAAGAAAAAAGCGACAATAAAAAAATTACTACCGCTTTAGTCATTATTTACTCGCACTCTTTAGGATTTTCAGAACAGTATTTTTCAATTCTATCCATATTATCAAAAAGCAACTGTACCAACTCCTTGGTACTTAATTCCTTCTTACCATTTATCCTATCTAAGAAGGTTAGTCCTTTTTTGGTGCTTCTTCTTCATCCTGTAATTCGTCAGTTTGTCTATCGACTTCATCAGAAACTGTTTTTACAACACCTTTACCAAGGTCTGCTCCAGCAACAACTACAGTCTGTGCTGTATCAACTGCTAAAGTACCCACGGTAACAACATCATCGGCTACTGCCGTTGTTATTGTTGCGGCGCCACCAACTACAGCATCAACTGTACCTGTGACAATTTCTGTACCTGCATTCCAAACGCCTCCAACTGAAGCACAACTTGTCATGAGGAAAAGACTAAACATACCTAAGAAACTAGTTAAATTTTTCATACCTTATCTCCTTATATATAAGTGTTATAGGACAATCTGCCATTATAACATATTATATTTATCTTATTTAGGGTCTATATAGTAAAGAATAAATTTTAAATTAGAAGCCGTGACTGTTAAACGGGCGGTGGCCTGCTAAACTGTTTTGATCGTGTAGGTGTAATTCAAAGGATAAGAGGTCTATAGTTTCTTGGCAGGTACTAGTATGCATTAAATTTAATATATCCATTCTGTGTGCTTCTTCTATTGTGTGAATTAAATCAACCCACACATACATAACTACCATCATGATTGTCACAACAATAGTATAAAATACTACGTTAGGGAAGAAGTATGTGAACAATAAAAAGTGTACACCTATAACAGATAGTGAATATATCTTGAGACTATTGAGCCATTTACTTAGCATCATCTCTTAAATTAAATTGTTCTATGTATGCGTTGCTGTGCCAATAAGTATCTAACACAATGTCAGCAACAAGAGCGATTAATACTAATGTCAATATTACAGAAAGGTATAAATTTATTCCGGCTGATATCTTCAGCCATTTAATCATGTGTTTCATTTGTTTAATAAGTATAGCAGAAAGGTTACTGCTTGTCAAGTACTTAGGATAATCTTCTTTGAATCCATTTAACACCAGCATATATTGTAAGTCCATATACTGCCATAATTGTTAATGGTATTGAGAATGATACTAATGTCCAAAAGTCTAATGTGAGTAATGTTTGTGTAAAGTCAATAATTGCTTCAGCATCACCTACAGGTTGTATCTCCCTTGTTGCTTCATCGAACTCCATACCTGCTTGTTCAAGTTGCATGTGAAATTGGGTTTCAGGAATACACATCATACCTTCAGGACAATTTCCTTCTCCTGGATACTTAGTTCCAACAGGATTTCCGTATATATCTAAGTCCATTTTAGTTGCCCTGTGTTACAGAGATTGAACAGCCGCCTAGGGTAGCACAGGATTGTGAAAGCGAATATGATTGTGCTGTTGTTCCTTGCTGAAGTAAATCCAGTGTTGTTGAGTAACTGCCGTTCAAAACTACTGTGCCAGTATGGGCCGCATTATCTTTTTGCACAATACTTACAACATTGCTGTCATTATATGTTGTTAAGTTAAGAGTCTTATTGCCATTGCCACGTTGTTCTATGTATGCCGCATTACTATCGCTGTATAGGTATACTGTAGCACTATGAGTGCCTGCACCGGAAGATGCTTGCCAACCCGCTAATGAATTGCTATCACCGTGTATGTCTATTATAGCAGTTTTGCCACCTTCTTCCATTCCGTCATAATAAAAAGAAGTATCTGCACTATTATCTAATTTAACGCCTTGACCCCATCTTACATTGTTACTATTACCCTGAATATGATATCCTATAAAACTTCGCTGGCAACTGGCATACGAGCATCGTTGATCGTAATGCAAGTTATTATTATTGCCGTCTAAGTCTCCGCCCCAACCAAGTCCACTTCCCCAAGAATCTGTCCAACCGATATCGTTGTTGTTGCCTACTTGTATCAACTGTATATTGTTATTATTTCCACCTACACTAAAAAAGATATCGTTATTAAATCCTTCTTGTTCTACTTCAAATTTGTTTGTGGTATCAAACCCACCTAATCCTAAATCAACATCTATACTGTTATCATATCCTTGTTGTAATATGTTGATAACTACATTATCACCTTGTTGATCTATTAGCACTTCATTATCTTGAGTATTTGCTGTTGCTGGTAATAACAACATCATACCCAATAAGATATATCCTAATACTAATAGTGGAGTATCCTTAGGTTTCATTTCATTTAGTTTTTCGTCTATGTTCATAATAGTATTTATTACTGTTGCGTTATTGTAATAATGATTCCGTCACAGTTATTTAAACACATAACAGTCTCACCCAGGTCTTTGTCTCTTATTTCTAGTTGTCCTGTTTGTCCTCTTTTAATTTTTATTCCTACAAAGTTAGTACCTTGTCTTAAAAAGAATACACTACCATCTACATCAGGCACAATATTAAACTGGTTATCTGACTGTAAACCGAATGCTCTGTCTACTAATTTATCTCCACTGCCGCCTTCTTCCCTTCCTGCTAATGCATCTTTTTCTTCCATAATCTCTAAAAGATCTCTTAGGAAGTCAACATCTAAAAAGTTTATGTCTAATTCTGTGAATTCTAATTCTCGTTCTGCGGCTTTACCCAAATCTTCACTTTCTAAAAAGTCTTTGTCTAATCCGTCAAAGTCTAATAACCCGCCATCACCTTTTAATTCTTGTATTTGTTCTTCTTTTGCTACTGTTATTTCTTTTGGTTCACTTACAATAAACATGTTGTCTATCATGTTTAAATCTAAGTCCATTATTATTACAGGATTTGTAGGCGGTGTTTCAAACGTACTTACCATTACAGCCTGAAAGGCTTCTTCCAATACAACTGTACCGCCGTCATTAGTAACTGTGATACTACCACTGGGTCTACACCCTTCTTCTAATCTAACTGCATCATCACAATCAGCATCTGGTAATAATATTACTAAACTTCTACCTAGTTCATCCACTGTGGTAGTAAAATCTGTTCCCCTAATACCTATTGTGGCAGTTGGAGTTTGTATTTGTATATTTTCTTTTGGTACTAAGCCTAATCCACCTGTGGCAAATCTGGCTGTGCCTTGAACAAAGTTCAAAGCCATTTTACTTTTACTTGGGTCAGGGTCATACACATATTCATCTATTTCCATATATGTATGTTCTGTTAAACTAACCTGTGTTTCATCAACAAACTGTATTTTAAGTCTGCCGTTTTCTGTTTCAACTTCGTCAAAACTAATTATATCTGTTTGTAAGTTTGCTGTTAGTTCTTCTCCTGAAAGCCTTACAATGCTCCCAGCCTTTCCACTTTGTTCAATTATGCCGCCGATTGGTTCGGCGGCATAAACATTTCCGATTGCAATTAGTAAAACTGCGACTAAAAGTTTAGTCGGTTTGTTTAATACTAACTGAAGCATTTTCGCTGTCTATCTCAACATTAATCACGCCATTACAAGCACTAGTACAAGTTGTAGTCATATCCTGAGTGAACTGGAAATCTCCATCACTGCCTGTTATGTCTGCTGTTAAACTGTGACCACTGTTACCGCTTTGCTTAGTTGCTAGTTCATTGTCATCACCAGTGATTTCAAAGTTCCATATCGCGTTATCTGAGTCTACCAGAATACCTACCATTGTACTTGTTCCTGTACTGTTTGTGCCTGAACCTGATGCCCATACTTTACTGTTAGTGAAACTAGTATCAAAGTCGTTACCACTACCAATTATAGTTAAGTCAAAGTTAAGGTTTTCAGCACTTGCTGATTCGCCTATACCTACATCAAACAAGTTATTACTACCTGTTATGCTTGAAAGCATATCTGCATTGTCGGCACTATTTGTCCCTTCGACATTTATATCCCAGATGTTTCCATCTCCAATCATATAAAAGTCCAACACACTTGAACCAGAACCGTCTAGGACAAGTTTACCAAAGAAGTCATTGTTATTACCATCTTGTATCAAATCTAATATAAGACTGTTACCAGTAAGAACTAAATCACTACTCTGTGTTGCGTCACCTGACAAAGTGTTACCATATCCAGCCTGCAAAATTGTTAAAACTAAGTTGTCACCTGTTTGATCAAGTAAAACTTCGTTATCATCTGCAAGTACTGGATTCGCCATAAGGCCTATTAATGCGAAGACACCAACCGCTAAGTTTTTAATTATCTTCATTATTTTTCTCCAATATTGGTTTATTATCATTCTTTAAAAGAATGCGTTTCCATAAAGGTAAATCTTTAGGATCTTTTGAGTACTGTTTTTCATCCTCCGCGTCCGTAAGACTGCCTGATTCTTTAAGACTCATCCAGTATGCCTGCTCTTGAGCGGCTACTTGTGAGTCCCAATCTTCAGGATAAACAATCTTCCAGTATCCTCTTTCATCACCTTGCTTAATAAGTTCTAACACCGCGGCTTCGATCACTGATCTAACTGCAAATGTTACACTTTCGTTTTGTGTCATACCACTTTCAAGTTCAAGTAGTCTTGTATCCATATCTAGAAATCTAAATACGTCTCCTGCTTGACCTGAACTTAAAACAGTCTTTTGTGTTTGTACATTTAATATCACTTCGCCTGTAAGTGTGCTAACGGCTCTTAATGATATAACTATACTGTCTCTTCGATATTGGTTTGTCGTACCAATACCCAAATACCTTGCCCCTGTACCTCCTGTTTCAATATTAGTGTCGTATCCTATGACGCCTCCTTCTAATATCATACCAGCAAATAACATTGGCTGTAGTTCTTGGAACTCCTCTAATCCTGCCTGTTTGGCAGTCTCTGAACGAGTGCTTCGAACTATTTGTCTTTCTCTAACTAAGTTATCTAAACCTAGTCCTCTTTCAACTACTCTAAACCAAGTTCCTTTTGGATTCTCTCCTGAACCTGCCGCCTTTAGAGCGTCTATTAATAAACTTTTTGCATCTTGCGTAACTGCTGTACTAAAACTAGCAACTCCGTCTTGGCTCTTTCTTTGTCCTGTGCCATCGCTAAATTGATATACAGCAACCACAGGCATTGCTTCTGCCGGTGGTAAGTAACGTAATTTTCTATACGTTGGTAGGTCTACTTTTTTTGGCTCCTCAACACACTCTAAAAAATCTGTGCGACACATTTCGTCACCAGGTATTGCTACACTGGCACAACCACTTAAAAATAAAACACCTATTAGTGCTGTAATTAAAATTTTATTCATTAACCGCCTGCAATCTGGCCTATGCCAATTGGTATTTCAATTGTAGTAATAGTTCCATCTGGATCTACAATCGTAAGTTGGATTACTTCTAATCCATCTGCATTTGTTATAACTTGATATGTGACTGTGTTGCCCTCAATATCAAATGCACCACTTGTTGATCCTGTACAACTTATTACAGTTGCTGGATCACAAAACATACTATCAACTAATCCTTTGGAAATTTGTGAATAAATCCTACTCTCCAAATTTCTAATAAATTTATTAATTGTACTGTTGTCGTCTGCTCGTTCTGCCGCCCTTAAGGCAGTTTCAATGTCATCTTTAATTTTATCTCTTCGTGACTTTTCCTGATTCTCAATAGTTAAATAATGAGCACCTGTTCCTTGTCCGCTAAAACTAGGATTCTTAAATTTAAATTTTATTTCATCCGCTTGTAGACTAAAACTAAAAATTGTTAATAAAAATGTAACTGGTAATATTAATTTCATTTTTTCTTCCCTTGCTGTTTTTCTAGAGCCTCTTTCATTTTATCTTGCTCTAATATTTTTTGTGTTGCTTTGTATTCCAACACTACGTTTACTTTCTGTTGCAAACGTATCATATCCTGATCTAGCATACGAGTTTTATCTATAACTCTTATTAATGCAAAATGCATATCCTCTAATGCAGGATCTATATGCTGACCAATAAAGTTCCATATAAAATATATAAAGTAACCAAGTCCTACAGTCATTACAACTGGAAAACCAAATTCAGAAATTAATGCACCAATGTCCATTAATCTCTCCTTGCATCTACTTTGCCATCTTCCACAAAGTTTTCTGCTCTAGCAATACGTTCTATATCAGGTCTTAGTTCTAAAGCACTACTAACAAGTAAATCAATCTTCATCATCTCATTACTCATTGTACTTGCTCTTGCTTCTAAACTTTTACAAAAAATTGTCAATGTTTTGACTTGATCTACGATACCTTCCATTATTTGTTTAATTACCAAAAAGATAAAAAAGCCCATTGCCATACTGCCGGCGATTGGTGCTCCTACCTCCGCAATTAATTTAAAGATATCTTCCATATTACTTCCTGTGTTTGTTACTCTCTAGTCAGTATTTATCGTTTTTTACATTATTTTTTTTGCTTTGAAATATAAGTCAAAAAAAAGGAGCATAAATGCTCCTCTTTTTATAATTCTTTGTTGTTTACATTAATGAAACAAGTACTTCGATAATTGCTGGTCCATTTCCTTCTGGATTTGTTCCAATTGCCTTACCTATAATAGTACCTGGTCTTGCTTCGTTTTGTACTTCTGCATGACCTTCTTCACCTGAACTTACTAGTAAGTCACCTTTAGCAACTGGGCCAGTAACCTTACAAGGTACTCTTCCTGTTAGTGCAACATATTGTCCTTCTGCTTCACTGTTCATCATGTATGCTGGATCTGTACTAATAACACCAACTACTGCATGACTTCCTTGTGAGCTACATGCTGTAATTTCTTTATCACCACCAAATACTACAACTGTTCCTGGTTCATATTCTGCGTCTGATTCGTATTTCTCAGCCAAATCCGCATATTGAGCCTGTGTTGCTGTAGCAGTAATAGTTCCTGCGGCAAAGTTACCACTTCCATCTCTTACTACGGCTTTACTTGCTGTATTTGTACTTGTAAATGTTCCTGTATCACCTAGATCAACACTTAATGAAACACCACCACTTGAACCACCACCTGATAAACCAGTACTTGCTGTTACGCCTGTAATGTCACCAGTTGTAGTTGTATAGCCGTAACTTAGGATTTTATCCTGGATAGCCGCGGATGTCATTAACGTTGTATCGTTATCTGCAAAACTTTCTGAACTTATTTGTAATGAGCCACTTGCTAGTTCTGAAACTGTTAGTCCACCAACATTAAGTGTTACTGTACCTGAAGTACCGCCTCCACTTAAACCTGTTCCTGCTGTAACACCTAAAATGTCACCAGTTGTTGTTGAGTAACCATAACTTAAAATTTTATCTTCAATTGACGCTGATGTCATAAATGACGTGTCATTGTTTGCAAAACTTTCACCACTTGTTTGTACTGCCGCTCCTGCAAAGTCGCTAACTGCTAAGTCTGGAAGTCTAGCACTTGCTAGTGTTCCTGAACTAATGTTACTTGCACTTGTGGTATCTGTTGTGGCCGAAGCCGCTAGTCCACTTACATCACCTGCTATAATGGCAATATCAATACTACTTGCACTTGTTATACGTCCATCTGCATCAACAGTAAACTGTGCAACACTATCTGCGTCACCATATGTTCCTGATGTTACAGCCGTTGCCGCTAATTGAGTTGCTCCAATACTTCCAGCAGTAACACTAATCTCACCTGAGCTTAATGTAATACTTGTTCCACCACTAAAGTGGGCTCTTGTTTCTGAAGCACTAGGTCCTGTATATGTAAATGCACCTGTTGAACTACTATAACTTAATGAACCGTCACCTGAAGTAACAGCACTTAAATGTGCTCTTGTTTCTGCGGCACTTGGTCCTGTATATGTAATAACACCTGCGTTGTAGGCCAAACTTCCGTCTCCGCCTGCATCTGTTACACTAATTAAACCAGTAATGTCTGCATCTGCTGGTCCTGTATATGTAATTTCGCCTGAGCTATATGCTAATGAACCTAGTCCACCTGCATCTGTTACACTAATTAAACCAGTAATGTCTGCGTTTGAAGGTCCTGTGTATTCATAAACACCAGTACCTGATGTATATGTAAATGAACCTAATCCGCCAGCATCACTAACACCCATTGTTGTTCTAATATTTGCTGTTGTTGGGATTGAGAAGTATGTGCTACCGTCATTAGTAAACTGCCATACATCTGCACTTTCGTCCCATTGTAATTTAACATTAGTTGATGTTCCACGTTCTACTTCAATACCAGCATCTTCAGAAGGGGTTCCTGATTCGTTGTTATTAAGTACAATGATGTTATCATCAACTGTTAAAGTTTCTGTATTTACTTGAGTAGTAGTTCCATTAACTGTTAAGTTACCACTAATAATGATATCTTCAAAAGTTTTACCACCACCAATTGATTGTGTACCAGTTGTTCTAACAACCGTGCTATCTACTGCAACGTCATCTGCACTTACTGTAATACCACTACCTTGTCCAACTGCTAAAGAACCACTTGCTGTAACTGTGCCTGTTAAACCAGCACCGCCACCAACACTAGTAACTGTACCTGCTGTACCTACTAACTGTCCATTACTTGCTGTAATGTTTGTGCCTGCCATTGCTGTTGCAAGGTCGGCTATGGTTTCTTTCTTACTACTGTTATCTGTACCGTCAATTAATGCAATGCTATCTGCAGTTACATCAACCGCCGCCGCTGTTAATTCGTTTAAGTCTAATGCTAATGAAACAGTACCTGAAGTACCGCCACCTGAAATACCATCGCCGGCTGTAACACCTGTTACATAACCTGTATCTGTTAAACTTAACACACCACTAGTTGCTGTAATACCTGTACCTGCTATTGCTGATACTAAATCTGTAATACTTTCTTTCTTAGTACTATCATCTGTGCCGTCAATTAATGCAATGCTATCTGCAGTTACATCAACTGTTGCTGATGTTAATTCATTTAGGTCAAGTGCTAAACTAACTGTACCTGTTGTACCGCCGCCACTTAGACCGTCACCTGCTGTAACACCTAAAATATCACCTGAGGCCGCTACTGTAGTATCTACGTATGCCTTTGTAGCCGCATCTTGAGCCGCTACTGGATCATCAATATTGTTGATGTTGTTACTGTTCATGTTAATGTTAGAAGCAAATTTAACACCACCAGTTGAACTAATTGTTTTATCAGTTGTTATAGCAATATCTGACTTTAACTGTATAGAACCACCTGAGGTAAGTTCTAGGTCTCCGGAACCAGTAGTTAAAATACTGATGTTCTGGTTGTTATCTGCTGTGAACTGAATTGTACCTGAATTATCTTCAAGAACTTTTGTTCCATTAACATATAGTGATCCTGGACCAACGTATATGTCTCTCCATTGCTTAGTTAATGAACCTAAGTCATATGTAATGTTAGCAGTTGGTATTAAACTACCTGCTATACCATCATAGTCTAATGATATTGTAGCACTACCACTTGTCGCACCACCAGTTAAACCTGATCCTGCAACAACGTCTGTAATGTCTGCACCACCTAGTGCTGATACTTCTGAAGATTTTGCTAGTGGAATACCACCTGCTGTTGATCCGTCATGAACGACGATCGTATTTTTTGTTGTATCGATTGTAATCTCACCCGCCAGTCCAGTAAATGAACCGTGCTGGGTAGTAGTACCTCGACGTCTTTGAATTGCTGTTGCCATTTTTTACCCCTAATATTTTTTCTTTATTAGCAAAATTTATATAATGTATTTATCATTATAACAATATTCGCTGTTCTAACTCGTCATTCAAGTCCCTTATTTTAATCCAGGAACTTCTTATGTTTTGTCCTTTGTACATGTTCACGGTACCTTTTAAAACTACCAATGCCCAACCTCTTTTAATTCTTGATGTATAACTCCTATCAGCGTCATAAGTTCTACCTAATACGGGTCTTTTTAAATCTGATCCGTCTTCTGCAGTTTCATATATTATGGCATCTTCAGGTAAAGCAAAACTAGGACTTAAACTTTTTACATATTCACTATGTAGCACGCCTGATTGGTCTTTCCATTCAACAACTTTATATGCTGTATAATCTGTTTTATCAAAATTGTTCTGGTCTTGCCAAACATTCCAACCTGTATTACCTATAACTGCCGCACTTTCTACTACTACACCAATTATACTTTCATTATCATCATTAGCATCTATAAGTTGTCCATTAACGTCTACTGCAACTGTTAATCCTGATCTGTCATCATCTCCTGGATTGCCATCTGCCCATTCAAATAATTCTGCATAACCTGTACTATTGCTAAAAAATCCTTTGTGTGTAAAAGTTTCGCCTGCTCCATTTACCCTAAACATACTTGCATTTATATCTTCTTTGCAATTATTTTTAGCATCAATAAAATTATATGCGTCACTTACATCTGATGCATGTTGTAATTTTAAAATATTACCTGCATTAAATTTACTTGCATTTATAATATTAAAACCATCTACATCATAATCATTATTGTATGCAGTAAACAAACTATTATCAGGATCATCATTTGTACCTAATAATACTTTTCCTGTACTGCCTACATTAAATCCCTGTCTATTTCCAGTACTTAATGCTCTGAAAATAAATGTATCTACATCATCTCCATCTCCCTCTACTATTAGTCCTCTTGTACTTCCTGGACCATTAGTTGGTATTGGAGATTTTCCTGCACCTTTCATTCTAAAATGTGCTGTTCCAAATCCAGTAGTTCTTGGCGATCTATTACCAAAAGCCAATGCACCATTATTCGTTACTGTAAATACAACATCATCTGATTGTGCTTTTTTTACAGTTATGCCATCTGTAGTAGCAGATATATCTACTAAACTATTAGACAAATTTAGAGCTTGGGTCTCACCTGCATTAATACTTTTAAGTTGTGCAAGTTTTTTATCAAACTCTTTTTTAAACTCTGCGGATATTTCCGCTCTTAGCAAATCCATATCTACAAATGCATCTGCTTGTTCAGGCTCTTCGTCGCTTTCTGCTCCCCACATTAGGAAACTTTCATCTATTTGGCCTTGTAATTCTTCTCTTAATTCTTTTTTTAATTCTTCTTTTATTGCTTCTAAATCTATTTTAGGCTCAATTTCTTTCTTAACTATTTTCTTTGCTACTACTTTCTTATCTGTCTTAGTAGCAGTCTTTTTTGCTCTTGGCATGTGTGTTCCTGTTATTTTAACTTACTATCGTTCTGTCTGTAATCCTGCGCCAGTTAGTACCATCGCTAAATGCCATAACTGAACCACCTGTTTCATCACTTACATAAATCATTTGTCCTGGTTGTGCCGCACTTGGTAATGAAGCAACTAAAAAACTATCTCCTGTTGGTCCAAATATATCTGTTATATACTCAAAATCACCTATAGCAGGAACTGTGCCTGTTTCATTTACTGCACCGTAATCAATTGTTATGTTTGCTGAACTTGTTATACTTCCATAATCTGTAATTGGTTGAAATACTACACCTTCTACAACACCAGTTTCAACTGTCTGTGCTGTTATATTACCAAATGCTAAACTGCCTGTTAGTTTGGCATCAATTGCTGAGTTGGCTCTGGCTGTTGTGTAATATACATTAGTAGTACCTTCAGATAAATTATCTGTATCTGCAGTTGTTATATCACCTGATATGGATATATCGCCTGTAACTGTTGTAGTGCTTCCTTGTACTTTAAATACTTCGGCACTATTACTTGCATTGTATACTTTAAAAATTGGATCTGAGCTGGAACCGTTATCTCTTACTCTTAACTGGGTAGCAGTTCCGTTGCTATGGGCTACATCTAAGTATGCTCCACTAAATTTTAATGTTGGGTTTGTTCCTAATCTTAAACTACCATTTACAAATAGTCTATCATTAGAAGCGGTTGAGCCGACGGAGACTGTATCGTTACTGCTGTCTACAAATAATGTACCAGAGTCCACGTTCAAGTCTGCTAAAGTACTTCCTACACTTACCCAGGCATTGTTATAGACTTGTAAAGTTGAATTAGAACTATCTACGTATATATCGCCTGTGGAGACATCGCTACTAGGCTGGGTGCCTGTAGAAATTTTCGAACCTTCAGAGGTCTTCCCAATCTGAAATTCAGACTGCGTTGTTCCTTTAAAATTTCCAAAAATCGCCATACTTTATTATCCAGGTCAGTTCTAGGAGTTGTTATAAGGACATCATGCCTTACGAACCCTAGTCTGTGTCCTCATGCAAAATGCATGATGTCGACACAGTCTTCTCCGTCTACATATATTTATCTTTTTGTGGGATTTATATAGTTTAAACTATGATTTCGATAATACCTGGCTGTGCATCAGTTTTACTTTCTAATGCTCTACCAACTATTTGTAATGGACTTAATGAATGTGCCATTGCACCTACCATGGCGTATCCTGGTATATCACTGGTAACAAGTACATCACCTTTGTTTACGTTACCAACTACCTTACAAGGTACTCTACCACGTAATGCTACTGCTACACCATTTGCCTGGCTGTTCATTAAGTATGCTGGATCTGTACTTACAACACCAACAACTTTATAACTTCCTGCTTCTTCTGTTACAGTAACCTCAGCATTTCCACCAATAACTAAAACAGTACCTGGTTCATAGTCTGCATCTGCTTCGTATTTTTCAGCCAAATCTGCATATTGAGCCTGGGTTGCTGTAGCAGTAATTGTGCCTGCCGCAAAATTACCTGAGCCGTCTCTAACTACTGCCTTACTGGCTGTATTTGTACTTGTAAATGTTCCTGTATCACCTAGATCAACACTTAATGAAACAGCACCACTTGAACCGCCGCCACTTAAACCAGTACTTGCTGTAACTCCAGTAATGTCACCAACGTCTGTTGTGTAACCATAACTTAGTATTTTGTCTTCAATAGCCGCTGATGTCATTAATGATGTATCATTATTTGCAAAACTTTCTGAACTTATTTGTACTGCTGAGCCACTAAATTGTGCAACTGTTATTCCACTTACATTAAGTGTTACTGTACCTGATGTGCCACCGCCACTTAACCCTGTACCTGCTGTAACACCTAAAATGTCACCAGTTGTTGTGGAGTAACCGTAACTTAAAATCTTATCTTGAACTGCGGCGGCTGTCATTAATACCGAGTCGCTATCTGCAAAAGACTCTGAACCTAACTGTAAACTACCTGCGGCAATCTCTGATGTTGTTAAACCGCTTACATTAAATTGCGTACCTGCTAAACTTAATCCTGTACCTGCAGTATATGTTGTATTGGTATCTGTGTTAGTATCTACCCAAGGTACATTAACAAACATTTTACCACTTGATAATTCTACTGGATAGTTTTTACCACTTTCGGTATAACCTATTTTTACACCACCTAATGCTGATGACGTTGCTTCGTCAAGGTTTAATGTTACTGTACCTGAAGTACCGCCTCCACTTAAACCTGTTCCTGCTGTAACGCCTGTAATAAGACCTGTATCTGTTAAACTAATATCACCAGTACCACTATCGTAAGTAATACCTGTGCCGCCACTAAACAAACCTCTGATTGTAGCATCACTTCTATCTGAATCTGTAAAACTTATAACACCAGTTGAACTGTTATATGAAATATCACCAGTTGCACTTATTGAACCTCTGATATAAGACTGATCTGCACTAAGAGTTACTGCACCTGAACTACCACCACCTGTTAAACCTGTACCTGCTGTAACGCCTGTTATATCTGCTGTACTTGTATTAACAACTGTAATAGTATTACCAGTATGTGTAACATCAATTCCTGCACCACCTGTAAATGTAACTTCTTGTCCACTTATTACAGTTGGTCCACTTCCTGTTTCTGTATTAAAACTCCAACTAGTATAATTGTCTGCTGTGCTTGTAAAAGTACCAGTACCACTATCGTAACTTAATGTACTGCCACTTGCATTAAACTCACCTCTGATTTGGCTTTGTGAAACGCCTGAGTAACTAAATTGTCCTGTACTAGCATTATATGTAAATGTTCCGTCACCCGCATTGTCTTGAGCACTAAAGGCACCTCTAATTGTACTTATGTCGCCTTCAACTGTTACAACATTGCCTGCTTCTGAAACATTAGTATATGTTCCGCCGTCAATACTTTTAATTCCGTGGTATGTAACATTACTTGCGATTCTGCTACCTGCATACATGTTAAGGCCTGTTGAGCCTACATCTTCAACACTACCAACACTTGCTGTTGGAGTAATTTGTTTTGCAACACCATTTATATAAATGTATGCTTCGTTACCGTCTGAATAAAGAGCATTTGCTTCTGTTGTTGCAGTTGTAGGTACTACTAGTTTACCAGTAAATGTTTTATCACCTGCTAAACTTTGATTGCCTGTTGTTCTTATGACTGTATTATCTACATCTAATGTATAACTACCAGCACCATCATTATATGTGCCTGTTATACCATCACCATCAACTAATAAACTATTAACTCTGTCGTCAACTCTTTCGTCTGTATAGTAAAGATTTGATCCTTCTGTTAAGTTACTTGTTGTTGAGCTGGTTTCGTCTAGTAATTTTATCCAGTTGCCACCATGTGCAAAGTATCCTTTTCCTGTACCATGTACATGTGCAAACATTCCGTGATATGTACTTGCACTAGGAAGACTTCCTTCTGTACTATACATATTACTATATAAAACTTTTCCTGTAGTAACTATATCACTTGTTATACCACTACTAAAGTCTGATAGTAATAACATGTTGTTGTCTGAACTACCATTATTACTGAACTGCCATCTGCTAGTTCCGTTATCCCACATTAAATAAGTGTTCGCGGTGGAATGCTCTACTTGTATTTTTGCGTCTCTATCTGAACCGCCTTGGTTTAAATAAATGTTGTTGTCTGTTATGATTGAATCTGTTTGGGTTACTGTATCAATATTTGTTGCTATAATATTTCCACTAAATGTAACTGTGCCAGGTATTGTTGCACCTGATAAATCTACTGTACCAGTAAATGTTTTGTCGCCATTTATTGTTTCAGTACCTGCTTTAGTTACTACTGTGCTATCTATCGCAACTGTACCACTTGATATGTCTATTCCAGTACCACCAGTAAAATGTGCTCTTACGTCTGCGGCACTTGGACCTGTGTATGTAAATACACCTGTTGTATTGTTATATGCTAAACTTCCGTCGCCACCTGTGTCTGTTACACTAAAAAGTGCTTCTGCGGCTGTTGTAAAATCTGTAACTTGTGATGCTGTAATGGCTATGTCGACATTTGCTATACTACCTATTCTACCATAAGGGTCTGCTAAAAATACTGGTACTGCACTTGCACTTCCATATGTTCCATCTGAACCAGAAAGTAATGTTGTAAGTGAGAAGTTTCCGGTACCACTGTTATATGATATACCATTTATGCCGCCAAGCAAAGCTCTTGCACTTGTATTAAAATTTGTTACTTGTGATGATGTAATGGCTATTGCATTTTCACTTGCGGCTGTAATAAGCCCTTTTGCATTTACTGTAAAGGTAGGTACTTTTGCGGCATCGCCCCAACTACCAGTATTACTGTTTACTGAGTCTAAAATCAGTGGTATGGATACAACATTACCAGCACCCTGGAATGTTGCTGATCCTGTAGCATCTGCAGAAACGTTTCCGCCTATTTCTATCTTAACTAAGTCTGTAAACATTGTGGCTTCACTTGCCACACCTGTTAGGTTACCTGAAAATACATTACCTGATATACTGGCACCACTTGCCACTGTTAGTGTTTGGCCTGCACCAATAATAATATTACCTTGTAAGTTAGGCTCAACAACCATGTTGCCGCCATCTATAAAACTAATATTTGCTAAACTATTATTACTGTTTAAAGATAATCTTGCCGTAGTATTCGTGCCATCTGAGTTGATGATAAATTCACTTGCCTCAACTCTGTTTGATTCTATTGTTGTACTAACCTGTGTAACGTTACCTTCAACAGTAAGGTTACCTTTAACAATAAAGTCGTCTTGAGCATTAATATAGGTATTGTTCGTTGCCATTTATGTAATCCCTTTAATATATAAAGACTATTTATCACTTTTAGTAGATAAGAAATTTTAGTCAAAAAAAGAGGACTTAAAAAGTCCTCTTTTAATTGTTTCTAGTTTAAACTAGTAACTGGTCTACGTGACCAATAAGTCTTTCGGCTTACTGGAATGCAACGTTACTTAAAGTAACAGCATCAACGTAATCTGCCGCATTACCAAGAGATGATGCAGTATTTGTAAGTTCTTTATAACCGTATCTGGTCATGAAACTTACTACTGGTTCAAAACTTGTTGGATCCATTACTGGGCCTGTGCTCATTAATGGAATGTAAGGACAATAGAATGCAGGAGCATCAGTTTCGCTTGATCCTTTGTAACCAACTAGTACTTTAGTACCGTCAGCCGCATAGTTATCAGCAAATACTTTGATTGATCCGTTTAGTGTACCAACAAATTTAGTATTTGTAGGTGCTTCAAAAGATCCTTCAGTTGTTCTTGCAAATGTTGAAGTAGATGCACTTTGTAAAATTGTAAGTGCTTCTGGAGAAACAACAATGTAGTTACCAGCGCCACGTCTTGTTCTAGCCGCGATTCTGTTAGCCGCTCTGTTGATCTCAATAGCCAAAGCCGCATGTCTGTCACCAACGTAAATACTTGTTCCACTTAGTGAACCAAAGTCTAAAGTTGTTCCAGCACCTGCTAGAGTTCTTAGTGAACCGATAATTTCTTGGTCGATTTCAACTACGATCTCTTGTGCTAAAGCCTGCATAATTTCTGCTTCGACGTCTACGCCGTGCATTGATTCTGCATCTTGAGCCGCCTCAAAAGTCCATCTTGCTGATAACCTTCTGGTTTTCGCTTCGACAGTTTCTTTTAAGATCTGTATGCTCATTTTTCTACCTGCACTTCCTTCTGCCGCCGCTGTAGCGTCAGGAGAACCTGCATAAGTACTAGCAAGTTTAAACGGACTTAAAGCCTCGTCACCTGCTGTTGCTCCACCACCAGTTTCAGAATATCTAACTCTTAGTGTGTGGATTTGCCCTACTGGACCAGTCATAGGTTGAACACCTACTAGTTCGTTAGCAATAACAGAAGGCATAACCCTTCTAATTAGTGGTAACATAACCTTGTTTAATGTCGCTACTGAACCTGCACCTGTGGCACCTGCTGTTGCGGCCTCGGACAAATGTCTCTTTGTATTTTCGAGGACAACGTCTAGACTGTTTTTTCTGTTTCCAGATAAACCTTCTAGTAATGCGTCTTTAGTTGCAGACCAGTTGCTTTCAAATAAGTTTGCCATTTTAATAACTCCTAATTATTTTGAAAGTCCGGCCAATTTGCGGATCATATCAATTTCTACTATATCATCCGCTTTATCGTTGGCATCTGCTGTTATAACAACTGCCTTATCGCCAGTGTGCTCACTGACAACGGATTCTGATAATGTCTTCTTAACTCTTGGTGCTTCTCCATCCAATACTGAAGGTAAGTACTTATTAAAGGACTCTTCCAGTTTGTCTGTTTTTACACTTTCAAGTAAATCTGACATCAATTCTTTCTTCTCTTTACCTAGTGGTGCCATTAGACTGTTTAATGTATCCTTACGGGTCATTTTGTCTTCTGCAATCCTTAACTTAGACTCAACTAATTTAGTTGCTTCTTCTCTCTCAGCAATTACTTGCGTTGATTCGTTAAGTTTTGTTTCCATTTCAGTAATTTGTTTTTGTATCTTCTTGATTTCTTTTGCTTCGTTTAAGTAACTAGTACCATATTCGTTCGCAAATGCTTCAAAAATTCTACGACCAAAGTCGTTTTCACGTGCATTAGTAATATCATCACGGAAAGATTTAACTTCATTAGTCATTACGGAATTAACAACGCCTTCGACCTTGTTTGCCGCCTTCTTAATGAAATCAATTTTGGCTTCTGCTAATTGCTTCTTGCCTTCTTTAACCATTTTGACTTTTTGTTCTACTAAAGATTTTTTGTCTTCGTGGAACTCTGATAGTTCAGTTGCTAATTGCTCTGCTACAAAATTATCTAATTTTGCTACATGCTCACTAGTATTTGCTCTATCTGCTCTTAGTTCTTTAACTTCTTTAGCAACCATTTCAGTTACAAATCTGTCTAAAACTTTAGCATGTTCACTAATTGCTTTCGTGTATTTTACTCTGTCGTTTGCAAGGGACTGTTTTTCTTCTGCAATTTGAGAAATTTCTGCTTCAACTTTTTCAGAAATAAATTTATCAACTGCTTCTACAATCTGACTCTTGTCATGATCGTATCGCTGTGCAAACTCTTCTCTAAGTTCCGCTGTAAGCTCTTCTCTTGCTTCAGAAATCTTACCTTCCCATGCTTCTTGAAGAGCTGATTTAACGTCTTCCGTTAACTCTGCATTCTCAAGTAGTTCTGTAAAATTCACTGTCATAGTAGTCTCCTACTTATATTTTTAAATCGTTGATGAAACCAGTGATTGCTTTCATCAAGTGTTTTTCTGCACTTTTATCATGTGTTAATGCTCTAGCAGTATCAAACATCTGTGAACCGCCTTGCATATTAAATAAACTCTCATATATAGTCTTTGGGTAGGCGTCTGGTGCACTAGGTTGTGCCACAATGTCCACTGTTACTATGTCGAAGTCTGAAACGTTTCCGTTATCGTTCACGTTTCCTGAACCTCTACTACTAACACCCAGTTTTGCTCCTGCCTTCAATAATGCTCTTGCAATATTGCCCATTGGTGTTTCTATAATTTTAAGTTTGCCCAAACCGTCCGAACCTTCACAATACAAATCTGTAATGATATGACTTACACGGTCTAAATTTATTTGTAACTCTTCAGGGTGATCTAACTCACCCATCACAGTTTCGCCTTTTCCAAGGCGTTCTTTTACACTATCACAAGCCTTTGCTATCTCGTCTTTAGGATATACTCTTCCATTTTGATTTTTTACGTCGCCTTGGATGAATAGACCTTGCATAAATAAATCCTTGCCATCTTTAGATTCCAAAATTTGGACTCTAGATTGCTCTGGACTCATGTATTCGTATAACTTATTAGCCATTGATATTCCTCAGTTTAAAAAAGTATTATACTTTCTTAGGTTCAACGTTAATGTTGTCTGATGGTGTGTGATCTTTTGCTGAATCTCCGTGGTTGCCTTCGCCGCCATCTTTAGATTTAACAGGTGATCCAGATTTTTCAACTTTTGATCCGCCACTTGGAAGTGGTGCATCTTTGTTGTCGTCTGCTGGAGCACTTGGAGCCGCTACATTGTTAGATAACTTAGTTGCTTCTTCAAGCTCTGTATCTTCAAATGTGTCTTCTCCGTCTAGGTCATATTCAACTGACTCTAAGTCAAGTTCGTCTTCCATGTCCATTTCTGCTTCATCTTCATCTTTAGGCTCGTCACCTTCTTCTTCATCAGCAAGTAATTTTTCAAATTCTGCTTTAAGATCTTCAAGTTCGTCTTCAATTTCGTCGACTTTGTCTTCTAAATCACCGTCATGAGTTTCTTCCTCATCACCTTCTTCTTCTTCCATTTCGTCGCCTTCAACTTCTTCGATGTCTCTTGCTATTTCGTCTGTAAAACTTCCTGCAGGGTCTGAATCTGAAATAGTTTCTTCAACTGCTTCTTCTTCTGATTCTTCTGCTTCTTCAACAGCCTCTTCTTCAGATTCCTCTGATTCTTCAACTGCTTCTTCTGATTCTTCTGCAACTTCTTCCGAAACGTCTTCGTCTAGAACTTTTTCATATTCTGCTCTTGCTTTTGCAACAACATACTCATGAAGCATTTCTTCCGCTTTTTCGTTTTCTTCTGCAAGTAACAGTTCTAGAATCTCTTCTAATTGTGTTCTTGATTCTGACATTGTGGTCTCCAATATTAATTAAATCGCACACAGAAAGATATACTTTCAGGTGTACTTGTTATATACTTATAGTAATGTTGTGTTTTTATGCTAAAATGGGCTGTTTCTGAGTGATTTATGTCCGATTCAGCGATTATCTGCTTTGTCTGTAAATATCCGCAATCTTATTTATCTGTTTATAGTTATGTTCTATAATTTCAATCATTTCGTTAGAATAAATTATCTTCTCTAAATCCTGTAAACTGTGGGTATCAATAATATTTTTATTTTGCTCTAGTACTCTATAAGTCCTCATCTGAAAGTCCTCTAATTCGTCATAAGTTTCATCAAACAAAATATTATCAAAAGTTTTAAATCCTAAGTCATGTAATACTTTTAAAGTGTTCATATTGCCTATAACCATAAATGGTCGTTTATAGTAAATACTTCGCCAAACCTTTTCAGTAATAAAAACTTCCTGCCACCAATCCAATCCTGATTCATTACCAACAAGAGTTTCTGTTATTATATCATAATATGTGTCGTCAAATACTGTATAAAAATTATCAGGCTGTACTGTATGACTTGTTATATCTTCTGGAGTGCTATATCCATCAATACTAATACCTTTCCATACAAAAGTAGAAACACCTTTATCTAATAAATTGTGCTGTTTAAGATATGCATAGGCATACTCTCTGTGAATCTTTTTTCTGCCATTAAGACATGAAAAGTATTTGGGTTTACTTGTTTTACCGTAATTACTGCTATAGTCTGTGTGCAAGGATAATGTATGACTACACCAAAAATCCTTAAAAAAGGCACTTTTAAAGGGCAGGAAAGTATCTGTTTCTGCTTCTTTAATAGCAGTATATGTATTATAATTTTTTTTATTAAGTAAGTTTCCTGTGCCTAAATGTACTTTACTAGCAGGTATTTCAACAACATCTAGTATTGTATGGATAGCAGTAAATATGTCTTGCACATCAGATGTGTGCTTAAGATAGTAATTGGATTCTGTACTAAAGTCTATTAGACAGCCGTTTTTTAATATTTGGGATTTGTTTGCTAACAGGTCATGCTCTAAACACTCATCAACATTTAGCCTGCCGTCATTAACAATTTCTATTTTAACTAGATTAGATAAGTCCGCCACCAGCACTAGGATCTGTTGGTGCCTGATACATTACTGACACAAATTTCTTATGCTCTATATCTTCAGCACGTTTAATAGTCCTTACTTTACGCAACTGGCTTATCTTCTCTAATGTAAGTTTAGGCTTTCTGCGTTTTTCTGAATCTGCTTTCTGAAAATCATCAAACTCTGGATTGTAAAATTCTACTAGTCTCATTATATACTCTCTGGAGATCCTGGTGGTGTGCCACCTTGAGGAACAACTCCTGCATCACTATTTAGCGGATCTGCTAAAGGATCTTCAAGTGGTACCTGGTCTGGAGATAATTCCATGTCAGGATTTACTGCGGCATCAGGCTCTGGCCTTACACCAATATTTCTAAGATCTGCTGGAGTTTTATCGTCTGCAAATTTTTCGTATTTGTTTTCTTCTCTCCACATTTCTTCATTTTGTTTAAACTCTTGTTCTGTAAGTCCAAGATATTTTTTAAGTTTGAACTGATTAGAAAGGAATGGTGTTGCGGCTACAGTATTATATAGGTTAGCTCTTTCGGCATCCAACTGTAAGTCTCTGTAACTACTAAAGTTCATAGGAGCATTAAACATTATATCAAAGTCTTGATTGTCTATCTCTATGCCTCTGTGTTTGAGGAACAACTTAAACTCTCTGTCTAAATCTTCTTGTATTTGTTTCTGTAAACGCTCTACATATCTTGCAAATCTATATTCCTGAATATAAGCAATACCTACCTTGCCGTCATTATATGTTGCACTACCATCTTCAGGTCCTGTAGGCAAATAACTTGCTGGAATTCTTAAACCACGTAATAGTTTATTATTAAAGTATCTTAAATCGTCTATCTGCCCTAAATTCTCACCACCTGGTAAAGTATCAACCTTACTGCCTCTGCCTTCACTAGTGGCGGCAAAGAAGTAATCCTCTAACATACTCATTGGGTTGTAGGCGGCATCTATAACATTTTGTCCGTCTTTGTTTTTATTAGGTACTCGTTTTTGCTGTACCTCATATTTTACTTGTTCCAAATATTGCCTTGCTTTATGTGGAGGCATATTACCTACATCAATAGTAAACACACGTCTTTCTGGTGCTCTGTGTACTCTGTAAATAATAATGGAGTCTTCTAATAATTCTTTCTGTTTGAAAACTTTAAAAATTGGTTCTAATATACTGATACCAAATGGCCATGCATGGTCCATTCCTTCAGTTAAACTAACATGTACAACGTGTTCTGCATCTACAGGTGTACCTTGATTTACACCATCTATAGAACCTGTTAAGTAACTGCCTGATGCTCCAGGGTTATTAGCAGGTGTTCCTATGTATTGCCCACTTCCTGAACCGTATGGTTTACTATGTAATGCGGCTGGGTTGGTCGCTAACAACTCTCCAAAGTTGGGTGCTAAGTTTTTAACAAAATATGTTTCTATTTTTTTACCAGCACTTTCATTTACAACAACCTTTTCGATGTTTGCTGGATCTGTCCAATAAAGTTTAAATGTTTGTGGGTCTCTAACAAAAAACTGATCACCGTACTTAATTGTACTACGGAAAATTCTAAATGCTCTTTTATGTACTTCGTTAAGGTTACACCATTGTGATAAAGTTTTAGTTAAGATCTTATCTTCAGTATCACTAGGTCTGCCTTTGTAATAAACTCGTAAAGGTAGTTTGGTATGGTCATCTTCTTGTGTGCCAAATTCTGCAATAGTATCTAATGCGGCATTTATTTCCAAATCGCTATCCATTTGGTCATACTGCATATATCTCATGAGTCTGTTTGGTGCGCCAGCATAAACTTCAGGCAACCAACTAGCATATCTGCTAGATGCGGCTCCTGGTCCGTCTGTACTTCCTTTATTTCCAGTGACGTTTAGTGGTAATCCACTGTTATCAACACTCGAAAAATATTTCTTCCAACTCATAAATGCACCTTAATGTATTATATTACACTATTTATCGATTATTGTCAACTAATTTATTTTTACCTGGTAGTTAGGCAGTTTTGTTACTGATTTCTGAGAGTAATCTGTTTGATTTTTTTATTTCTTCGAGGGAAGTTAATTGAAGATTTGTTTGAGCTTCAATTAGTTCAGCAAGTGCTTTATTGTCACTACCTGTTGTACTTGAACTGGATGTGTTATTTGTGGTGTTATAATTTGTAACAGAATCTCTACCATCTGCTAACGATTGTGATAGCTCTGTTGCTCCAGCATTTGCGGCATTTGAGGCCATAGTTGCTTTTGCTAAATCCATTATTTTAACAGGATCTGCCTGTTCTGACATTGCCATTACTTGTTGCATTGGTGAATCGTTGCCTAAGAAACCAGCGATCCCGGAACGCATACTGCTTAATATTGTTGGGCTCATTTTTCCTGCAAAGTTACCCAATGCATTTCCTAGGAAGTCTATACTGTTACCCATTGCCATTAAGCCTTCTGCATCTACGGAACCGTCTAATTCTTTAATTGCGGCTGTTGTGGCTCTTGTAGATTTTAATGCCGCTTCAGACTTAGCATTAATTTTTGCAACTCTACTGGCACCAAATTTTTCCATCATATTAGCAATTGAGTCACCAATTGCCATTACAACACCGGCAATTCCTTCAAATACTGCCGTAATGACTGTGCCAAATGCTTTTATTCCTGGTGCGGCTAATTTTAATGCAAAACCTATACCTATAATTGCGGCTGTTATAGCCGCTAAACCTATTAATACGGCTGGGTTTGCCAGGGCTGATAAACCACCTGCCGCACTTTTTAATCCCATGCCTATACCTTTGCCCATTTTGGCAGATCCTAATCCTACTCCGCCGCCTACCGTTTTTAAGCCACCACCAACGCCACTGGTCAATGTTTGGCCTAGGCCCTGGCCTATACCTTTAATCCCACCTGCTACAAGTAATCCTGCGGTTACGGCGGCGGCAATCTTTCCCCATGGAATAAGATTTTTGATACCGTCTACCATTGCCATACCAATATCGCCCAGCACTTCTTTTACTTTGCCACCAAATGTATCTGCTTTTAATCCGTCAAAGTATCCGTCTAACCATGCTATTTTACCTGCTATCCAATTAGCAAAATTGCTTATGTTTTCTGTGAGATTTTCTGCAACAGATTTACCTGCTCCTTTAAAGGTCTTGTTTGTGGAGTCAACTGACACGCCCATATTTGCTAATGCTCTCATTATAGGCTGTAAGGCGGTTCCAATACCGTTTACAAATTCTTCAACTTCCGGTATGCCGTCACTAAATCCCTGAATAAAATTATTAAATGCGGCACTGAACATTCCTTTTACTTTTTCTACTACCATATTCAAAGTCTGAAATCCACGTTGTACCTTATCTATTTCCACGCCTTGCTTTTTCATTTTTTGTTGTGACTGTTCAAACTGTATAATTCCTTTTGCCATCATTTTGGCTTGTTCGTCACCTGCCCTGGCTAATAGGAATACCCTGTCTTTTTCTGCTTGGCCTAAATTACCTAATTCTGATGCAATATCCAGTGCGGCTTGTTTACCGTCAATCATACCGTCATTAAATTGTTGTATAACATCCTGGAAATTGTCTGATAACTGAGGCAATACTGAGATAAATCCAAATGCCGCTTCACTGAAACCAATTGCTCCCATACTAGCCGCTTCTGTGACTGCCGCCGCTATTTCGCCACCTGCTTCGCCACCCATTGCTCTTAATCCAGAAACAAAATCTGTTAGTCCAGCAGTAAGCTCTGCTCTTGTTGCATTGGGTATAGTTATTAACTGAGCCATAAGCATTTGGTTGTTCTGTAAAACCTGATCTGCAAAATCTCTTAATACATCAGTACTTACGCCTAGTACCTTACTATATTCTAATTGATTTGCATTTACTTCTGCTATACGTTTAATTGCTACTTTTCGTTGTTGCTGATCCAAAACACCAAGGTTCATTAAACTTGTTCTCATGCTTAATTCAGCAAGTGCTAAGTCAGTTGCCTGTTTCAAACTTAAACCTAAATCTTGGCCTTGGTTACTTATTTCCAAGAAAGACCCTATCACCTCTGGTACTACATCAGCACCCATTACTCGCATAATTTGGGCATTGTTTATCATGGCCTTGACTGCTTGTTCAGAACTCATACCCAATTGGTTCAAAGCCGCTATGTTCATAACAGTTTGTCCCTCTAAGGCCTGACCTACCTGACTGAGTGAGGCCAAGCTCTGAGCAGTCTGCATTAGTTTTGCTTGAACGGCTCCAGCCAAAGTACCTGCTACTAATAATAGTCCACCAATTAATTTGTCTAGAATTTTACCACCTTTGGCTACTTTTCCAAGAGCTCGTTCAAAACTAAATCCGACATTTGTCATATCATCAATAATTTCATCAATACTACTATCTAAATCCTCTACACCCTTTTTAAAATCGCCTCCGGCAGTATTAACTGCATCATTAAGATTCTTAATTTCCTCGACAAGTTTTTCGGTTGTTTTTTGTTGTTTACCGTTATCTTTTATATCAAGTCCAGCAATCAGCCTTTCCATTTGCGACTCAGTGGCCCACAAAGGTACCGTCCTTTGTTCTCCATTATCGTTATATGTAATCGTTGACATCGGTTTTCCTATAAAAACTAGTTTTAATGGTGATAAATACATTATGAATTAAATAAGTATCACATGTTTATATTTATCAGATTAATTAACAGGAGTTTTAATACATGTCAAATACACCCAATCCGTTAAGCGAATACTTTAGATCGCCTAAGTTATATGTAAGACTGCCCACCGGTGGAAAGTTTTACACAAAAGATATTTGCGAATATCCTGAATCAGGAGAGCTTCCAATATTTCCAATGACTGCTAAAGATGAACTTATAATGAAGAATCCAGATGCATTATTGAATGGCGAAGCAGTAATACAATTAATAAAAAGTTGCGTTCCCAATGTAAAGGACGTAAGAAAAATGATATCAAATGATGTTGATGTTTTACTAGTTGCTATACAAGGTGCAACAGCAGGTGATGATATAGAAGTATCTGCAGAATGCCCAACTTGTAATGAAACAGTAACAAGTATTGCTAGTGTTGAAGGTGCTATAGAAACTATGGAAGAACTTAAAGAAAGTTATAAGGTAGATACACCTAACGGACTTACTATAGAAGTTAGACCTTTCCAATACGAAAATACTATTCAGGCAGGTATTGCCAGTTTTAAAAGTACTA
>JACLAB010012609.1_pt1 | contig 34148 bp, 37 predicted proteins | sample 8027921 | NCBI WGS metagenome assembly JACLAB01 (sample SAMN15725117, study PRJNA655200) | protist metagenome | isolation source: fluorescence activated cell sorting (FACS) single amplified genomes of... | place: USA: West Boothbay Harbor, Gulf of Maine | collected 2000-07-19 | reverse complement strand
TGACTCCTCAAACGCAAAGGGTTTGTCTAATTTTTTGTTGGTTATCTGATCAGTATATTTTTGTGGGTTTTTAACCGAAAGCTGTTTAATTTTTTCTATACTATCAGCATCTCCGTCTAATGCAGAATCAATAATATCTTCATCTATAAATCCTTGAGATATAGCTTTTGATATATTGTAGTCTGAAAGTATTTTTTCTTTTAACCCAGGGTTAGGGTTTGTTTTAATTACAACCCCCCCTCTTGGAATCACAGTTTTTTCTGCTAATTCCATCAACTGATCTAAGTCCTCTTCTACATAAGTTGTTACTTCATCAGGAGTCTCTGTGGTTTCTTCCACGAAAGAATCCAAGGAGCCAGGTTGTTCTGGAGTTTCGGTAATAGATTCCGTAACTTCCGTTTCCAAATTTGAATCTGAAGTGTCGTTTGAATTTTTTTTTTCACCGAATCCTACTAATGTAGAAAAATCAGATATATCTTTTTTGTATCCTTTTGATTTCACATACTCAAAGTTATCATTCAAAACTTCACTATCTGAAGATATCAGTTGCTGAAATTCCTCTATAGATTTGCTATACCCCTTTGATTTAGCTCTATCGTATAAATCTTGCAATACTTCTTGATCCATTTAGTTTTATTTATTTTTATAATTTACGCCAGATGATGATGATGTTCCTTGCACTTCTTGTCCGCTTAGAGCTCTATCTAAGTTTTCGTTTAACCAAGCAAAGTTTTCTGCTTCAGTTCCGTTGTTTGTATATTTAACACCATCTACTATAATAGCTATTTCGTCTTTATACCCAGTAACATCAGTTCCTGTTACTTGAATCTTTTTGTCAATTCCATATTTTGCGCGAGCTCTATCTACTACAGCTTGCGCATCAGCAGCCATATTTGCTTCTAGACCTTTCTTAATATATTGAGATGCATATTTAACTCCATCTTTATCTTTAGCCATTGCCAATCTACCTAAACCTTGATATTGTTCACCTGGTTCTGTGAAACCTTCAAAGTCCTTAACTTTACTATTAATAGGGGCCGATCCTGCTTTAGATTTGTTGCTGTATGCTTCTGCATTATACCCTAGTTCTGAAGCAAGAATTTTACCTGCGTCAACAGCAGCACCTCCACTAACGTCAATAGGCGCTGTAAGGGTTCCATCTGCCCTTGTGAACACAATGCCTTTATCAGTAACTTCGTAATCATCTATATTTGGGTCTTGTCTAACTATAGCTTCTAAGCTGTTAGAGTTTCCGTCTCTTACCACTTGATCAATCAAGTTAAAAGTATCTGTTTCTTTTTTTGCAGCGCCTCTTCCGCTACTATTACTATATGGATCAAACTCACTTCTTTTAGTTCCCTTAGTTATTTTTCTTTGAAGTGCATCTGCATAGCTTTTACGCAAATAACCCTGAGCTGCGGCAATCTGGTCTTCGTCCATTTCAGGAACAATGGCATTATTTTCATTTGCTGCTGCTACTCTGACGTATTTTTTAACATTAACAGATTTTTCTTCCATGTTTTCATCAAGAATAGTTACCTCGATTGTTTCATTTTTATCTGCGTCACTCAGCATATCCCATTCGTTAAATGGCACATATTCTGTTGGTATGCCATTGTCCTTACTAAGTATACTTGCGGCTTGCTGTATTCCTGAAGAGTCAGCTGCTACAGCGTTATTAAGAATACTTGCTCTATCTGGATTATTTCTAAGGTCATTAACAACATTTCCAACCATTAGTCCTTCTGTTGCCATAACATCATATGTACTAGCTAAACCTTTTTTAGTAAAAGACTCTGTTAAGCCACTAACATTAACTCTATCAGCACGACCATTCGCTTTGTGTTTTAAGGCAAGGACACTCATGTTGCTTTGACCTTTGATAGGAATTTTGTTTCCGTTTTCATCAACTTTTGGTCTATATGTGTGAGTTTTTGGGTCTACCTCCATTTGATAAAAGTCTATTTGACCCATTCCCCTTTCACTAAAGTTTATGTCTATACCTGATAATGTTCCAATAGCTGTTTGAATTTTCTGCATTGCAGCTTCTAACTCTCCTGAAGTTGGCTGTACAAACTCACCTGTATCGGGATCTGTATATCCTTGAGCTCTTTTCTTTGTTAGCTCAAGCTCTTTATCGTAATTAGATACGTTTTGAGCAAATATATCAAAGCTTTGTTTTCCGTTTTCAAAAAAGATTAGGTTTTCTTCAGGTGGAACTGATCCATTACGAACCAATCTTTCGTTCGCCAGCATTTGATTTTTATACTTTGCTAAACCTTCTAAAACCTTTGCCTGAGCAGTTTCATCAGAAGGCATGTTTTCGTAAGCTTTTAGTTCAGCTTCTCTAATTTGTTTAGCGGTGTTTTGTTTTAATTCAAGGCGTTGCTTGTCAATATTAGCTTTCCAAGCTTGAACACCTATAATACCTTTGTCAATAGCTGCTAACTTGCCTTCTAAAGGATTTTTTCCTATAAAACCTGCGTTAACCGCAGCCATTGTTGATTGTAATGCGTTAGCCATATTTTATTTGTTATTGAGATCCACCAAATTTAAAGTTTTTAAAAAGCTCACCTAAATCCAATGGGTTATCTAACGTTCCAAAAAGATTAGCAAGGTTGTTTGGATCTGCTAATTGTTGGTCTCCGCCAACACTTCCTGTTTTTTGAAAGTTTACTAAGTTTGTAGCTTGCTGCCCTAGGTTTTTTAATGAATCTCCTAATCCCGCACCAACAATTTGAGGTCCTTGACCTGGAAGTTCAAAATTAAAAGAAGGTTGAGCGGGAGTAACCCCTGCAGGCAAAGGACTTACATTAGAGCCCGCTGCTGAAGCAAGACCACTTACTGTTCCTGATTTAGCTATTTTTCTTAAATATTTATTATCTAACCCTTCAACCATTTTTAGTGCCTCTGTCTTACTTGCTGCCTCTCCAGATCCTACTAAAGAATCTACAGCTCTACCTTCTGCACCACCAAAAGCGCTAATCCCTGCTGACAAAGCACTTACTCCTGCATCAATAAAAGCTCCCGTAGAGGCTGCCTCTAATTGATCTGCTTCAGCTCTTTTTGCTTTTGCTTCTAATCCTGCTGCTGCTGCTCTATCATCCATCAGAGCTGCTATTCGAGCTGCATCTGTTTCATCTGCTTGCGCTCTTTTCATGTCAATATTAAGCTTTTGCATAGCCATCTTGTCTGCAATTGCACCTGTTCCTACGTCTTGAACTTGTTTTACTTTTCCTGCAGTTGCAGCTACACCTCTTTGGTCTCCCTCTTGAGCTGCCTCAAGCAATTGAGATCCCTGTACGTTTGCTAATTGAAGTTGCTTATCGTAAATGTCAGTAGTAGCCCTTATTGCATCATAAAAGTTTTGTTCTAATCGAGCAACAGATTCTTGCTGTAATTGTTCTTGTTTTATTTCGAGACGACCTGCCTCACGAGCTGCAACCTTTGCTGCATCTCCTGCTAAAAAACCTTTAGCAGCTGAACCACCTACTGCTACTGTTGCTGCTGCTATTGTTGTAAATGCTGCCATATTATAATAATTTCATCATTTCTGCGTTATAAGCATCTGCTTTTATATATCCATTATCTTCATACACCTCTATTAAAGATTCGTGTTTTAGTAATGCATACCCATATTTGCATCCACTTAACTTTAGCGTGTGACTTAGTGTTTGAACTAAATACGACAACGCTTTTTTTCTTTTCTTCCTGTTTTTGTATTCTATGTTGGATATAATCCAATCGCACCAACCTACTTTTGAGTTAGTTACATACATAAAACCCGCGCAAACAGGTGTGTCTTTGTCGTAAACTATAAATCCGCCTTTGCCGTTATCTGGAAGAAAATCTTTGGGTACGGGTGTCCATCTCCAATCTTTCCACCACTTTAGCAAAATGGTTTCATAATCTTTATTATTTAATTTTCTTATAGTAAATTCCATTTACGCAAAGATACAAAAAACTAAGGATTACTTTTGAAGACTTCTGAATCGACAGTAAATAGTTCTACTGCGTCTGTATTATTGTTTGTTACCTTGAACTCCATAAAGTATCCAGTTGCACCATAAGATTCAGCAACAGGGTCTTTTAACGCTAATATATAAGCTTGAACAGGCACTTGTTGACCTGGTGTTAATGCAGTTGGATTTACCACAATAGTCTTTCTGTCACTTGATATTTCAGTTATAGGCCCTATCTCTATAGGATCTGAAAAGTCATTTGGATTAGGTCCTATAAAATTACTATAATAAACATCGTCTCCAATTGAAATCATTGAAGTTACTTTTGAAGAAAACTCAATAGTTATTGGGTTGGGAGAAATGCCTGTTGAATTAAGGTTTCTACCGACACCCTGAGTTGATCTTAGGGATAGGTTTTTAGAATCTGTTATTCTTTTAATATACGCAAAGTAGCTACCTTCTTTTTCTACAAAATCAGTATTTGACATGAATCCTGCACCAAGATCTGTTGTCAAGTTAATATCCCATGAATCATCACTTTCAAGCTCAATGGTCTTGAAAACTTTTACAGTTGTAGGCTCTTGATTAAATACACCTGTAAGCGTAGATGGGTAGTTTACACCATAGTATTGATTTCTAACATCGCCTGTATTGTGTCTATAAAGATTACCACCCTTAAATGTATAAAGATACTGATTCATGGCCAATATAAAATCAGGGTAATAGCTGTAAAAAGAAGGCCATCCTTTTACAGATTCGCTGTATGTCAATGTATAGTTCTCTGGCATAATTTATATTTTATGTAGGATCACAAGTAGTTATGCTACTTACAACACCATTTGTTACTGTTATTACTTGATTGTTATCCATTATATAGTTTTGATCAGTTGCTCTGCTTACTCCATCACGATCTAAAAAGACAGGATTGTTAACTACTGGATAGGGATCTGTTTCATTTATAAATCTACCAAAAAAATATGTAGCATTAGTTGATGCACATGCTATTGAACTACCTATTGCTCTTCCTTGAAAAGACGGCAAAGCAGCAGGACATCGAACATCTATATCCCAAGCCGTATTTGCGCAAGGGCCTAACACCTGAATGGTAACAAGCCCTGGAAGTCTGTTGGGTTTAGGAATGATTAACAAGTTATTCTGACTAGCTCCCCCTCTAACATCATCTCCGCTATTTATAGTTACTGATTGAGGTGTTGGAGAACCAGGCAACCAACCTGTTCCATCAAACCCATCGAAAAAGGCATAGTTGCTTGTGTTCGGAGTGTTAGGAACGCATGTATTTGTGGTGCTTCCTAATATTGTAAATGCATCTGCAACTCCACTTGTGGATTGTATGTTTCCATTATTAGGAGATGAAATTCTGTTGTAGAATACTCCGTCATAAAACACTCTAATACCATCAGGAATTGATTGAGGATCAAAATATATTGAAATAGCTCCTGTATCATTTTCATCTGTACCTGCGTTAAATTGTAATTGATAAAGCCCTGTTGAACCACCAGGAGGGCTTATTGTTCCTCCACAAGGTATACCGCATTCCTCACAAATAAACGAAGGTCCTAGTTCTCCATTTAATTGATACCTATATGTATCATTGCTCTGATAGTATCCGTCTGCAGATTTTGTCAGTAAGTTGGCATCGTCATAAACAGCTGTTGCTGTTAAAAAATCTGATGAATCAATATATTTATTTAATAAACTCATAATTTAATTTTTAAGGACAGAAGAATATATTAGCATTCCACCCCGTTGCTTGATCATAATAAAAAGCATTATTGTTTCCGCTCCTCAAATACCAACCTGTAGGTACCTCTCTTAATGGGGAATCAATTGCTGCGCTTGTATATAGTTTAGTTCCTGTTGATGGATTTCCTGGTTGTTGTCCTGCACTATAGTAGTAAGAAGTATAGTATGTCGGATAAGGAAATGTGTCTTTTGCATTACACGCTGCATTACCCGACACAAATGGAACTACGTTATTGTTGTCTTTCCAATCTTCGCTAAAACAGCATCCGCTTGTTGAGCAACCCGTGCTACATCCATTTACTGATGCAGGAGCGATAGCGAGAGTAAAAAATTGACATTGTGGTGTTCCTGACGTTAGGGATACCACCCCTGTAGCGCTTTGATCATATTCAAGGGCTAATCCCGAGGGATTACCCGCTACGTTTGCGTAAGTCCACCATCCATCAGGAAGCTCAGTTCCTGTCAAATATTCAGACAGGTATAACCTATCGTTATAATTTGGGTTCCGTTGTGCATTGTTGGGTGTTTGAGCAAAAAAGTACTCAGTAGTAAATCCAATCCCATTATTGTTTATCGCATCACAAGTGCTAATTCCAGGGCCTTCTTGAGTATATATAAATACTGAATATGATGGAGGGGGTGCGTTTTCTGTAACTGTAGCTGTAATAATCAACACCTTAGTCTCATCACAATATCCGTGAGTAAAGTCCTCGTTTGATGGATTATTAAAGTCAGGATTGCCTGCCCATGAAAACACAGGAGCAGATGAAAAACTGTAATTAGGCGCTAAAGTAACACTTGATGTGAATGTTGATGTTGCACCTGGCACAGCTGTTTTAGCCGTTCCTGAAGCATCACCTCCAATTGTGTATCCTGCTGCATCTCCCGCAATGTTGTTTTGAACCGTTAAAGTTATAGTAGTGCTTTCACATCCTGAAATATCAATACTCAAGACATTTGAAGATGATCCTATTTCCATATATCCTATTCTGTTTCCATCAGACCCAAGTGCATAAAACCCTGCGCTAAGACTAGCTCCTGTTTGATTGTTTGAAACAATATCTCCAACCTCAGGGTATGTTGATAGTGGATTTCCGTCATGAGTGTATTCTGTCGTTCCTGTTAATTCATTACAGCATATTTCTGTTGCGCTTGGCTGAGAGTCTGTGCTTGCCAAAAATTCAGGTCCTGTTACTCCACAACCACATGAATTAAATGTAATATTTAAACCTGCGGGAACTGAAATAAATTCAGTAGCGGATATTACGGCAAAAGCATCTGGCCCAATAAGCTCGCTATCATTAATTCCATCACAATTAAAGTAAGAAACCGTTTTTTCTTTACCTGTGTTAGTTACTGTATATTGATTTGCAATTTCAGTACAATCAGCTGCAGGTGAAACCTCTATAAATGTAACTGTATCTGTTTGTCCTGGAGCCTCGGCTTGAACTGAATAATGACAAATATCCCCTCTTGTAGACTGAGCCAAAACAATATCTCCAACTTCCATAGGACCTGTTGCATATTCCGTGGAAGGAGTTAACCCTGAACCTGGAGCTAAACATTGTAGCAATTCAAAAATTGCAGGGGGAGTGCAATCACAACATGCGTCTGTTGGACTTGAATCGTCATAACACAAAGTTATAGGAGTTGGCTCTCTTAAATCCCAAACCAAATACAAATAATCTGTAGCTGAAGTGTAGTTAAAAGATGCTTGATAGTTTTCAGGCCCTCCTGTTATTGGTGTAGCTGTATTAAGGAGTGGCAGCAATGCAGGTATATCTACTTCGTTAAAGTTTGAATTTGAAGCAAAGTATTTAAACTTATCTGTGCTTGAATCAAACTCATACGTTTGCCCTGGATTTTGTCTACTTTCCATTATAACAGTTGATCCTTCTGGTGGTAAAGCTCCAAATGAAGATTGACCTGTTGATTGACTAAATAATGAAACTCCGTCTTCTTCTAATACCACTACGTTTGTGCTATATGGACTCGTATCTACGCCAAGTTTCCACCTATATCTTGTTGTTGTAGTAAGACTTGCATCTCCTGAAAAGTTTATAACAATTTCTTTTACCGTTATAGTTTCTGCTTGAGGACAATTTAAATCAATAACATATGTAGACTTCTCTAATGGAGTTATAACAACATTGGCATTTGTTGGATTGTTTTGATTTTTTGTAAAAGTCACAAAACCTACTCCCGATACATCCTGATTTACAACCTCAATTCCATTGTACTCTATAGCTATATTTACTTGACCCGTAACATTGTAATCAAACTGAACATCTCCAATAATGGTTGTTAAGTTGACGGCAATTTCATAGGGGTTGAAAGTGTCTTGCAAGGACAACGTATATCCACAAGCTCTTTCAATTGGCGGTTGTGGAATTACTGATGTGTTAGAACTTAAAACATATTCGTTCATGTATGGATCAAATCCACCCAACTTTTGAGTCTCAAAAGAAGAGGTAAATAAATCCCTAAACCATGAGCGCATACCTACTTGAGATATTACTGCTAACTGATCTGTTTTTGCGCTACCACCCTTAAGCTGTATTACAGAACTTCTTTTAGCATCTGTAAAGAAAACATCATATCCATATGATGTAAAGCTTTCAGGGTTATTACTAATTCCATACTCTTCTATTCTAGCCAATTGAGTTCCCAAAACCTCTGGAACAGAGGTAATTGCTCCACCTGCAGCTGCATCAGACAAAAGGTTTTTTCCAACTAAAACATAAGATATTTTATCCTCTTGCAGGGTAAGTATATCGGTTTGTCTAGCATGCATCTTTCTTATAGGCCCGTAAGCTGTTTCTAGAGTTTTAAAGTTTGACAAAGCAAGATTAAACTGATTTAGCTTGTTTAAGTTTGTTTCTTGATTAAACACGCCACTATAAGTAATATCGGCAAATCTATTTGCTTGCTTATATTGTTCCTCAGATACTGAGGTAACTTTTTCTCCTAATTGTATATATGGCTTTGTTAGTCCTGACAAAACAAAGTTTTCTTCTACGCCATTGCCAAATGTGTAGCAATTAAAAAACGATAAATCAACCACAGCAGGCAAAGAAGCGGTTTGATCTTGATCAAAATCACCTGTTCCTGACATATGATATCCATTTTCAATATCAAATGTCTGATTGTTTTCATAATACAATTCATCATTTGCCTCTAATGGCTCTGTTTCAAAAACAGTTAAACTAGACGCTCTTTCAATTTGTATGTTTACGGCCGCATATGACCCCCTCTTGTTAGGTGAGCTACATTTAGGAGTACCTGGAGACCACCAAAAGAACAAGTTATTATTATTTGGTCTTCCATCTGCACTATTAGCATCTTGCCTTTGAAAACCAACATAGCTTTGTCCATTTCGTCCTCTAACAGAGTAATCTGCAAAACCTTTTATATCATCATATTGGTTTACTACATTTATAGTGTCATCCCTTCCAGAAGTAATTCCACTTGTAAGGTCAATCCTGTCTCCTACAATAAAAGAATGTAAATTATCATAGTCTGTGGAGGCAACAAATTTTTTATCATAAACATATTTTCTACTACCACAACTGCTTCCTCTATGGTATCTTGTTGCGTCAAACGCTATATTAATCAAAGATCCCGCAGGAATATCTATATCTACAAATTGTTGCCCTGGAGTTGTTCCATCCCAATCAGGATTTTCAAAAGAAACACTAACTGCAACGATAGGATAATTATCTCCATCACCACCTCTTCTTTCTACAAAAGAATTAGGAGGTTTGTTAGCCGCAAAATTAGAAGGCTTTAACTTCATGTATGTGCCTGTTGGCTGACCACATGTTCCTTCAATTACATTACCGTCTGCATTTTTTTTACATAAAAAATCTTCAGCTTCAGATCCAAAACCTAAAACCTTAGTAGATGCGCAATTTAAAACAGGGCCATTGGTGTCTGATTTAATGTATAAAATAGAGTTGTCTTTTACTTTATCTCTATTATCTCCATCTAATAAATAATACGCATCACCTGTTTCTTCGTCTCTGAAAAATATATTACTATAAATCGTTCGGTATAGCCCCTTTGATTCCTTTATAACAAACTTATATTTAGTTGCCCAATAAGGAGGGTAGCTATTCATTGTTACCCTAATTTTATTTTTTTCTATTGATTTATCGCATGGAACAAATACGGTGTTATCCGTATCAACTAAAGCAGTTGATGATCTACCGTATTCATCCATATATACAACTCCTATTTCATAATCTCTGTTGCTGTGTAAAGATTCTTTTGAAGAACTTTGAGAATATAAGCCTGTCGCACTTACGCATTGCAAATATTCATAAGCAATTACTTCTGGAACAACGGCAACAGGGGGTTGTACTGTTTGGTCAAATTCTTGAAATTTAATAGCAGGTAAAGTAAAGCTTATTTCTGTACTTCCTTGAGAAGCGCCAATCAATATTCCTTGAGGACTAGAGGTTAGACCAAAACCAACTTTTGAAAATCCGTTTTTAGCTACTGCGCCACAAACAAATGTATCTGTAAGAGACGTTCCCTCGTCACCCGTTCCCGCAGGATTCCCTATACATGGGTTGTCTGCAATAGGAACAAACTCTTGTACAGCTGCTATAAACTCTGGGCTAATTGCCATTTCATAAACACTAGAATAATCTTGCTGTAAAACAAATAGAAAAGTTTCTACAAATTCATTTTCAGGCTCACTACCATCTGGATATGAGGGGTCTCCTGTGAATCCTGCGCTAATAAATGAAAAGTCAACACCTATTTGAGCGCCTTCTTCTAATATTATATTATCTCCTCCAAAATCAATAGTTGCGGTAGCGTTATTAACTGAGTTAGAACCATCTATGCTATATGTAAAACTAGATAGAGTTCCTGTTATTTCATCAGCAGACAATGATTCACTAATTAACTCTAAGTCATAGTCCAAGTAAATATCAGCTCCGTCCTCATTAACAATATCATATCCATCTACATAGTTTCCATACATAAGCCTATTACCCATAATGGTTTGTGCTTGTGCTTTTAAAGGAACGTTGTCATATAATCTAAGCAATTGCTCTTCGGGAAGAGTAGTATATATTTTTTTGTTTGTAAATGTAATAGACTGCTCAACATTGTCTAGCCATCCTTCATTTACTTTATTAAACCTCTCAATGACATTTACACTTTGACTTGTGCTAAATTTAAAAATTACGTCAATGTCTTTTACATTTCTTCCACCTGTGTCAAAATTAATTGAAACGCTATTGAAGATATTCCTCATACCTTCTTGATTGTAATTCGAATAATCAAAATTAAAAGGACCTGGAGTGAATGCATACTGACTAAATGGAGACATAGCGGAGTATTCTCCGTCCTCATATTGCCATCTATAAGCAAAGCTTATCAAAATTTCTTCCATGTAGTTTTCCCCTCCTCCGACTTTAAATTGTTCAATTGTAGGAGCGTTTAGTGGTGGCGCTAAAATAACGCCTATATCCTGTTCTGTAATTTGATCAACTGTCGTATTAACATCAGGCTCTAAATAACTTCTTGTTATGTTTATCTTTCTTGGTGGATTTAGATTATCTGTAAAAAACAATAAATCACCAATTAAATTTACACCATTAATCAAATAATCCTTATCAAAGTTCAAAATTGATGTCGAAATAACATGGTATGTTAAGGCGAAAGTTCTTACGTTGTATGATACAATCAAATCTACTTTTCCCGTAGATGAATTAAGATTGTTTTCGTCATGAATAAACCAATATACGGTTTCGTTTGCTCCGTCTTCGTAAGCTCCAATACATTTCGCTTGGTTGCTTAGTTGTGCGTTTTGAAATAAAACTTGAACCAATAACTCATTACCCTTAGAGTTTTCTACAGCACCTATTTCCGTGCCTTCAGTTGACCCTAACCGAACATTTAAAGCATCAATGTATTCGCCTTGTGGAACAAGGCGCTCATCAACGCTTTTATTCATGCGTCCTTTTATAAAATTCTTTTGAATCTTAGGCATATTACTTTATCCATTTATTTTGGCCCCTTAGATTCATTAATAATCGTCCAGGGTGTATATTACTCAATCTTAATTTTGCATTCCTTAAAAGGGCTGATTTTTCTTTTCTAACCCTATTTATAATAAACTCCTGAACACCTATTTTGCTGTTTAAGATTACGTACTTGATATAGGCGTATATAAATTCTTCAAATAATTTATTTACACTAATCTTTGAAGCATCGCCTTTTTCCATTCCATCAGAAACATATTCAAGAACGCATAGTTCATTTGCCATATCAGAGCTAAAATTAATAACTCCGCCCGCTTTATTTATTTTAAACGTAGGATTTTGATTTGCTGTTTCTGTGTTTAACCCATATCTTCCTCCAACAGGATATTCAAAATACCAAAGTCCATTGTAAAAATATCCTTCTTGATTATTATAAGGACTTTGACTGTTTAAGTAAATACTTTTCTTTCCACCTGTAATTCTTTGTAAATCAACCGTTGATGTCGATGGTTTTAGTATATTTCCATCGTGATCAAATAAAATTCTACAATTGTTGTCTTGCAAATAAGCATCGCTCCAATTTGTTTGAATATTTTCTGTAAGTGGCATAAGCGTACCATTTTTATACAATGATAATCTCACCCAATTAACATAATCATGCGGAAGAACGTATCTTAGTGTGTCGCAAACCTCTAGCTCTAAAACCTTAATTTCCTTCATTGAATCATAGTTCAATTCTTGAATAGCTCTTTTTGCATGAAACAACACATTGTATCTTTCAACATTGTTTATCAATTTATCATTACCTACATACATGAGCATAAAATTGGTTACAATATCATCTAAAGTCATGTATTGATATGAACCCCAATTCTCATCCTCAGGAAGGTTTCCGTTGTTTTCGTAATATTGATACTCTGTTAAAAATGCCATAATTATTGTCCTTCTTGTTTATTAGCTTCAGTTTCTTCTGCCTTTCCAAATTGCGCAATCGAAGCATCTCTTATAGATACTCCTGCATACTGAAGGATTTTATTTATCAAATTCGTTTCGTCTGATTTTGGTAATTCAAAATCCTGATAGTCAGCAGCCGTTTCTTCAAACGAAGGCTCTCCTCCAGGCAACTGAACATATGTCCAATTGGGATCTTTTGGATACCTTATGTATTGACTAATAACCGTTCCTACCGTGTTAATGCTGTCTGGGTATACTGTAATGGTATTTCCATATAGAGATCCTGTAGCACCACCCAATACGTAAGCAGGGTATAGTTTGCTTGGCTGAGTTAAGTGAGATGCGTTTAAATAGAATATCTTGTTTTGAGAAACTCTTTCAATTTCTCTCATTGCGCTATTTTTTACAATTGCATATTCATTTCCTAAATCCCATATTTGCGTTCCAACTAAAGCGGTTTGACTAATTACCTGCTGTACATATCCAAACTCTCCTGTGGTTAGGTTTGAAATAACGTCTCCTGCTTGTACACCTGAACTTAAAAAAGTGGCTGTGGTGTCTGTAAGTGTTGTAGACGCTGGAGGCGTTACTGAATCTACTGATCCTGAATCAACTAGGGTAGGATAGTAGTTTATCTTGTTAATCAAATAATAATCTTCAGGTAAGTCAAATAAATTTAATGAAGAATTTAACAAAGCTTTTGTTGATGAAAAACTATCTACAACCTCTTCTAATCCTTTTACAATATCCGCATAACCTGTTCCAGATTGTCTAACATTCTGCTTGACATTCCAACTATTATATTGATAAAAGTAATCTTCAAATAAATCTAGCTGAGCTTGTTTTGCATATAAGTTAAAATCATTAGGAGTGATATATCCAAAATTATTCTTATTTGCAATGGAAAGCACAGTAGCTCTGACTGTATTGATTAACGACATTCTGCTTTATTTTTCTTTGTACAAAGATACGAAAAAAAAAGAGGCCTCTTTTTTTGAGGCCTCCTTGATTAATCTAATTTAGATTCTAATATTCTTAGAACTTCTAGTCCTTCATCGCTTTGCAAAAACGATGCTAAAATAAACAATGGATCTTCTCCATAAGGAACTGTCAACAACTTGTTTTTATTTCCTTTTAAGTTATAATAAACATCTTTTTTGTTTTTCAAAACAAGTAAACCTTCGCCAAAGAATTTAGAACACTTGTTCTGTAGTGAAAGTAATGGATCATTGATTGACTCCATAAACTCATTAGGGTATCTTTTCGCAAAAATCCTAACATCTCTTTTAAGTTCTGCTGAAGTCATTTTTTCAATATTTAATCCTATTACAACTCTTGCAATAGTCTCTAGCATCTCAACATCTAAATTTCTTGCTAATACCTGGGCATCTAATGCTAAATCTAAATTATCAACTTCTACAGAAGCATCAGCTTCTTTATCCACCTCTACAAACTCTTTTCCATTAGCAGGGTGAAAAGATAAAAACTCTTGAAGTATTTGGTTTTGCTTAGAAACTCTTAAAAATCCATCTTCAAAGATAATCGGCTCTAATATTACATTTCCGTCTTGCTCTTCTTCAAAAATGCTTTTTTGATTTTTAGCATAACGAATTGCCCTATTAACTCCCGTGGATTCGTCAAAATATAATAGTGATTTTCTCTTGGTATGTCGAGAAGCAATTGTGTAGCTCAATGGAGCTTTTTCTTTGGTTAGCCTGTAGACCTTGTCTACAAACGTCTTTTTACTTTTTTTCATTTGATTTTAATTAAAATTTAAAAAAAGGGGGCGGTTATCCACCCCCTATTCATAATCTACTTCCTAATTAGTAAAGATGAAGAAGTTGTTAGCACCTAGAGTACATAAAGCTCTTTCAGACAAGAAGTTAACTTCCATCGCATCAAGATCCGATGTAGCTGCTCCTCCTGCAGAACCTGTAATCCATGTTTTATAACGTCTATCTTCAGTCTCACTCGCTCTATAACGAACATGTAAGAAAGGTCTCTTAGCGTTTTTACCTAACACTTGGTCGTAAACAGTTGTAGAACCTGCAGGTACTAATACCCCATTGATAGCTCCACCAACGATATCACCACGCATAGTTGGGTCGTTAAGATATTTCCAATCAGTCTTATAGAAGTCATATCCTCTACGGAATCCTGAGAATCCTAAGTTTAGAGCCATTTCCTCGTCATTGTCAAAAAGACCATATGAAGTACCACCTGGGTTTCCATATGAATTTTGAGCAGCTAACATATCGTCAATGTCAAATCCAAACTCACGATTTACGAAAAGAACGTTCTCTTCGATAGAACCTTGCTTGTCTAGTCGCTGAATGATAGCATCAAAGTCTGCAAGAGCTGTTGGATTACCACCGCTCCAAACATTTCCTCTTTCTTCAATTACATAGAACAATCCTTCAGAACCTTTGTTACCAACACCTGAAGCTACACCTTGAGCGATAGCCGCAACACCTGAACCGCCTTCGGCAGGAACTGCTTCGACCATTGCTGTTTCAAGATAGTCTTCGAATCTTAGTCTTGTTTCATGCTCTGATTTTAGATACCACAAGAATCCTGTAGCTCCGTTTTCAGTTGTAACTTCAATCCACCCAATCTGAGCCATGTCAGATCCACTAACTGCATAGTGGTCTTTGATGATGATTGGTGAATTTTCGAAAATAAAATCATCAGCTTCTAATTGCCCTTGCATACCGACAGCTCCTTTTTGAAATTCAGAACCGTAGATAAACAATGAACATTTTACATTTATAGCCATTGACTGACCTGCTGCTTCATAATAAGCTACGTCTATTGTACCGTTGGCCGTGTCAACACCAGTAACAAGTGCTTTGTTGCTGTTTGTAGAAAGCGCTGTGCTGTCAGATAACATAATTGTTTGTCCTACTCTAATAGCAATTGAACCTGAACCAGGTACAAGTACATCATTAATTGTTAGGGTGGCTGTAGCGGATCCCGCTGCTGCTCCCGACTCAACGTCTGTGTATTTAGTGTGTAATCTTCCTTGCTCTGCCCACTTAATGAGGTCAGAGTTAGAAGGCATTTCAGCGCCTACCATTCTTAAAAATGATGCTACTGTACGATTACCATAACGCTCGAATTCTTTTTCATAAGTATCTGGAAGATACTGATTCAAAAAGTCAAAGTTGGTAATGTAGTTTGTCTGTAATAAAACCTGTTCTGAACTTGGTTGTAAGTCAAACCCAGGTACTGCATTTACTGCCATAACTAATGTTTTTTAAATTTTTAAACTTATTTCTTTTTACTTCTAATTCTTAATCCTTTACCACTATCTTGAGACAAAGGTCTAGCTTTAAATCCTGTGTCGCCAATTGCTTGAGGCGTTTGCCTTACATTCATGTTGATGTTTTTACTCTTCTTCGAAACATCTCCAATAGCATCTGCCTTACCTTGCTCATAAAAATATTGAGCAAACTTTTGAGGATTTACCGCTGCACTTAGTGCAGAGTGCCACCCCTTAGCGTCACTTATTAATCCATCTTCGCCTAAAAATTTATTTACAAAACTATCTAGACTAAGCTGTTTAGACCTCATCTCTTGAGTATCCCCATATGCATACGATATTACTTTATCTCCTACATTGAACTCAAAACCTTTGAACTCGGAATCAAAAACTTTATCAGTTTGCTTTAAAAAATATTCATTCTTCTTTTGGTTCGCCTCTTGAGCGGTTTTAGATTGTTGTATGTAATTTCTGTAAGCTTGAAGTTCGTCTAAAGTCTCCTTAGAAACAGAATCCCCACTTGACTCAAGAGGGATACTATATGTTTCTTTAAGCTCATTTAGATGCTTTTTAGCTTTAGAAATTTCTCTTTTCTTAGCAATATTCTTTTTCTTGATATCTTTTGGATCATCAAGTTCTTCGTCATACCCGAACTTGTCTTCCATTAAATACTGAATATCTTCAGCATCTAAATCAGATTCAGTCATAGAATAATACTCTCGCAGGAGCTGATCATCAGATAAACCTGAAAGGTCACGATTTGCTTTCACAAAATCTTCAAATCCTCTTCCTGTATTTTTTTTAAAATCCAAATATTTAGACACATCTTCAGGTAGTGGTTCGTTTTGCTCTTGTTGAGTAAACAAATCATCTACAGAAGGTATATCTTTATTATATCTATTCTTAATATATGAAAGAACGTCATCCTCACTTAACTCTGAGGATTGAGTTTCTGTGGTTTGTGCATTTTCTGCACTAACCTTATCATTGTCAACTTCTGAGTTTACTTGTTCTGTTGAACTGTCAACTTCTGAGTTTACTTCTTGCTCGTGTTTTTTAAGTAGTTGCTCCTCTACTTCCTGTACAGATTTTTCCTCAATAGGATTTACTTCTTTAATTTTTAATTCCATTTTATTTAATTTTACGCAAAGTTAATATATAATTTGTTATAAAATTTAAGCCTATCTAGGCTCAAATTCTGCTAAGTCGAATCCATCCAAACTATCTTCCTTTGACTCAAAACTAACAGGAGGTAAATTGTTTTTACGCTGTTCAATTAATTTCGACTGTTCTGAGTTTGCTTGAGATATTCTATCCGACTTTGCTGTTTCTCTTTGTACTTCTCTATCTTTTAGTGCTTTTGCCTCTGCTTCTTTTATTCCCATTTGCAAATTAAACTCTAATTGCATAAGCTCGGCCTTAATCGCAGCTTCTCCTTTCATCTTCTCTACAGAGAATTTAGCTTTAGCCTGCTCAATCTCCATTTGAGCTTGAGTCTCCATTTGAAGTTTCTGCATTGCTGTTTGTGCAGCCATTTGCTGAGACTGCATGTTGATTTGAGCTTGCTGTTGAGACTTAGCCTGTTGAGCTTGTTGCTCTTTATCTTGTTTGGCTTTTCTTCTGACCTTAAGCATTTGATTAGCTAGCTTAATGTTTTTTATCTCACGAATATCAATAGCGTCTTCTAAATTAATGTCTTGTTTAGATAGTGCCATTTGAATATTTTGCTCAAGCTGAGCTCTTTGCTCTTCATCTGGAGCTATTTCAATAAATATACCGAAGTCGCTTAAATATAGTTGAGATATTTCTTCAAGAATTCCAACATTAAATTTTCCAACCTGATTCACAAACTCTTCTCTAAAGTCAGAATACTGAATTAAATCTGCAATACGACTAGATAAAGCTGTGCATAATCTTTCACTCATTGCTAATCCCGCATCTAGTATATGACGAGTGGCTGTGTTGCTGCTTAGTGCTGCTAGCTTCTGTAATCCAACTAACGAATAAGAATCAGGTGTTGCTCCGTCTCTTGCTTCATTTAAGCCCGTTACATCGCGAAGCATTGCCATATAGTGATTATATGTACCCACTAAACTCTGAATTTTTCCTTGACCAGAATTACTATTCAACTGCTGAATAGGAACTTTTGCATTATTAAAATCTCCATCTTGTGTAAATGATCTACCGATAACAGAACCTGTTTGGAAGAACATCCTTAATGCATCTTCAGGATTGTACGCTTGCCCTGTTCCTAAATCAACTTCATTTAATCCATCCGCATCAATAAACACTCCATCTGGAACGACCCTAGATATTACTTGTTGCATTTTTAGGTGAGTAATTTGAATCAAGTCTGCAAACGTAATCATACGCCTAACTAAAGATTCAACCACTCCTTTATACATTCTTGGTGCGGAAGCAATATATTCAGGATAAACTTCCTGAGAAGCTGATGCAGGTCGAGCCATATTTTCAGACATTTGCCACTTAAGGAGTATGTTGGTTCCCATAACCATTACCCCCTCATACCAAACATCAATGGTCTTGCTAACTTTTTCAAAGTTCCCTTCCTCTTGCATTTCTACCGTTGGATCAAAAGTATCTTCTTTTTCAATAACTTTTTCTGCTCCAACCGCATTTGTTTTTTTCTTGTATGTAAATGTGTGCGTGGTCTTATAATTAAAGAACAACACAGTAGCGCTATCTTTGCTAAATAAACTATTATTGTAATATTGAGCTGTATTGTTGTAGTCGTACCAACTTTGACTGTATTTGGATATTTCATCCATATCAGCTCTAGTTAGACTTGGATCTATTTTCTTAAGCTCAATAATAGGTAGTGTCTTTATTTCGCCCCAATAAAAACAATCTTTAAAATGAGGGTCTTCTGTATAACTATACACGACATTTGCAGGATCAACATATTCTATACCTATCCCCGAACCTGGCTTGAAGGAGTGCTTGCAAACAGAAAGCCCCAAAACCATTTGATCATAATACAATTGTTTTTGTAAATCATGATATCTATTTTCTGCAAGTACAGTATTTATTGCTTCTTCTTCTGCAATTTCTATGGCAGGCTTGTATTTAATTTGCATGTGCAAAGCTAGCTCCTCATCACTTTCAGGAACTTCATCTTCAGTCATTCTGAATGTGTTAACACCCATCTGCTCTTGAACCTGTTTCATTATAGGTTTTGCCAACATATCCTTTTCAAGCTCTTCTTGATATTTGCTTCGCTTATCTAAAGACATTCCGTCCTGAGCATAAGCCTTGACCTTAAATATTCTGTCGGCCATTCCATTTACTACAATATCTACAAACTTAGGAATTATTGGAACGGGTGTCCAATCTAAATTAAGATAGCTAAGATCACCATCTATTGCTAATTCGTTTTTATACTTTTGAACTGATTGCTCTCCACGAGCATATAGGCGCAGCCTATGGAAGTCAGCCCATTGATTATAGAATCGGCTTTGACCCCCATCTTTTCTAAACCATTCATATTGTATGGCTTGACCTATTTGTAATCCAAACTCAAAACTGTCTTTTACACTATCAGACACAAATTGACTTGGAAAACCCTGAGCGTTAATTGCTATTTTTACGTCCTCCATTTATCTTATAATTTGGCTAAAACTTCCCCTATTGTCATATCTTGCAAAGTTAAGTTTTATTTTTGATTTATTTTTAACGGGTTGATACAAGTGTCTCTGTATAGCCATAACGGCTAAACCTGAGCTAATAGATGCATCAAACTTAGTTCTGTTATTAATATTGAACCTTGCCCAATCTTCTAAAGTTCTACTAAAATACATAGTTCCCATGCTGTCAGTATCTCTAAAATTTCCTAAAAAATCTAACCCAACATATTTTTCTATGTAAGATTCTATTGCAGCTGCATGCGCCTGCTTTACATCTTCGCTAGAGTTTGGTATTCCGCCTAATTCCTTTTCAGACTTTGATAGCTTTGTGTAGGACTTATCTGGTCTATTCATTGAATAACCTCTATACCCTCTGTTTTTGAAATGATACAACAACCTAGGCTTGTTGTTTTCAATAAGTATAGGCATGCCGTAAAACACACAAGCCATTAATACGTCTTCAAAAAATATTTCAGCCGTTTGAGGTCTAGCTATATATTCTAAAAAAAACTCATTAGTAGGGCCTTCATCCATATGAAACTTTGTAATTCCATGCAAAGCTCCATTAGATCCTCCTCCACCAACTGTTCCTGATATATCGTAACTATCACACCCAAATGCTCCCATGTGTTCATTTCCAGGATATTTAAATCCTTGTTTCATTATAAATTTATTCTGAAGTTGTTTGTTGGGTGTCCATGTAATATAAAACCTACCCCTGTCATTCGGACTAAATATAACCTCTGTGTCTTTTATTCCATCTCTCCAGGAAAAGGAACCTCTAGTAATAAATTGATCTTTTATAAGAGATTCATTATAATCAATCTGTTGATATATTTTTTGAAGATTAAATAATGACTGCTTGCTTTCATCTCTAAACGCATGTGACTCAGAGCGAGGGAACTGACGGTAAAATTCATTTAATGCGTCTGCATCATTTTTTAAACTTTCTACTTCATTTTCCCAATAATCAATAGCTCCTTGATTTATGTAATCCCCATAAACATCTATAATTTCTTGGTCTGGATTTCTAAATACAGGCATTCCGTACCTATCAATAAACCCCTCCATATTCCATTCCATAGGAATAAATAAAGAATACAGTCCGCTTTTAGTTTGACCATTAGCGTTTCTATTATTTATATCTGAATCATAAAATAATTTTTTGAATGCATCTCCACCCTTTTCAAGTGAGTTTGATGTGCTTCCCATCATGCATTTTCCTATAACCTTACTACCTAAACGCAAACATGTTTTCGTAACACGCCAATTGTTTAATATGTTGCTTGGCCTTTCCCATTTACCTGATTCATCGTGCACAAGTAGTTTAAGTTTCTCTCCATCATAACTATTGTCTCCTGTGTTCTTCCAGTCAATTGTAGTATCTAATCCCTCTACCAAATCTACCTCTTCAGAATACATATTCTTTTTAGTAATCTTTGATGCGGGTACACGATAAGCTAATTCTGTTTTTGGCTTATCCATACCGTCTTGAACAGGTTTGAAAAAAAATGGATAATTGTTTGATATAGGAACTACCTTGTCTGTAAACATCTTCTTGGCATCTGCACCTGTTTTAGACAATATACCTATTCTAGCGTCTTTTGTTATAGTGCCTATGTTTGCACATTCTTCACTTCCCATATACGAAAATCCTGAACGTCTTATCTTTAAATAACATACTCCAAAAGACCTGTTATCAGCTTTACACGCTTCCCAATACAAATAAAATATTCTATTAGCTTCTCTATAGTTTGGGTATCCGATATCAATTTTAGTCCATTGTAAATACATATAATGAGAGCCTGTTATATATGTTTTCACACCATTGTTATAGAACCAGAATCCATCTTCTCTTCTATCAAACTCTTGCTCTATATAATCAACCCATTTATCTTTAAGGCTAGACGGAGCTGCGTGCCAATTAAATATACTTTTAATTCTAGATAGTTCTTTTGGGTATTCAAATCTTTCCCAATATTGTTCTTTTTTAGAAGAGTCTCTTTTATGTATTTTTTGAGGAGCTTTTGGTAGTGCTATTTTTAACCCATTAATAGAAACTATATTTTCAATTTGACCTGATTTTGAAATTATAACTACATCATGTTTTTCATCATAGCCATATTTCCACGATTTAGCTTTATTTTTTGTGCTAATCGTTGATTTAGGTATATAATTTTCAATTACCTCGTATAAATTATTTTGACCTTCTTTCTGCAAAACCTCTTAATGTATTATCTTTTTTCTTTTCTGTTCCCTCCCCCAACATTTCTTTTTCTGATTCAACTCTAGATAATATTTCAAATGCATCAAATATTGCTAACTTTTTAGTTGCAGCTGCATTTTTTAGTCTATCAGCTGCAAGCTCATCATTTGGATCAGGCTTGATTATATCTTCCTTTGCCACCTTAATTAACTGAGCTACAGCTTTATGTCCTGCTTCTATTATCTGAAGTTTTAATTCTTTATTAGTCATATATTAGAGTAATATTTTTTAGTAAACATTCTGTAAAGTTTTTCTCCATCTACATTATACTCATACTCGCTATCTGGCTCAAAAGAAACTTTATCTCCTTTATTTACGCCTTTTCTATTTAAGTTTTCATTAGAATACTTAATTAAGCCAACCAAAGGCTCTTCTTCTTGGTGTGTTTTAAGATAGTGATTTTCTTTTGGTATAGGTTTTACCATGCAATAATCTGCATGGCATTTCCATTGATCACCTTGTTTATACATATAAAACTGATCGTAATCAACAAAAAACAAATCATCTTTAAAAAAGCTTTTACCACTCTTCTCTCTACCTTTCATGTCGTTATAATACTTAAAGACATTGTGATGAACCAATAAAATATCTCCTGGCTGTATTTCTCCTGTATAATTTATAGGAGTTTCTTGTACAATAGCATACCTATTAGAAACGGTATGATCTTCTTTTGAACTGCTTACAATAAAGTTAATGTCGCCAATTCGTTTTGTGTTGTCATACCTTTTTCCATTGTAAGGTTTTACAATGAAGTAAAAAGGTGATTTCATTCAAAATTTATATTATATTCAATTGAAACGGGCATGTTTGAATTAAACTCTTTCCATAAAAACACTTCACTATTATCATTCTCAACCCAAATTTTTATTGAGTTTGATTGATCGTCATGTTTAATTAAGTGTATATGATAATTACCGCCTAAAACTTCTTGGCCTGCAAGATAATGCATAGCACTAGATTTATAGTCTGCTCCTATTGAGATTTTTCTTATTTCCATTATATTAAATTTTTAATAGGAATTTATCCTACGGGATCAACAGGTGGCTGCCAAGGCAATCCGCTCTGTGTGCCTACATCTTGTATTTGTTGCTTTTTAATAGCTGAATAGGTTGTAACGTAAGCTTCTCCATCAGCCTCTACAGTTGGCCCTAAATCAGCCTGAACTAAAGCTATTACTTGAGCTTCTGTCAAATCGGGATATGGCGTAAGTGGAGGTGGCCCTACCACTCCAGACAATTTAGATTGATATACTTTTCTAGCATACCCAATGCCATCATTTGCTTGTATTGCAGATGTAACTATTAATTCACCTGGAGCTGTTGATGTATCATACTCCATTGTTAAAATTGTCCATGTTATTATTGCTGCCATATTATTTTTTTATTGATAAACTCTAATCTCTAGTGAGCCATTAATTAATTTGTCGTCACTATTATGTGTTAGTATTTTTATTTCGCTATCGCTTATTCTTTCCCACGCTATATCGTGGTTGTTTTCTGCACTACCGCCATTTACAAAAATCATTGTTCTAGAAGTAAATGGATTTTCAGTTGATGTCAATGAATAATCCCCACCTGCGTTTCTACTCCATGTTAATGTTCCTGCGTTTGGTATCCTGTTAAAAAACAAATCTACCGAAGGAGCTGAAGTTCCTGTCTGAGATATCAAACCTACATAACTATAAAAGCTTGTTGGTTTATCCTCAAAAACTTTTCCTAATGCATCAACCTTTAAATTATAAGTAGTTGAGGCGCTTTCTAAAACAGTTCCGCTACCATACGCTCCTAACGAAATGTAACTTGTGTATGCTTCAATTGCATTTAATCCTGTAGATCCATTTCCAGCACCTATTACTACCTTAGCGGTAGATGGTGCGTTGTACTGTCCTATTACAACCTGACCTTGTGGGGAAGGTGAATCAGATAGCTGCCATCCAAAAGCAAATGTAGGACTACTATCATTTAGTGTAATATTTTTTCCTATTGCAATTGCCTGGGTATTGCTAACACCAATTTCTGCTCCTATTGCAATTCCTCCTGTTGCAGTAACGTCAATGTTTGCTCCTAAAGCAATTCCTGTTACTGCAGTAATGTTATTACCTCCTCCTGCAGTAAATCCTTGATTTCCTGAAATAGTATGGTTTTGGCCAAAAGCAGCTGCGTTATTTCCGCCAACTGAATTGTTAAATCCTGTGGCAAACGACTGCAATCCACTTGCAGCATTGCTTTGTCCAAATGATGCCGAGTTCGCTGCAGTAGAGGAATTATCAAATCCTATGGAAAATGCATTTGGTCCTGAGCTTGTAGTTGAAAGTCCAAGTGCTACAGCTCTTTCTGCGCTTGCGTTTGTATTTTTTCCTCCTGCAAATGAATTTACGTTAGATGCTACAGAGTTTTCTCCAAATGTAAATGAGTTGTTTCCTCTAGCTTCAGTTGAAAATCCAAAGGCAGCTGATTGAAGTGCTGTGGAAATATTTCCAGAGCCTGCCGAAAATGCATTCTCAGCTAAAACCTCATTGTTTGCCCCTGTAGCAAAAGTGTTTTTATCTAGAACTTGGTTGCCTTTTCCTGTAGCAAAAGCTCTCTCTCCTCCTGTCGCAATATTACCTTCACCAAATAAAGCAGAAATATCTGCTCCTGCGTTTACAAAGTTGCTTTGTCCTGCAACAAAAGATGTAGTGGCGTTTATTCGATTGTGAGTTCCAAAAATTGCAGAGTTTAATCCTGTGTAAATAGTATTACCCCCTCCTCCGATTATTGAAGAAGCTCCACTTACAACATTGTTATTACCGAAAGCTAATGAATTTGAATTGTCAACAGTATTATTATTACCAAATACTGCGCTATGAACCGCTTGAACAGTATTGGTCTTACCTGAAGCAAATGAGTAATCTGCTAATGGAGATATATTGTTTTGATATCCTGATGCAACCGAACCATCTGCTCCTGCTATAGATTCAAATCCTAAAGCTACAGAGTTTGCTGCGCTTGCGTTTCCACCGAATCCAAATGTAACAGCGTTATTTCCCCATGCTGTTCCACCAAATCCAGATACAAATGAATTTTCCCCAATGGCCTGTCCTTTTTCACCAATAGCTACAGATGATTGACCTGATGCTATTGTGTCTTGACCACTTGATATTGAGTAAGATCCAGAAGCTAATGTTTTATTTCCAAAAGCAGCTGACGCTAAAGCCGAAGCTTCAGTTGAAAGTCCAAATGCTGATGCTCCTCCGCCACTTGCTAAGGTTAAGAAGTTAGCTGCTAAAGAGCCATTACCAAACGCTGTTGTTGAAGTACCCATGGCAACGGCATTTGCTCCGTTGGCATAAGCTGTTCCACCTAAATTAAAAGATGGGCCTCTGTTTCCTAGAGCGGTATCTCCTCCGTCTTGGGTAATAGAAAATTTGTGATTCGCATATCCCTCAGTAAGCTGAAACAATTTAGCATAAGTTCCACCTGTATTTGTTGCAATTAAAGGGTCAATCCTAGCGTCAAAATTAAAGATGCCGTTTGGCATATCTTGAATTAATTTTCTGCCTGTTAAACTATCAATAGTAGTCGTATCCCCTGTCCAAGTAGATAAAAAGTACCCTGCCGCTAAACTATTGTTCTGTCCGTTTAATGTAATTTGACTAGCTGTAGTTTCACCTGCTGCAGGCTCAAAGTTATCATTAGACTTTATGCTTGTTAAAGATAGCTGATTGCTTCCAATTATAATGTTTCCATTAACAGTAACCAAAGGATTGGTTGAAGGGTCGGGATCTTGAGTAACTAAAGAGTCTCCAAGTATCTGAGTTCCTACCCAAAGAGGCAAAGTGTTTATTGTTCCTGAACCTGTAATAGCAGGGCTGTTATCTATCTTAGCCCAAAATACATTTCCTGCATCATCTTCTGAAATAATCGCCCAATCTTGAGGCTCCCAATCAGTAATCCCACTTAAATCTGTTGTTCCTGCAACAGAAACAACCCAATACTTTCCTGTATTGCCAGGAATAAGAGATATGGCTTGTAGGTCAGGGGTGTTTGTATCTGCATTCCATGTTCCTTGAAACTCAAGTCCTGAGCCTTGATAATTTTGCCAAGTAACATTTCCGTTTGCATCTGAAACTAATACTTGCTCGTTGTTTCCTACTTGATTGTTGGCATCATATACAGGCCCTAAAACAAGTATATCTCCAAGCAATGCTGTTGTTCCATTAACAGTTAGGTCTCCCACTAAAAAACCATCTCCACCTACTCTTAAATTTTTATTTATTACTAAGCTTCCCTCTGCGCCTCCATCACTTACATAAACAGTAGTTCCTCCAACAGCTGTTGGGTCTGTTCCGTCAGTAGCAGTATCTTGATATATTAAAGAATTTACAAGCTTAAATGACTCTAATCCTGAAGTAGATTCGGTAAAAACGGGGAGCCTATAAGACACCCCGTCAAAAGCTTGATCAATTACAAAGTCAGCAATACCTTGTAGTGTAAAAGTTTTCGTCTGCTTATCAATTGGAGATGATTTTGCAGCAGTTCCTATTAAATAATCCGCTCCTTCAATTGGAGATTGATTCGGATATGATAAAGTATTGCTAATTTTTGCCATGTTATTCTTTTTCTTTTATTTCTCCTGTTTGTAAATTAATCACAGAGTTTTCTCCGTATTTTTTAAGAAGCTCTTCTTCTAATTTAGCGAACTCGCCTCTAATTACTTCAACCTTCCCGATGATAAAAGATTTTTGAATCTCTAAATCACCTAATTGTGTTTTTGCATTTACAAAATCAGAGTTTAATTGTTGTAATTTTTCTAACTCTTTTTCTTCTACTTTTTTCATTATTTTATATTTAAGTTAATACTGCAAAGGTAATCAATTATTCTTTAATTTTTTTTCGATGTTATTTGTGCTTGTTGTTACCCATTACCTTCTCAATACCTCGAGACCCGAAGTACGCTCCAACAATAAGTGAAAGCACTCCTGCTACACTATCCAATTCATAGTCTAAGTACCAACCAACTATGTATGCTACAGAAAAAAATACTAATGTAAGAGGTCTCACATTTTGAGACAGCCACGAGGTACTTGCCATGTCTGCTGTCCATCTTTTGCTAACCTCTTGCATCTCAATCATATCTATCTCTAAAAGCTTCATTGCTGTTTCTTTATCTTGCGGTGGAATGTCTGGGTCTTGATCAATAAGTTTTTTGACCATACCTAAAAGTCCTTTATCGGGCATAACATCTCCTATAGAGTCTAGTAGCCCTGATTTTCCTAACAAAAATTTTCCAACTTTCGTATCCTTGAATTTTTTTCTGTCTTTACTCATATCTTGCAGTATTCATTATATGCATCAAAACAAGGGCAAGCTTTTGCCGAAAACTCATTATGCCCATGAATAGTGGCCTTAGGGTGCAGCTTTTTTAATACACGCAAAAGTTCTAATAATGTGGCTATCTGTTCAGATGTTCTTGTATCTTTTGGCGTTACACCGTCTTGCTCTACGCCACCTATATAGCAAATACCGATTGAGCCCTTGTTGTGATTTTTAACATGAGCCCCTGTTTCGGTTATAGGTCTTCCGTATTCAATCATTCCGTCTAGCCCTATAACATAATGATATCCTATTCCTTTCCACCCCCTAGCTTTGTGCCACTCGTCTATTGTTGCTGCTGATATTTCTTGACCTTCTTTAGTTGCAGAACAATGAATTATGATTTTATCTATTTCTCTCATAATTTATATTCCTATTTTCAACGATAACTATTAATATGATCTTGAAGCTCCTCTAAAGTAACTGTGGGCTCAAACATAATATTGCCCTCCCATGTAACTATGGGTTGGTTTTCTTTTTTAATAACAATAAAAGGAATCTTGGTAAACTTTTTTTTGATGTTACTATTGTGATCCTCTAAGTATGACCACTCTATGTTGCAGTTTCGAAGCTTATCAATATTAACTGCATTTTTTTTATTCCACCTTGCATTAATTTGCAATACGGTAACTGAATGTAATGTTTTTTTTGAGACATCTTTCATAGGTTGTTCTGAGGAAGCAAAAAGAGTTCCGATAAAAATCGCTAACAAAAGAATTAAAGTTCTCATTTTAATTTATTTCATACAGTCTTTCTTCAAGAAGTTTTAGTGTTTCTTTTATTTCGTTAATGTCTTCTTTAATCCCATCGACATCTTTCTGTGTCATCATTATAGTTTGACGCACAATTTCGTCTTTGTATTGATACTCTTGCTGAGTGATCACGGGCTCAGGCCTTTCCATTGCCAAAGCGATTTCTGATTTTAAGCTAAAATAAATGGTTGCGAGACTAACAGTAAATCCAATAATAAGACTTATTGTTTTTGCGTCAAGTGTAAACTTTGTATTTTCACTAATTTCTGTCGCCATCACATTCAACTATTTCATATATCACTTCGATATCTCCAAGTGAAGTTGTTGTTTCAAAACATCCTACCATAGCGCAACTATCTCTCCTGCTGTTGTTCCTGTTGCAAATACTTGAATAACTTGTACAGGAAAAAATTGACCTGCATAAACTCCTGTGAATGTAACATCGTCTCCACCAATTGTTTTGACTCTTACGTTTCCAGGTGTTCCAATATACAGAACACAACCATTATTGGTTCCTCCTGTTACTGAAGGTATCTCATCAGTATCACTTGGGGTGACTAATAATGCTCTACGACCTTGTAATTTTTGATACGCCATTTTTATTATTTATTATATGGAAACTGACGATTCAAAGAATCTTTTCGTTCTTGACAACCGCAAGGTTTTCCTGTTACTTTTTCATATACTTTTGCAACCTTATCAGCTCCAACTAATTTAGCAGCTTTGTGCACAGTATCTCCTAATCCTTTAGATTTCATTTGTCTTTACATTTACACAGCTTGTTTGGACACGAGTCCACCTTTGCTGTCAGTTTAACTAACAACGCATTCCACTTGCATAAAATTTTATTCCACAAGCCCGAAATCCATTGTCCTAATTTAATTAATGCTTTACCCATTATAAAAGTCTATAATTTTTATTTTACAAATATACTAATATTTTCCTCTTCTATTTTTAGGACTTGACTTCTTAGATCCTCCTTTTCCTGCCCACAAATTTTTGCATGCCCAATAACGAGCTGTTAGCTTTGATTTGGCTGTTCCACATTTATGACGTGCCTTGAAGCTCTTTCTTGCAGCTGCTGAATAATTATGTCCATATCCTTTTGCACCAAAGTGAATTAGTTTTTCTTTTCCACCCTCGCAGGCTTTAACCATGCGCTTCTTACCCGCCCTATCAGATGGGCGAGGTTTGTTACAAGTCATTTTACTTTTATCTGCCATATTATTCGTTTACACAAGCCTCTAGCTCTTTTACTTTTAATTTAAGCGCATCAACATCGCTTAAAGCTTTTTCTTGATATTTCTCTAAATATATTAACCTCATGTTTTGTTCTGCATCATCAGGTAAAGAGCCCAGTTCACCCCTCGGCCACTTAACTCTAAACTCAGAGTTCATTTCAAGTTCAGATTCCATCCTCATCAGACTTATATTCATCTGTTGAATTTCAGCAATCAACGTAAAATAAACCGCTGCTATCGACAATAATCCTGCGCAAATAGCAATTATTGTTTTAGCATTTACATTAAACCTTGTATCTTCACTAAGCTCTGCCATACTATGCGTTTCTAACTCTAGCTGCTGTCGTATTGGAAACAAATTGTTTTCCTTTCTTGCCAGCTTTCTTTTTCTTTCTAGCTGTTGCAGCCAATTCTCTTTTTGATAAACTACGAGCTTTAGCTAATGGCAAACATCGGTCAGGATTCTTTTTATCCTTAGAAGTTCCGCATGGTCCTTTTATCTTACCATCCGTTCCTATCCTTACCCATTTTTCATCTCGCCATTTTTTAAGCTCGCCCATTATTTCTTTTTAGCCTTTTTCTTAGTTGCTGTTTTCTTTTTCTTTTTTGACTTAAGCGTGTACTTGATTTTTCCTCCGTATGGCATAATTAGTTCTTTTTCTTTACTTTATTTTTAGATATATAACTTCCGTCACTATAAAGTGAATTGTCAGATTCTCCCTGGCCCTGTCCGTATGCTTGTAACTTCATAGTCTGCATCGCTTTTACGGGACTTCGCCTAGTACCTTTTGTTGTAATAACCGTATCTTGTACTTGATTAAAAGTAGGAAAACTTCTTTTAGACTCTTCTACATATTTCTTCATGCACTTTCTTAGCGCTGAATTTTTCAAACCTTTACAACTCATAATTACTTTTTCTTTTTAGCACCCTTAGCGTAATTAGGGTCTTTACAATATTTACTTGCAGCCATATTCGCATACGCAGACGGATATTTATCAAAGGTTCTTTTTGCCCAGGCTATTCCTGCTGAGCAAATTTTGTTTCCTTTTTTTTTATTTAATTTACTCACTATATTGGCTGTATTACTATTGACATTTCCATTTCCGCATCACTAGATAAAATTGTTCCAGACTCAACTCCAGATACATTTATAATATCACCTGCAGACAGAATAAATTCAGTTGTACTTGTTTTAAAAGGAAAGCCTCCATTGTCAGAACTATCTAATAACAGTCCGCTAAAATCTCCAACAAAATCATAATTATCTGTGTCAGTTGTTTTCCCTGAATTATCATTCATCTTGTAAAGCTTTACTTGATAACTGCTACCCGCTGTAATAGAAACTGCATCATTTGATATAAATTTTACAGACGCAGCTACAATCTTGCAATCAAAAGGAACACACAAAACCGATGAACTGTCGCTTAACGGAAGTGCTTGTATGCCGAATTCTAATGTGTCACCAAAAATCCCAGGGTCTCCTCCGAATAAATTGTGGAATGTTCCTGTTATAATAGATTTTGGAGTAACTATTTGTGGAAGTAAGTCGCCTGGAGATATTTGTATATTCTCTAGACCTGTGTATCCCACTAAATAATCAACTTGATTAGGGTCTGTTTTTATTTCAAATTGTGAAAACTTTTTATTTGCCATTTTTAATTATTTATTTGTTTTGAGCAGAGTTCGGGCAACATCCTGCTGTCTTCTATTACTAATTCTTGCTCACAAAACTCATCAAGCTCTGTAATTATAAAGCACAACTCAGGAATGTCTTCATTCCTTTTTTGTGGAAATGGCGTTCCATTTCCTATTCCTGCTGCTAGTCCGCTCATATTTTTTTTATTTACCTCCCGTGTTTCCTTTGTTCTTTCTCCCGTCACCTTTTTTTCCTCGAGCTCTTCTGTCTCCAGGGGTGTTACTTTTACTTCCTCTGTTTTTCTTTTCAGACTCTAAAACGTAACGACCACCTTTTTTTCTTGAAACATCAAGTCCATCATGGTTTCCATAAGTTCCTTTCTTTCGGTTTTCACGGTTATCGTTAACACGTTGTCTTATAGATGATTTCTTTTTATTGTACTCCGCTTGGTACGCTTGTCTCTTTTTTCGAGCTGCTTTATTTTTGCGATAGTATTTTGCCGTTCTACTCAGGGCCATAATAAAAAAGTTATCTTTGCAAAGATACAAATTTAATCTAATGGAATTTTCACCTAAGAATGACTACCTAAAATATTGGAAGGTCGTAAGGCAATGGGCTCGATCACACTACAAACTGTCTATGGCCGAAATAGAAATGCTATTGTTTTTATATAGCGAAGGACCTTTTAATAGAGGTCAATTTGAAGAATACAACGAAATTATGTCGTGGGATAAAAAAAGATTTCACAACCTACTTGCTAATGGGTGGATTATTAAATGGCGTGAACGCAAAGGGCGTGAAGCTACATTATATAGCTTGTCTTTTAGTGGGAAGCGCGTATGCGCTTCGATTTATAAAAAATTAAACAAAGAAGAAGTAATTTCTGAACATAGAAGAAAGAACCCTATCTTCAGCTATTCTGCTAAGTATAGCGAAAAAGTTTATAGGAAGCTAATCAAAAAAATGAACAGGGAGATGAAACTATAGGACGATTACTATATCTCTTTCAAAGATTATTGTAACTACTTCTTCATTAAGCATCATCTTGTGTCCTGCATTCTTGTCGTAGTATATTGTATCTCCTTCTTTTACTACATCGACATCAGTACCTGGTATAATTACCAATCCTTTTTTGTATCTTAGTTGGTTACTATCGTCTGACGTTAGTAGTATTCCCGAATCAGTCTTGTGCTGTTCTTTTATTTCTGTAATTACAATGTATTTACCTACTGCTTTCATAATAGTTAATATTTGCCAGTAATTTTATTTATTGGTGTTTTTTTGTTTTGCATTACTTATCATTCACTTATTAATGTTTTGTACCGTTTTGCATTACTTATCGTTCACTTATTGTGGTTCATGTAGTATTCACCATCACCATTAGGATAGTCTGTTATTACTAACTCAATATAAAAAAATATTAAGTAAAGTGAGATTGCTCGGTATATGTTATTAAAGAACACATAACTTAAACCTATACTACATTGGCTATGATACCTACCTATTTTTAGTTTCATTTTTGTTTATATAATACCCGCATCCATTATTTACAATAGGGCTTTCTGTAAAATAAGATTGTCGCATACTTGGTATGGCTGTAAACCTGTAACAAGTATTTTTCGTTTCGCATCCATCTCCTTCGCACATTGTAATATCTGGCATATTAATCGTTTTTACGTTTCATCGTTACAATAGCATTGGTAGTTAGTATGGTTGTCGCAACACTCACAGCATTTTTAAGTGCGTTCTTTGTTACTTTTGCAGGATCTATGATTCCGAGCTTATACATATCTCCATACTTTTTGTTTTTCACATCATATCCGTAGTTATACGCAACATCATTGCAGTTACAAACCTCATCTCGTATTTCTTTTACGTTTTCTCCTGCGTTTTTAAGTATCTGTTCTATTGGTGCGCATAAAGCTCCGTACAATATGTCTCCTGCCCAACCTTCTTCTAGTTGTTCTCCGCATCTTAGCAAAGCAATCCCTCCTCCAGGGAGTATTCCTTCTTCAACTGCTGAGCGTACAGCACATACCGCATCCTCGATGCGGTCAAATTTTTCTTTTTGCTCAATATCTGAGTTACCCCCTACATATATCACTCCGACTCCACCTGAAAGCAAAGCGATACGCTCACTTACAAAGTCTCTGTCCTTTTTCAACTTTTGATTGTCTCTTTGAGTCTTTAGTTCTTCAATGCGGTCTTGTATCTCTGAGCTTTTCTCAGTATCCTTAACGATTACTGAAGAATCTTTGCCAACAATAATTTTATCTGCGTGTCCTAAGTCTTGCATTGTTAGCATTCCCAAGTTATCGCCCTGCGATTCGCTGAAATACTTAGCTCCTGTTGCCAAAGCAATATCCGATAGGAGTTCATTAGTCTTATATCCAAACGATGGTGGAATAATATGACATAGCTTCAAATTATTCTGCACAACATTCGCAGCAAGTGTGTTGATTACGCTTTGTGCGCAGTTACCTATAATAAAAAGTTTTTTACCTTGGTTTATGATTGGCTTTAGTATAGATTCAATTTGAAGAATGTTTGTTATTTCCATGTCTGTAATCAAAACATGCACATCATCTAAAATACACTCATCGTTTCTATGGTTATTGATGAAAAGTTTTGAAGTGTATCCTCTATCAATCTTAATTCCTTTGGTAATGTCGTAGTAAGTTTCTTCTGTCTTACTATTTTCCACGGTTAAAACTCCGTCTTTACCTAACTCCTTGTAAGCTTCTGCTATCATCTTTCCAAGATCAGGATCATTGTTGGCTGAAATAGTAGCGACATCCCGAAGTGTCTTGCCTGTTACTTTCTTTGAAGTTTTATCTAGCTTATCAATTATACCTTCTGTGTATTTGTTGATCTCACGAACAAGTTGAGTCTTGTTGACATTCTCCTCACGCTTGAACAACTGTAGGCCCTCACGAACTATAGCCTCAGTTAATACTATCGCTGTAGTTGTTCCATCACCTGCTGAGGTAGCTGTCCTATCTGCAGCTTCTTTCATCATACGCACAGCCAGATTCTCGACTGAGTCTTCTAAGTCTATTGATTTTGCAACCGTTACACCGTCTTTAGTAATCGTGATGCCGTGTGTGTGGTTTTGTGATTCAATTAGAACAGTTTGTCCTAATGGGCCTAATGTACTCTTAACTGCTTTGGCTATTTGTGTAATGCCGTTAAGCAATTTTTCTCTTCCTTCCTCGTCAAACGAAAGTTTCTTTGGATTCATATTGATTTAATTTGATTATATGCAAATATACAAATAAAATAACATATGTCGTATGTCGATTTTTTTCATTGC
>JACLAB010007282.1_pt1 | contig 34155 bp, 27 predicted proteins | sample 8027921 | NCBI WGS metagenome assembly JACLAB01 (sample SAMN15725117, study PRJNA655200) | protist metagenome | isolation source: fluorescence activated cell sorting (FACS) single amplified genomes of... | place: USA: West Boothbay Harbor, Gulf of Maine | collected 2000-07-19 | reverse complement strand
CTTAAAAATGAAGCTTTTTTTTTACAGATCGATCAAAGTCTATTTTTTTATAAAATTACACATACTAATAAAAAAATACATTTTACTAAACTTTAGTAATGTATTTTTTATAAAATTAAGGCTAAATATTACATTAGCCTTAATTTAACAAATGTATTAATTCACTTACGCTACAAGTGAATTAAGAATAAGTTCAACTGAACGTGTTGAATCATCATTTGCTGTAATTCCATAAGTTGACATTGTCGGATCACAGTTAGAATCAAGTAACGTAATTGTTGGAATACCTAATTTTTGGCATTCTTGAACAGCATTCTTTTCATGAGGCTGGCCCACAATTACAACAAGATCAGGTAATGTTGATAAACCACGTAAACCTCCAAAGAATTTCTCAAGACGTAAACGTTGCTTTTTAAGTTGAAGAATATCTTTCTTAGAAAGATTTTGCGTTTCAGAATCACCAGTTAATTGACGGTCTAAACGATTTAACTTCTCAAGACATGTTGACATAGTCTTCCAATTAGTTAAAAGACCACCAACCCAACGTGTATTTACATAGTGACCATTACATTTTTGCGCCGCTGTTTCAATAATTGGTGCAATTTGTGTGCGTGTTCCAACGAATAAAACATTTTTTGAACGGCTTAAAACAACGCGTGCTTTCTCAAGATCATCAAGTGTTTGTACAAGATCAAGAATATGCACACCATTTTTTGTTTCATAAATATAAGGTGCCATTTTCGAGTTCCAACGACCAACTTGATGGCCGAAGTGTACTCCAGCTTCTAAAAGAGATTCTAATTTAGTCATAAAATAAAATAAATAAAAAGAAAATTAACATTCACAAAGGGTAGTTAATATAAATTAACAGTGCCTACTTCTAGTCTACCAAACAAATATAACCTTTGTATAGCAGCAAAAAAACTTAGTAAACAAATTCACCAAATACAAATTTAAACATAAAGCCCTGTTCCTGCAGGGATTAATCGACCAAGAATCACATTTTCTTTAAGACCAGTTAACCAATCAATACGTCCTTCAACGGCTGCACGTGTTAATACTCGTTTTGTTTCTTGGAAACTTGCAGCTGCAATGAAACTTTCTGCCGCTAAAGATGCACGTGTAATACCTAATAAAATTGGACGATACTGTACTTGAACAGTACCTGGTTTACATTCAAAATGTTCTACACGACGTAAATCAACAATATCACCAGGTAATAAATTTGTTTCACCTGGATCTACAATTAATACATAAGTTGTCATTTGACGAACAATAATTTCAATATGCTTATCTGAAATAAATACTCCTTGCGAACCGTAAACAGCTTGAACTTCGTTTACTAATAAACGACGAATTTCCTGTAAACTACGTCGGCAACCTTCGCGTAAACCGTATGTCTTTGAATACAGTAAAAATAAAGTTGCTAATTGAGCATGCACACTAGAAAGAATTTTCTCAACTGGTTCACGAGCTTCTAATAATTCATCAACTTTTGGTAGTCCTTGTACAATATCACCAGCTGTAGATTCTTCAGAAACTAATGTACCAAAAGCGATATCTTTTTGAATTAAATCACCATGATTTACAAAAAGAGATGACCCATGAGACATTGCATATGGATAAACACGTCTTAAAATAATGTGCGTAGAATTCAGGTGAATTAATTGTCCTGAATAAGAACTTTGAATCCCTGGAAAAATCTCATCACCAACACGAATATAATCACCAACTTGAGCAAGGCATTTTTGACCTAAACATGCAAAAGCATATTGATTTGTACTCGTAATGGCTAAATCTGATAAACGAATTTCACCTTCAATATTATAAATAAAGTTACGTGGAGCTAAAGTTTCAGTTGGTTTAAACAGAGTTGCACGTGCATCATATACTACTGGATTTAAGTAATGACTTGCATTTGTTGCAACTTTATGAAGTTGTAAGGTTGGTGCAAATTTTGGAAACAAATTACGACTCTGAGATTCTGAGAGTTTCATCGACTCCATGAGATTGGTACGAATCGAATTCCATAATGCATTTGTTGAACCGTAACAATTATTAATTGGAGCATCTGGAAACATCTGGCACATAGTTGACCAATGTTTATAACCTGTAGGTAAAATAACAGGTGCCATTAACCCAAATGAAGATAAATCCGATAATTGTGGTGAGGTTAAACGGTTTTTTAGATCAATTTGTATTGAAAAGGATCGTCGTACAAACGATCGATTTGCACTTTTACGGAAACATTTTTTACCACGTACTTTTGTTTTACTAATACTCCATCGATTCAACGTTTGTTTTGAAGAAAGGCCAAGACATCGAATACGAGAGTCAATCACAGTATCAATAGTTGAATCTTTCCAATGTGAGACTAAACCAAAAGTAGAATATAATGTTCCATCAAAAAATTGTTTAAATTCTAATAAAACTGTTGAAACAGATGTTTTAATAGAATTTAAACCAAAGCCTGAACAATTAGCGACTTTTACTGTTGAGATAAATGGACGAATACTTTCATTTTTCGAATCCAAAATCGAATCAAGATACGTTTCAAATCTAAATTGACTTTGAATTAAAGTTTTTACGGAAGCAAAGGGTACTTTTTGACTCAACCGTAGTACAGACTCATATGTTAATAACTTTGAGACATTTGTTGTATACTCAAAGGTACTAGTTACATGAGAACTACTTTTTACATATGTTTTATTAGCTAAAAATGGTTGAAACCCTTGGTGAAAATAATCACCTTGATAACTTTGATTATTACGGAGTAATTGACCCGATAAAATCCAAATAAAACCATAACCAAAGACTCGATTATTTGTTTTTTTGTATGATGCATCCCCTGGGTATGCTTCACGACCTAAATAATCAAGACTATAAAATTTCACATTATCAACATAGACCTGACCTGTATCTGGAGCTAATAATTCTTTCTTCCCTAACGTCATATTTGAGCCAGTCTCATCACTTTGAATTTCTGGATCCACACGTGATAATTCCGCCACACTTTGGTGAAACATTACATATTGGCCTGGATAAACAAAAAGAAGAGTAAAAGCCGGGAAACGTAAAATAACAGATTTCGAATGTTCTGATCGTGTAATTTTAATCGATACTGGTACAACTGTTAAAAAAGCAGGTTCACCATAACGACTAATAACTTTACGGCCACGCGGTATTCCACCGTAGGATACAACACCAGAGTATGGAGCATACACTTTTTCCGTTGCCTCACCGGCAAATACCCCACCTGTGTGAAACGTACGCATTGTAAGTTGTGTTCCTGGCTCTCCGATAGATTGAGCAGCAAGAACTCCAACAGCTTCGCCTAATTGAACAAGTTTATGCTTTGAAAGATCCCAGCCGTAACACAATTGACAAACTGAATTTAAACGACATGTTAATGGTGAACGAACAACAACTTTAGGTAAAGAAACTAATTTAGATGCTAAAGCAGGTGAAATTTCTGCATCTTTACGTGCTAAATATTTTCCAGTTTGTTCATCAATAACGGGTTGTAAAAGGACACGGCCTACAATATTTGCACACTCATGTTTTGACGAAGGCGTAACTTCTAACCCTTCTGTAGTTCCACAATCAAATTGTTGAATAATTACACTTTGTGCAACATCCACTAAACGTCGGGTTAAATAACCAGAATTAGCTGTACGTAATGCTGTATCTACAAGACCTTTTCGAGCTCCGTAACAAGAAATCATATATTCTGTTACCGTTAAGCCTTCACGGAAATTGCGTCGAATTGGAAAATCCAACACTTGGCCTTGTTGGTCTGCCATAAGACCACGCATTCCAACAAGTTGCCGAACTTGAGAAATATTACCACGTGCCCCCGAAAAAGCCATCATGTAAACTGGGTTAAAAATATCAGTTTCACGGAAGTGAGCAATAACTTCATTTTTTAATGTATCATTAGTTGTATTCCAAATATCTAATGCTTTTTCTAAACGTTCTACTGCAGTAATTTGACCACGTGTATAACGTAAATCATTATCTAAAATATCTTTTTCTGCATTTTTTAAAAAGACAGATTTAACCGGGGGGATACGTAAATCCTCAATACCTAATGAAATCCCGGCCGTTGTTGCGGAATGAAATCCAAGTGTTTTTAAATGGTCAACAAAACGGGTTGCTTTCTGTGTTCCATAATTAAGCAAAACCCATTTAATTAAACGCTTCATTTCACTTTTATCAACCGTTCGGTTACAAAAAAAGGTTTTCATAAATGAGAGAATTTAAAATAAGTCGTCCAGGTGTGGTACGAACGTAATAAGTATGTACACCTGAACAATGAAGTTGAGGTACACGTGTGAAAATTGGTTTAGACTGATCTACACTATCAGATGACAACATTGGTGCTAAGAGCTGCTGTGTTTCTGGTAAAGGCCACGATTCAGTTACACCAGAATCATAAATAAAAGTATTATGACCATTTGATTGAATACGTGCTTCAACAGGTACTGGTTGTTGCACATCGGCAGGTGCAGGGGATTTAACCCACACTAATTCATGGAGTTTTAAAGTACCAAATGAATAACGTTGTAGTGCCTGATCAAATGTTTGAAAAACTTTAAACATTGATTGTTTCGAAGTAAACTTGTTCACCTTTTTTCCAACACGGGCTCGAGCTAATCGTCGAGTTGTTAAATAATAAAAACCAAGAATCATATCTTGACTTGGTACAATGTTTGGTTCACCAGTTGCAGGTGAAAGCCAGTTATGTGTTGCAAGCATAAGTAATCTTGCTTCAGCTTGAGCTTCTAAAGAAAGAGGAATATGAACAGCCATTTGATCCCCATCAAAATCGGCATTAAACGCTGGACAAACCAGTGGGTGTAACTGAATAGCACGCCCAGAAAGAAGAATTGGTTCAAACGCTTGGATCCCTAAACGGTGAAGTGTTGGTGCACGGTTTAATAATAATGGGTGTGCATATACAACACGTTCTAAAATATCCCATACTGGCTGTTGACGCTTTTGAATCATATTTTTAGCTGCACGAATATTACGCACCACACTATTTTCTAAAAGCGCTTGAATAATAAATGGGTGAAATAATTCTAAAGCCATTTCACGTGGTAAACCACATTGATGTAAACGTAATTTAGGTCCAACAACAATTACTGAACGACCTGAATAATCTACACGTTTTCCTAAAAGGTTTTGACGGAAACGACCATGTTTACCTTCAATAATAGCCGTTAATGATTTAAAAACATTTTTATTCGGCCGCTGTGCGGGTTTTTCTAAACGTCCATTATCAATGATTGCATCAGCAGCTTCTTGTAATAAACATAAATCATGACGAATTAATAAATCTGGTAAAAACTCTGCATCAAATAAATTACAAAATTTATCAAAACGGATTTTACGATAAATTAAACGACGGTATAAATCATTTAAATCCGAAGCAGCAAAACGACCACTCGACATTTGAATCATAGGTCGGAGGTCTGGCGGTAATACAGGGAAAACTGAAACAATCATCCATTCTGGACGTAATTGCTTTCGCGCCAAAAGCCGAACATAATGCAAACGTTTTGATAATTTTTTAATTTTCGCACTAAAACCACGAGTCCTCTGCCCTTGGCGAGTCAATTTTAAAAGCTTACGTGCTCTTTCGCTTCGCTCTAAATAACCAAACTTTGAGTTTCGAGCTACTTTATCTGATCGGCGGCGTAACACAGTATTATAGTCTTTTACAGTTTGACGTAAACGAGTACTTAACATGCGTTCCAGGAACGGTAAATCTAATTGACTTAATAACATGTGCATTGCTTCTGCACCGCAATTTTCTGTTGTACGTGGTTCCATTGGAAACCCATACTTTGTCTGTCGTTGATCAGTTTGAATCCAAGCATCAGTATTCCAAACAGCTTCAATATCTACATCTTTATCGATATAATCCAAAAGTGGGTCTGAAAAGAGAGGATGTTTCCCAGACGGTGATTGACCTAAATAAGTATGAATAGCTTCCCAATTATCAATATATAATTCAACACCACCATGAAGAAAATAATTCATAACTGCGGGTGAAGATGGCGTATACGAATCAAAATGTAATAATTCGTCTGTTTGCCCAGCATTAATATTTAACAAGACAGACAAAATATTTGGGGTATTTCGGAAATACCATAAATGTGCAACGGGTTTACGTAATCGAATAGACCCCATACGGTAACGTCGAACCTTTGCATCAGTCGGCTCCACACCACAAGTGGGGCATACATAACCAATCTCATCTGGTTTTTTGACTTGCATGCTAATTTCACCGTCTAATGTTGCCGGTAATTGCATTTTAATTGGTTTTCGACGACGGGTTTTTCCACAAGAACATTCATTGTTTGTAATCGACCCAAAAATACGTTCACAAAAAAGACCATCTCGCTCAGGTTTAAAAGTACGGTAATTAATAGTATCAGCCTTTGTAATCTCCCCTACAACTTGGTTATTGGGGAGAACACGCTGCGACCACCGTCCAATTTCTTTGGGAGAGGCTAATTGAATTTGAATATAATCAATATCACGACTCATAGTATTGTTTGCTTATAAATAGGAATAATGGAAGAGATCGTTTATTACACGGACGGAATACGAGAAAGACTAATATCAAGACATAAACCACGTAATTCGCATACTAACACTTTAAAAGACTCTGGTATCCCAGGTTTTGGTAATAAATTCCCACGGATAATAGACATGAATGCTAAATTACGACCACGCATATCATCAGACTTAATTGTTAGTAATTCTTGTAGCGTATATGCAGCACCAAACCCTTCAAGTGCCCAAACTTCCATTTCACCTAAACGTTGGCCACCGTGCTTTGAACGACCACCAAGAGGTTGTTGTGTTACTAATGAATATGGGCCAGTTGAACGTGCGTGAATTTTATCATCTACTAAGTGCACTAATTTTAAAATATATGGATAACCAATTGTGACTGGTTGATCGAATGGGTAACCAGTACGACCATCAAATAAAATACTTTTACCTGGAGATTCTGGTCGAAAAAGCCATTTTTGATTTGTAGCACAACGGGCTTTATACAATTGCTGGTAGACAAATCCACGGGACACTTCTTCACCATGCATTTCATCAAATGGAAGAACTTTATAATTTTGTTCTAATGTATGTGCGGCTAACCCCAGTAAACATTCGAAAATTTGGCCCACATTCATACGAGACGGAACACCTAAAGGATTTAGGACCATGTCAACTGGCACACCATTTTGTAAGAATGGCATATCTTGACGTGGGAGAATATTAGAAATAATTCCTTTATTCCCATGTCGACCTGCAATTTTATCGCCCACTTGTACTTTACGTTTTTGAACTAAAAATACATAAACAGAACCAACTGATTCTGAGCATTCCACTTGTTTATTATAAGTAGTTGTATCAAATAGTGTACGTGTTTCTAAAACACGACCAGTAACACCACTTGGTACAGTTAACGGGGTATCTTTAACATCTCGAGCGGTACCACCAAAAATAGCACGGAGTAAACGACCCTCAGGTGTATTTTCTGATTCTTGTTGTGGAGAAATTTTCCCAACTAATGTATCACCAGGCTCAACCCATGTTCCAATTTCAACTACTCCAAATTCATCTAAGTGAGAATTTTTCTCAACTTTTGAAGTAATATATTCTTGACCTTCTCGTGTACGGGATGTCGAAATATCATAACGTTCAATATGAACGGAAGTAAACAAATCATCAAATACTAAACGTTCACTAACAAGCACTGCATCCTCAAAATTATAACCTTCCCATGGCATATATGCGACAAGAATATTTTTCCCGAGGGCAAGTTCTCCAGCAACTGTTGACGATGTATCAGCTAAACATTCACCTGCATGGACCCAAGTATTTGGTAAAACACTTGGGCGTTGGTGCATGCACGTATCTTGATTTGAACGTTGATATTTTGTTAACCAAATTGTTTCATGGGTAAATGGAGTTAAAGTTAACACAGGGTCACTTTCAGTTAAAACATCAATTCGATTAGCATCAGCATATAAGACATAGCCACTACGTTGAATTCGTGCAACAGAACCCGAATCATGAGCAACTCGGGCCTCTAAACCAGTACCTACAAATGCACGTTGAGGTGTTAATAAAGATACCGCTTGACGTTGCATATTAGATCCCATCAGTGCACGGTTAGCATCATCATGCTCAAGAAATGGAATAAGAGCCGTTGCAATTGACATAAATTGAATTGGGCACAGTCCTAAGAAATCAATTGTTTTTGGCACAATTTCAACAAATTCGCGTCGAGTACGTGCTGGTACACGGGAATCGGTCAATTGAGTATCAGCAGCAGCCACAATTACCTGATCTTCATAAGAAGCATTTAACAAGAAAAAACCATCTTGTACTTGGCTCATTTTCGAAGACACAGATTTATAAGGACTTTGTAAAAAACCATCAGCATTAATTCGAGCGTAGGTTGCAATCGAACCTACTAAACCCGCATTTTTGCCTTCTGGTGTTTCAATTGGACAAATACGTCCATAGTAACTTGGGTGAATACCACGTACAATAAGGCCTGCACGGTCACGGTGTAACCCACCTGGGCCTAATGAACTTAAACGTCGTTTGTGTGTAATTTCAGCTAACGGGTTTGTCTGGTCCATAAATTGAGACAATTGGTTTGAACCAAAAAACTCTTTAAATACAGAACCTACAATTTGAGTACGTACAAGTGAAGACAATGCAACACGTAAACGTTTTTGTCGTAATAATGTTTCATCACTAATACGATTATGTACACTACGCTCTAGTCGATTTAATCCAAGTCGGAATTGTGTTTGAATTAATTCTCCAGCAAGCCGTGCGCGTCGATTTTTTAAATGATCAATATCATCAAGAAATTGACTTTCACCATTTTCAACACGAAGTAAATAATCCACACCTGCTAAAACATCTTCTGGTGTTAAAGTTAAATGTGGAACATTATGCTCCATTCGTAATTTACGATTTACCCGCTTTCGACCAACTTCACTTAAACTATACCGGCGTGCATGAAAGAAATGATTAAATAAAAATTTCTTTGCTTTTAACACACTTCCAGCACGGTGTGGAAACATTAATGCCGTCATCATAATCATGGCATCATCACATGATTTTGGTTTTAAAAGTTTTTCGGTAAAAAGAAGAGAACTTGGATAACTCACAACTTCACATACACGCTTAAAATCAAACCCAAGAGCACATAATAATAAAGTTACTGGTAATTTTCGAAAATTATCAATACAAGCATTAACTTCTGGGCTATTTGGAACAGTCTCTAAACGTAACCATGAACCATATGAAGATAAAAAACTAACTAAATGTGAACGTCTATTTTTTTGATCAAATTGAGCTTTAATATACACTCCAGGACAACGAACAATTTGGTGTACAATTACACGAGGCGACCCATTAATAATAAAAGTTCCATGCTCAGTCATTAATGGAAGATCACAAAAAGTAATTGGAAGGACGCAACTCACATTTAAACTTTTAGAATAAATATGAACAGGTACAACAAGAGGGCTACTATATGTTTCCATCTGTTGAATTGCTTCTTTCGGGTTTTTTTTAGGTTTTTTGAAATAAAAATCATTAGCTAAAAATGAGACAGCAATTTGGCGATCCGTGGATTGACGAACATTAGATCCTAAACTATCCCCGATAATTGGCGAGATGAATTCAAGTTCTCGACGAATCCCTGTTTCTAGAAAAAGACGAAAGCTTTTCCGTTGCGAATCAAGGAAATCAGGGATAGCCACTTTTTGACGAAAAAGAATCATATATAAAGGTATAAATTAATCAATACAAGAAAAACATATCATTTCTTTTAGGCACTTATTTTTGAAAAAAAAACCATGAGAAAAATAATACGATTTACCAAACGAGCAAAATTCATCAAGCTTTAATCTAAATTAAAGACTTAAAAAATGTAAATTTATAAATTATTACATAAAATGAATCAAAAAAGTACAACTGACAAATTACCTTATTGATAAACATAGTAAAATGTTGTAATGTATAGAGTATATAACTCTCTTTTAAGGGAATGGCGGTGTAGCCAAGTGGTAAGGCAGAGGACTGCAAATCCTTTATCCCCCAGTTCGAATCTGGGCACCGCCTAAGGGAATAAAAAATATCTTTCTTAAGATATCTTTACAATAATAAATTAAGTCTTTGTTACATGTTACGGATGCCCACTGTTGTCCAAAAAAAAAATTTTAAGTGCTGCTTCTTTTCAGCCCTGACACAATTCAAACCGTTCTTTCAACAAAAGTAGGACTACTTTATAGTATATTTTTTTGACACTATAAAAGCAAGGCCTTTATTAGTATATAAAGCAATAGAAAAATCCAATTAAATTGGAAAATTAAAGGAATTGTTGCATACTCTTTTTCTCTCAAAAAAGAGTATGCATAAAAGTTAATTAACTAACAATTTATTCAAGAATTGCTGATACAACACCGGCACCAACTGTACGACCACCTTCACGAATAGCAAAACGCATACCGTTTTCAATGGCAATTGGTTGAATGAGTTCAACAATCATTTTTACACGGTCACCAGGCATTACCATTGTTGCCTCATCACCATCATCACTAACGAATGATTCAATTTTACCAGTTACATCTGTTGTACGTACGTAAAATTGAGGACGGTATCCTGGGAAGAATGGAGTATGTCGTCCACCTTCTTCTTTTGTAAGAACGTATACTTGTGATTCGAACTTTTTGTGTGGTTTGATTGTACCAGTTTTTGCAAGTACCATTCCACGCTCAATTTCATCTTTTTGGATTCCACGAAGAAGAACACCTACGTTATCTCCAGCTACACTTTCATCAAGTGTTTTCTGGAACATCTCAAGACCTGTAACAGTTACTTCACGTGTATCACCAAGGCCTACGATCTCTACAATATCTCCAACTTTTACTACTCCGCGCTCTACACGCCCTGTAGCTACAGTACCACGACCAGTAATTGAAAATACATCCTCGATAGCCATAAGGAATGTTTTTTCTGTATCACGCTCAGGAGTTGGGATATATGTATCAACAGATTCCATTAATGTAAAAATCTTGTCTACCCACTTGTTATCGCCCTCAGACATTGCTGGTGTTTCTGTTAACGCTTCTAATGCAAGAAGTGCAGAACCAGCTACTACAGGAATGTCATCCCCAGGGAATTCGTAACTACTAAGAGTGTCACGTACCTCAAGCTCTACAAGCTCAAGAAGTTCGTCATCATCGACTTGATCTTCCTTGTTAAGGAAAACTACAATGTTTGGTACTCCAACCTGTTTTGCAAGAAGAATGTGCTCTTTTGTTTGTGGCATTGGGCCATCAGCACCAGATACTACAAGAATAGCTCCATCCATTTGTGCCGCACCTGTAATCATGTTTTTTACATAATCAGCGTGACCTGGGCAATCTACGTGTGCATAGTGACGACTTGGTGTCTCATACTCTACGTGAGCTGTGTTAATTGTAATTCCACGAGCTTTTTCTTCCGGCGCTGAATCAATGTCAGCATATCCTTTAGAAGTACCACCAGTACGAGCTGCCATTGCCATAGTAATAGCTGCAGTGAGAGTTGTCTTACCATGGTCAACGTGACCAATTGTTCCAATATTTACGTGTGGTTTTGTTCGTTCAAACTTTTCGCGTGCCATAATAATAATAATTTATAGAATTGGTTTGATTTTGGCTAAAATGTCACGATTCTATAATTAGAATCGGAAATGTGCAAAAGCTTTATTTGCTTCTGCCATACGATGTGTATCTTCGCGCTTACGGATTGCACCACCAGTGTTATTTGAAGCATCCATAATTTCAGCTGCAAGCTTTGTTACCATACTACGCCCCGAACGGGCACGAGCAGCAACAAGAAGCCAACGAAGGGCAAGGGCAGTCCCACGATCAGACTTTACTTCAAGAGGTACCTGAAGAACTGCTCCACCAATACGGCGAGATTTTACTTCAACTTTTGGTGTAATATTTAAAACAGCTTGGCGAAGAACTTCAAGTGGATCTTGCGAAGTTGTTTCGGAAATTTGTGTCATTGCTTCGTAAAAAATACGGTAGGCAAGACTCTTTTTACCTTTCTTTAAGAGGTGACTTACTAAAAGACTTACCAAGCGACTTTGGTATACTGGATCCGGAGCAACCGGACGTTTTTTCGCAACTTTTCTACGAGACATAAGATCAATTAAACGTTTGAATATTAAATAAATAGAGCTACCCACGACTAAATACTTAAAAGCATTTATTCTTTTGGACGTTTTACTCCATACTTTGAACGCCCTTGTAAACGGCCTTTTACACCCGCTGTATCAAGGGATCCACGTACGATATGATATCGTACACCTGGTAAATCTTTTACTCGACCACCACGTACTAGCACTACCGAGTGCTCTTGAAGATTATGACCAATTCCTGGAATATACGCAGTTACTTCAATTCCAGTAGTTAAACGAACACGCGCAACTTTACGGAGTGCTGAATTCGGTTTTTTTGGAGTTGTTGTATAGACACGTGTACAAATACCACGACGCTGAGGACATGATTGTAATGCAGGTGATTTGGTCTTCTTTTCGATTTTAATTCGCTGTGAGCGAATAAGTTGTTGAATCGTTGGCATAACTAAAAATTATTCTTTATAAAGAAATTGTAAAAATCCTAAAATACGGGCTTGTTTTACTGCTTTTGCAAGTTGACGTTGCTGTTTTGCAGTTACTCCCGTTAAACGACGAGGTAAAATTTTACCTTGCTCCGTAATAAAACGACGTAAAAGATCAACATTTTTATAATTAATGATCTCACCAGCGCTAATTGGAGACGTGCGTTGACGTGAAAAATTCATAAATAAATAAACCTAAAATATAAATAAATGTACTTGTCTAAAAGTGTCCAAAGACATATTGATTTTAAAAATCAATAACAAATACAGGGCACAAAAAACACTCTGTTTAAATTTAATAAAAACAAAAAACAAATTAAGTGCAGGGACATCATTTGGATGTACTACTCAACAAGCAAAACTTTAATTCAAATTAAAGCTTTTTATTAGAATTGAAGCATATATAGTCTAGAATTGCAAGAAAGATTCTGAAGAATCTATAACACTTAATTATAATATATGGTACGTTAACGTACCCCCAAGGGAATTCGAATCCCTGTTACTTCCGTGAAAGGGAAATGTCCTAGGCCTCTAGACGATGGGGGCAAAATAATAAAATAAATTATTCTTATTCTCTATTATAAAAGGGTGTGATTGAGAATGTCAATCGATTTTTTTTGAATGCAAAAAAATATGTTGATTTTTATGCCATATCGTACAGTATTTGCCTTAAAGAGGACTCGAACCTCCACGCCTTACGGCACTAGCTCCTAAGGCTAGCGTGTCTACCATTCCACCATTAAGGCATGTAGGACAATAAAATCACTTAATGTATAATTTAACATAAGTTACCAACTAGAATCAGAAACTTAGCCATATTTACATAAAGTAATTTCGCATTTAACGTCCAGTGGTTTGTAACCAATTTTGCGCTTCACTATAATTTAAAGGTGCTAAACGGATAGCTTCTTTCCAGTATTCAGCGGCTTTACCAAATAAGGTTTCCGAATCTGGGATATTTCCTGATTCAAGAGCTTGTTCACCACGGTAGTGATAAATAACAGCAATATTATTTAATGCTTGTGGTAACGCAGGATTACGATCAAGTGCTTGATAATAATACTCTAATGCTTTGGTATGTTCTCCATTACTTGTATGAATCAAACCAATATTATAAAAAATATAACTACGATCATACGGATCAACTTCAAGACGCATTGCTTGATAGTAATTCTGCAATGCTTCCGCATACTCACCTTCGGCTTGTGCAGACATACCATCTCGGTAATAGATGAACGCTTCTTTCTCATTACGGGTTGTAGGGAGCACTTTTAATAAAATGTCTGCAACAACCGTAAAAGTTTTATCAATAAAATTATCGTTTCTTTGGGAACGTGGCATAAAATCTTAACGGTCAGTATATGTATACAGTATATATTGGAAAAAGAAAGAAATACAACTGTCTTCAATAAAGAAATAACATTTGTTTACTTGTAAAAAAAAATAATTTTGATACTGAGGATTTATCCTGTTAAACTAATAATACTATATAGTATTATTATACTACAAGAATAGAAAAATCATTAGTAAAACTTTAGGAGAAATAAGATGGCTCGATATCGTGGACCACGTGTTAAAATTGTACGACGACTTGGAGAACTCCCAGGTTTAACAACAAAAGTACCAAACCGTAACTACGGACCAGGACAACATGGCCAAACAGCAGCAACAAAAAAACTTACACAATTTCGTGTACGTTTACAAGAAAAGCAAAAATTACGTTACAATTATGGAGTAACTGAAAAACAGCTTTTATCATATGTTCGACGTGCTCGACGTGCAAAAGGTCCAACTGGAGAAGTACTTCTCCAAATGTTAGAAATGCGATTAGATAGTATTGTCTTCCGTCTCGGATTTGCACCGACTATTCGAGCAGCACGCCAATATGTATCGCATGGTTTAATTACAATTGATGGGAAACGTGTAAATATCCCAAGTTATAATTGTACACCAGGTGAAGCGATTGCAAGTACATCAACACCAGTTGTTGAAAATTCTAAAACATTTGGCGGAACAATTCCTTCACACTTAAGTGTTGATGTAAATAAAACAACAGGAACAATTCAACGTACTATTACACGCTCACAAATTGCTTTAACTGTAAATGAACTTCTTATTATTGAGTTCTATTCACGTAAAGGATAAGGTATACTATATTTTATAGTACATTTACTTAATCCAATTCCCACACCTCTTTTGGTGTGTGGGACTTGCTCATGTTATATTATGAGAGAATTGAGTATATGTTTTATGTATTTTGTTTCGTACGGTACTTATTTTAAGTACCGTACAACAAGCTGAAGTTAAATTTTTAATCTTCATGTTCTTCAAATGGATCACGGAGATCTTTCGAAGGTGGACCAAAACCAATGTAGATCGAATAGCCTGTAACACTAATCAATAAACACCAAAGAAAAACGGCATAAAAAAAAGCTGGAGTTTCCATAATTAGGTTGAACGTTAAATTTTGATATAGTTTAAAATAGAAAGTAAAAAAACACAAATGAATGTGAGAAATTTATTCTTATGAGCACAAATGAAAGCAAACTTGCTGGAACAGGAAAAGTAACAGCATTAGGAACAGCCTTACGCCCACTTAACTCAGAATATGGGAAAGTAGCTCCGGGTTGGGGAACAACAGTAGTAATGGCAGTATTTATTGGTTTATTCGCTGTTTTCCTTGTAATTCTTCTTGAAATCTATAACCGTTCATTACTTCTTGATGAAGTAGAAATGAGTTGGCTTTCAAGTACAGGATACTAAATTAGCTTAAGTTAGGGTTCTAAAAAAAATCACTAACAAATCTGTTGTCACCTTTAGTGACAACAGAATACATCCTAGGTAGGATTCGAACCCACACAGAAAGGCTTAGAAAGCCCATGCCCATCCCTTAGGCGACTAGGACATAAAAATAAAAGATATAAACAACAATCGCAATTTTAAATGATATATATATAAAAGACAAGCCTCCTGTCGGAATTGAACCGACGACCCTCGCATTACAAATACGATGCTCTAGCCGCTGAGCTAAGGAGGCATTTTCATATAGTATAAGAGATTTAGGATTTAGATGCAAGTCCCTTTATTACAAGATTCAACAAAAGTAAACATAGACAAGGGCTTTGCAATATGTTATATTTCTCAATAAGTAGTACTCATTATCTAAACTAATATCCTTTAAATGTTAATAGTTTCTTCTTTTAATCCTCAGTAGCTCAGTGGTAGAGCGATCGGCTGTTAACCGATTGGTCACAGGTTCAAATCCTGTCTGGGGAGAAATGTAAAAAAATCTTTATCTTCAATATTTACTATGATATAATATATATACAACAGGAGTATTCTCTAAATACTTAAATAGCAAAAAAAAAACGAAGAAGAGAGATAAAGTTTAAACGAACATCAAAATATATAAGCTTAAATTAAATATAAATTTTAACAATTATGACTAATAGCCAGTCAAATAAAGATTCACAATTAAATCATATTGATTTATCATTATATGAATTCCTCGGAATAACATGGAAAAATAAAGAAAATCGAAAATCTAACCCAGAAGCACTTGAAATGCTTCTTGTTAAGACTGACGGCATTCCAAAAGCGAATGAAGATGAAGAACAAAAACTTACTGAAGAAAATCACCTCCAAACACCTCTAACAAAAAGTTCTACAGATGATAAAAAAATGGCCCTCAAAGAAGCTATTCAAGATAATAATTATACACATATTATCAAATTAACATACCCAACCCTTTGGTATAATATTGAAATTACAACAGAAGCTATTTGGGACGCACTTAAATTCTATACACCCAGAGTGTATCACTGCAGTGGCTTAATTTGGAATAGTTTTTGGTACATTCTCTTTGCACCCATTCGAAGTGTTCTTAATGTTGTAACTGGCCCTATCGAGTATTGTTTAGACCTCTTCTGTGAAAAAGCATACCGTACAGGTCAAAATTCATTTCGACGAGGGTATTACGAAACACGATTTTGGATTGGACGCGGGCGTGGAAACACATATTTAAGTGCAATTTACCAACGACTACTTTATATTGGTTCATATTTCCATATTCATAAATTTTATGCCTTAGACCAATTTATACGAAGTAGTTTCAATATTCGACGTAGTCTTCAGGTTCTTTTACCCCTTAGTATTGTATCTTTAATTGTGCAACAAACAATTACGACTCCACAAGTTGTATATTCCAAAGGGTTAGAAAAAACTTCAAAAACATTCAAAGCAAGCACACGATCTTCTATTGAAAAACTTCTTATTCTTGAAGATTCCAAAGGAACACTCGATCAAAAAGAAAAATACTTCCGTGATTCGCAAGGAATCCTTTTTACACGTGACAATGAATTTAAACTGGAATTTGTTGAAGGAACATATACCGAAGTAGAAAAAGAGTTAATTGATAATATTACACATCCAAATGAATTCTTAGGTGTTCTTCAAAAAGAAGAAATACCTTCATTGTCAACACTTGATGGTATTAATGATGAAATTGGACTTTATGAATGGTCATCAGCTGATGAATTAGTTCAAATGCCAGTACAAGACGATGACGATGAAACAGAACCACCACCATTTACACCTGAACCAGCGTATAAACGCCTTAAGCAAAAAGATGCAACATTAGTAAATGAGTATATGGGGATGGGAACCTCTGCAAACAACAAAAAAAGTGAACAACGCATAAAACAAATTTCAGACCGTTACATGCCAGTAAAACCCAGAACTGGTCAATTTGTAGACAATGAGGTTTTTAAAGATAATCAATACGAACAAATTGGTACATTCGAAAATACAAATCAAGTACAAAATATTTATTCTACAGATGATAATCTCGCATGGGATTTTGTTATAGATTATTTGGACCAAGTTCATGAAGGTATCAACCAACCCGATTTTTTAACACAGAGTTATACCAACATCAAATGGAAAAATAGTCATTTAACATTTTCACCATTCGGGATTAATTATCAGAACCAGAAACCAAATCAATTACCTTTAAAACCTTTTAGCCATCAAGAAACAAAACTTTTTCATTATAGTTTTCCAGATAGTCGGGTAAGTATTGAAGCACTGGGGGTACGCCCAGATACATTTACATTCATTGAAAATGAACCATACCGTGGGGCCATTAAAACACGAACAGATCGTTATCTAAAACTTTTAGATGCAACAGACTATTCATTTTCAAATCCAGACGATCTATTTGTAGGGGTACCAGAAGTGGACTTTAGTACGATAGACTTTGAGTTTGACGATAACTTTGATGAAATGGACGAGGGGACGTTAACGAACTCACTTGAAGAGAATACCGATGATGTAAAAACTGATGATGATACTAAACTCCATCTAACTAGCAACAACGGTGACAATCAAGTGTCGAAAACCAACAAATTTGCTAGTATTCTTAAGATTACCTTAAATGAAACCGACCAGGTGGCAGTAACCCAACAGTTACTAAAAAAATCAAACAAGCTCGCATTGGGAAATGCTGAAAACGAGCACAACAACCCGCGTGATACGAGTCCTATTTGGTTCCCTGAAGGAACATTACTTTTAAGTCCACATCAATACGAACCATGGCAAGATCTTGCATTAAAAGGTATTGTACTCCAACTTTTGATGTATGCTGGAATTGAACTCTGTGTCCGTCTTGAATGCCGGGGGCTTATTAGCCGAAATACACCAATTGTAAATGATTTTATTGCACATATTGATCGAATGCCCGAAGCAGTTCGTATAAGCGAATATATTGGGGAGAAAATGAAGACTCCACCAGTTAAAAAACTCCTTTTAGCATTTCAGGCGCAACGTGGGGCGGAATTATATGGATATTCAACATGGATGAAATTTTGGAATGGAACAATTCGACCAAATCTTTCATCGGAGCAAGAAACAAAAATTCTTTTTGAGGTACAAAAATTTCAAGCATCTTTAAAGAAAATTTTTGTAATGCAAAGTGAAACCGTAAATCAGCTTATGCCTCACCCACGTAATATCCTAGAATCAACAAGTCTTAAAGGCGTGACATCTAAAGATGTACTTCCAAAATATTCTTGTTTTAATAGTTTTACAAAAGTAGCGAAAACTTATTTTAATACACTAGATAAAAAAGGGGATCCAATGGATGCTCTTGTATTAAAAGAACGCCAGAAACTCTTTAATCGTCTGGGTGGCGAAGCCGCACTAATGCAGACATTACAATATGGTGAAACTGTACAAAATGAAATCCGACAACTCCCATTATTCTCATTAATCAAACCTGGAACGGAGCGTATGCGCCAACTTCCAAAAGGAATGATTTTACTTGGAGAACCTGGAAATGGTCGTACATATTTTGTTCGTACATTAGCAACAGCATCACGTTTACCACTTTTAATTACAGAAAGTAATAGATATTTAAATGAAGTGCTTGGACTTGTACGACTTAAAACGTTATTTAAACGAGCACGTGAACAAGCTCCAAATATTCTTTTCATCCGTGATTTAGACTTTATGACACGTCACCGTGAACGTTATCCAATGTTTGGTTCAGTACGTGCAACAACACAACTCCTTATGGCAATGGATGGATATAGCCGTGGAATTGAAACAATCCCTTCCCAACAAGATATTTTTATTATGGGGAGTATGACGACAACGTCTATGATGGATGATGCATGTCTACGTTCAGGTCGTTTTGAATGGGTTTTAGATTTTTACTACCCACCAGTAAATGAACGTCAGCAAATGCTCTTACTCCATAGTCAAAAATCCATGGTAAATAATCAAATGGATATTGATTGGACATACTTTAGTGCAATGACCGAAGGGTTTAGTTGTCTTGATTTACGTATTCTTGTAAATACTTCAGCAGTTTATGTAATGAAAGAAGGGCTTAAGAACACACATACAAAAGAAAGTATGACATTTGCATTAGGATCAATTAATCAAGTACATGATCTTCCACAAACCCGATTTGTAGATAGTTCATCAACTCTTGGGTTTTTCCCAACATTTGGATTTAGTGTTCGTCATAACCAACCAACTCAATACGCACCATTTTTTACACAAACGGGCCAAATCCCAATGTATAAAAAATTAATGCATTTATTCCGTAATATGATTCCGGAAGAAACACAAACATTTCAACAACGTTGGAATACAACCTTTCAAACACCAGGTCTTGAACTCCATGAGACTCCACCTGCAGGTGTTGTAGACGGGTTACTGCCTCTTTTATGTGAGGGGTTATTTATTTATAATACCCAAAAAACAGTTGGCGCACCTTACCCAGTTGTTACATTTGAAACATATTGTTGTCCATTATTTTTTACAACAAAGGATGCTGTTGATTTAGTAACAAGTCAGCATACACTCGAACGCATTACAAAAAAACACATGTTCGTAACAAGTTTTGATATCTGGCAACGTACCCAAACACCAACAGCATATTCAATTGCATTAACTTCTATAAAAGCAATTGATATGCGTAGTCGTGCAACCGCACTCTTACGTACACAACGTTTTAGTAAACAGCATTCGCTTATTGGTGGTCTAAATGAAGTTCAATATGAAATGCTTTTTGGCGCACCGCCGATTACAAACAAAATTAGACACCGTCTTGCATTTTTAACAAAAAAGCCAAATGAATTTGCCTCTCGCGATAGTCACATTTTCGGAACATTTGAAACGGATAATGAGCTTTCGTTTAAGTGCCAAAAAGACACAACTGCGCGCCGTATTGATCAAGTCGCAATGGAAATTGTAGAATCAATGCAAAAAAATTGGCGTCAAAACTAAAAAAATCAATAATAACTTTCTTAAAAAAAATACTCAATGCTTTTTTCACTAAGAAAATAGTGAAGGGAAATAAGAATTATTTTTTTTGTTATTTTTTTTTGCAATTCGCCAGTCAAGAGATATAATATAATCGAGCCTCGTACAGATAAATTGATAATTCAATTTGAATGCACGGGCTTTTACAGAAATGTTAAAGGAGTACCCCATATGTCAGGTTCTACAGGAGAGCGTCCTTTTGGTGACATCATTACAAGTATTCGTTACTGGGTGATTCACAGTGTTACAATTCCATCTTTATTTATTGCAGGATGGCTTTTTGTAAGTACTGGATTAGCATACGATGTATTTGGAACACCACGTCCAAACGAATACTTTACAGACGAGCGTCAAACGCTTCCTTTAGTGTCAGATCGCTACGGCGCACTTGCACAAATGGAAGAATTTTAATGTTCCCTTAGAGTAAATCTAGATTAGGAAAACAAGCGGGACTTTTTACTTTTAGTTGAGTATGTATCCAACTGAGCAAAAAGAACATATGCGCACCTCTTTGGTGAACATGCTATGTATACGTTATTTATTCGACCTGTTATTCAGGTATTTTATTATTATGTCGATTAAAACATATCCAATTTTTACATTCCGTTGGCTTACAATTCACGCATTAGCTGTACCAGTGGTATTTTTCCTTGGTTCTATTACAGCAATGCAGTTTATTCAACGTTAATAGGAGAGTTGTATGACAAATCCAAATCCAAACAAGCAAACTGTTGAGTTAAACCGTACAAGTCTTTACTGGGGTTTACTTCTCATTTTTGTGCTTGCGGTTCTTTTTTCAAGCTATATTTTTAACTAAACACATTTGGAGGGGAAAGATCTATGTCAAACACGACAACAGGACGAATTCCATTATGGTTCGTAGGAACAGTAGGCGGACTTGCAGCACTTGGTCTTTTAACCATTTTCTTTTATGGTTCATATACTGGTCTCGGGTCTTCACTTTAAGGATCAAACCGGAAAGGTATTCAATGTTTTACATGTAATACTTTAATCTTGTTGGGTGATCTACTAGATCACCCAACAGCATCAGCAAACTGACTGATTGCCACAGCACATTTGTCAAGCATTTTGCTTGTACAAATGATTGTTTTAAATTTTGTTACGAACAAACCGACCAACTGTGAACCCTATTCAATTCAATCTTTTTTTTATGAAAAATATGTTTGAATAACGAAGCCTGAAAAAGGCATTAATCTTTTTTAAGTAAATTCTTATGAGTAAAGTATATAATTGGTTTAACGAGCGCCTTGAGATTCAAGCGATTGCAGACGATGTAACAAGTAAATATGTACCACCACATGTAAACATCTTTTACTGTTTAGGTGGAATTACACTTACTTGTTTCCTTGTACAAGTAGCAACTGGATTTGCAATGACATTTTACTATCGCCCAACAGTAGCCGAAGCATTTGCATCAGTACAGTACATTATGACAGAAGTGAACTTTGGATGGCTTATCCGTTCAGTACACCGTTGGTCAGCAAGTATGATGGTATTAATGATGGTTCTTCACGTATTCCGTGTATACCTTACAGGTGGATTTAAAAAGCCACGTGAGCTTACATGGGTAACTGGAGTAGTTCTTTCAGTAATTACTGTATCATTTGGGGTAACAGGTTACTCACTCCCTTGGGACCAAGTTGGATACTGGGCTGTAAAGATTGTAACAGGTGTACCTGATGCAATCCCAGTAATTGGTTCATTTGTTGTAGAACTTCTCCGTGGAAGTGTAGGAGTTGGACAACCAACTCTTACCCGTTTCTACAGTTTACACACATTTGTACTTCCAGTGGCAGCAGCAGCATTCATGCTTATGCACTTCCTTATGATCCGTAAGCAAGGAATTTCAGGACCACTTTAAATTGAACAAAAATACATTTGTTTAATGTAAAAGCATATTGTTTACGTAGTAAAAACTACGTAAACAAATTTAAATAATTAAAAAAGCTACCACAAAGAAGCTTGTGTTCTATTCAGAAACCAATTAACATAGATTTATAATGAAGGGTCAGTAACTCAGTGGTAGAGTATTCGGCTTTTAACCGATTAGCCGTGGGTTCGAATCCCACCTGACCCAAAATATCAAATTAGACGCTATACGGATCTCTGAGAAATATGGTATAATCTTAACTACGATATGGAACTTATATAATCATATTGTTTAATCCCTAAATGTTCTTTCCTTTTATTACTCATTCAATATGTCTCACGCAGTAAAAATTTACGATACATGTATCGGATGTACACAATGTGTACGTGCTTGTCCGACTGATGTGCTTGAAATGGTACCTTGGGATGGATGTAAAGCTGGGCAAATTGCTTCAGCACCGCGTACCGAAGATTGTGTTGGATGTAAGCGCTGTGAAGCTGCATGTCCAACAGATTTTTTAAGTGTACGTGTATACCTTGGGTCAGAAACAACACGTAGTATGGGACTTGCATACTAATTTTCTGTGGTTCACCTCTGAACCACAGATACACCATTTGATCAATTTTGATCTTTATATAGCTATGTTCAACTTGAATATTGCTATACACTAGTCCGTGAGCTCTTATAATACGTTTCTAAACTTAAAAGAAAACGTATTTTTTTATTTATTAACTATAGTCTTAAACTATAGATATTACTTTATTCTTAACGAATTTATTCTTTATTATGACTCCATCAACTAAGACTGAAACAAACGTTGGCCGTATTACACAAATTATCGGACCAGTAATTGACGTTGCATTTGCACCAAACAAAATGCCAAACATTTACAACGCAATCGTTGTGGAAGGGAAAAACGATGCTGGTGAAGACTTACGTATCGTAGCAGAAGTACAACAACTTCTTGGTGATAACCTTGTACGTGCAGTATCAATGAGTGCAACTGATGGATTAATGCGTGGTATGACTGTAGTAGATACAGGTTCTGCACTTTCAGTGCCAGTAGGTAAAACTACACTTGGGCGTATTTTCAACGTTCTTGGAGACCCTGTAGATGAGCTTGGACCATGTGAAGCAGAAGGATCACTTCCAATTCACCGTAGTGCACCAGCATTCGTAGACCTTGATACTGAGCTCTCAATTTTTGAGACTGGAATTAAAGTTGTAGACCTTCTTGCTCCATACCGTCGTGGAGGTAAAATTGGTCTCTTCGGAGGTGCCGGGGTTGGTAAGACCGTTCTAATTATGGAGCTTATTAATAACATTGCCAAAGCACATGGTGGAGTATCTGTATTTGCAGGTGTAGGTGAGCGTACACGTGAAGGAAATGACCTTTACCAAGAAATGTGTGAATCAAAGGTAATTAACCAAGACAACCTTTCTGAGTCGAAGGTAGCATTAGTTTACGGGCAAATGAACGAGCCTCCAGGGGCACGTATGCGTGTTGGATTAACAGCTCTTACAATGGCAGAATATTTCCGTGATGTAAATAACCAAGATGTACTTCTTTTCGTTGATAACATTTTCCGTTTTGTACAAGCAGGTTCTGAGGTATCAGCACTTTTAGGGCGTATGCCATCAGCAGTAGGATACCAGCCAACTCTTAGTACAGAGATGGGTACACTTCAAGAGCGTATTACATCAACAAAAACTGGATCAATTACATCAATTCAAGCAGTATACGTACCAGCTGATGACCTTACTGACCCAGCACCAGCAACAACATTTGCTCACCTTGACGCGACAACAGTACTTTCACGTAACTTAGCATCAAAAGGAATTTACCCAGCGGTAGATCCACTTGATTCAACATCAACAATGCTCCAGCCATGGATTCTTGGAAATGGACACTACGATGTAGCACAAGGTGTAAAGAACACTTTACAGCGCTATAAAGAGCTTCAAGATATTATTGCGATTTTAGGACTTGACGAGCTTTCAGAAGAAGATCGTTTAGTAGTATCACGTGCACGTAAAGTAGAACGTTTCCTTTCACAGCCATTTTTCGTAGCTGAAGTATTTACAGGATCACCTGGTAAGTACGTAAGCCTTGCAGAATCAATCCAAGGATTCACAATGATTCTTGGTGGTGAGTTAGATGATCTTCCTGAGCAAGCATTCTACCTTGTTGGAAACATTGATGAAGCTGTAGAAAAAGCAGCTAAATTATAAAAAATTACGCTTGAGTTTTAATTAAACTCAAAAATAATTAAGTCTTACGAGTCAATAAAACAAAAACTTGGCTAAGAAAAACATTTTAATTTAAATTACTTGGCCAAATACATCGCTTTTGATAAATTCAAAAGAACTGAAGAAAAACAGAGGTAAAACATGGAAGTTTGTATTGTAAAACCGGATCGAATTTTTTTTAAGGAAGAGGCTGAAGAATTACTTCTTCCAACAAGTACAGGATACATTGGTATTCTTCAAGAACACGCACCACTTGTAACAGGATTAGATAATGGTGTACTTGCACTTCGTCAAGGAACATCATGGAAAATTCTTGCTCTTCTTGGAGGGTTTGGTGTAATTAAAGAGAATCGTGTGAACATTCTCTGTCGTGATATTGAAGATGCAGCTGAAATTGACGTAGATGAAGCAGAACGTCGTGTAACAGAAGCTCGCACTGGTATGGAGAAAGCAGAATCTCGTAAAATTTACATTGAAAACCAACTTACGTTTGATCGCGAACGCGCACGTATCGAGGCACACACAATGTGGAAAAACTCAGCAGGCGGTGCACCAGTATTTGGTGGATAATCTTTATATAAAAGTTTATAACTATGGGCCTAATTAGGCCCATAGACTAAAAATAAGTCTATAGATTATATTTTATAAAGATAATGAGGTGGGAAACACTATTATACCCACCTCCTAAAACTAACTAATACTTAAACGTTGTTATCATCATTGGCTGCAACTAAATCCACAAGCCCGTATTCGCGAGCTTCGCGTGCAGATAAATATTTATCACGGTCAAGGTCACGTGCCACAGTAGAAGCAGATTGCCCTGTTAAATCTACATAAAGACGTCCAATAAGTTTACGTAAACGAATAATCTCATCTTTTTCGAGAACAATTTCAGAAGCTTGCCCTTCCATACCCCCTTGCGGTTGGTGAACCATAATTCGACAATGCGGTAAAGCAATACGGCTTCCACGTTCTCCACCGGCTAAAATAAAAGAGGCCATAGATGCAGCAAATCCAATACCAATTGTTGTCACAGAAGCATCAACATAATTCATAATATCAAATACTGAAAGACCAGCTGTTACAGAACCTCCAGGAGAATTAATATAAAGAAATAATCGCTTGTTTGAATCTTCAGCACTTAAATATAACATAATTCCATTTAATTGGTTTGCAAGCTCATCATCAAGAGCAGAACCAAGGAATAATACACGCTCACGATATAAACGGTTATATAAATCAACCCATTGTGGGACTGCTTCACCTGGTAAACGGTAAGCGACTTTTGGAACTCCAATTGGCATAAAAAAAAGAAATAATTATATGTATTATATATCTATAATATGGCATTTAAATGCCCCGATACTAAATAAGTATCTTATCAAATAAAAGTTTCTAGACAAAGCAGAAAAAGGTGCATATAATAGATATATAGTTTTTATCTACACAAATACTTTTATGGCAGTACCAAAACGACGAATGTCACGAGCAAAATCCGCAATGCGTAAGTCTCATTGGCAACGTAAAGCAATTGATGCAGCACGTAATGCATTATCATTAGGTAAGTCGTTAACAACACGTAACGCAAAAGGATTTTATTACCCGCCCTCACCTGTTGCGGGAGTATTAAACGAAAATGTACAAGGTTTTGGAAATTCAACAGAGACAGAAGAATAACAAACCAAATTTGTAGGGGATATCCCCTACAATCAATACAACATGGATCAACCATGAAAATATAAGATATAGACTAACGAAATGAGACATGTTACTGTATAATAAAAACAAACGCAAAAAGTCGGTTTTGCAATCTCTATCGTTGGGTATGTCTATCTTAAAAAAAATTAAATATCAACGTATATCAAACATAAGAACAGCAACTAATAAACTATGCAAAATTCTTTCAGCTTAGGTCTACTTCATGGAGCACTCTATGGAATTACACCACTTACTCCATGGTTCATTGGACTCAAACGATATGTATTCGAAGGTCAAGCAAAAGGACTCTTAACCTTTGCTGGTATTTTCCTTGGACAAGTAAGTCTTTTACTTGTCGCTTTTTTCGGTGGAACAGAACTTCTTTGGATTTGGTACTATCTTGAACCAGTATTTATTATGTGTGGCGTACTTGCATTAATGCAAGCAATGTTACTTACGTGGAAACCATCTGAACTTCCAACACGAATCACGAGCCGTAAAGAAGCGTTACTCTATCTTTTGACTGGTGTATTTTTCGCACTTTGTAATCCAAGTGGACTCATGTTCGGAGATGCTCTTCTTACAACTCTTCCAGAAAATAATCTCTCGTATATTGGTGGATTTGTTCTTTTATACACAAGCCTCTCTATTGGACTTGTATATCTCACATGTTTATCTCCACTTGGACAAAAAGCATTTGGTGCGTGGTCAATGGAGCGCATGCTCAACTTTACAGAACCATCACTTGATTTTTATACAATTCGACTTCGAAATGTTCAAATTGCAAGTATTGCAACTCTTTTCACTCTTTTTCTTCAACTTTTTCAAGCTGTGCCGGATTCATTTACAACATATTATGTTGATACAATGTTTGGTGCAACACCTGCTAAAGGAGTAATGGAAAAGCGTGATCTTCACTGGGTTGAATCAGCTGAAGAAGAAACAACTGAAGAGGATACTGACGGTGATAACGATACGGTAAAAGTTTGGAAACTTCAAAGTAATGCAAATATGAATAACTACTTTGGAAATGACCAAAAACAACCGTTAGATGAACGTAGTCCTTGGTATACCGTTTACAAATACAATTCTTTAAACGAAAAACTTGAACGTAATGAAATTACGAACGAGCGTAAAGCACTTGAATTAGAATATTATGAAGAAGGTGGATTAGATACGTATTTAGAGAATTGGTTTCAAAACCCAAAACTTCGTTTAATGTTTAAAACTGATTGGGATAAACCAACAGAAATGAAAGCAAGTTGGCTGCAAGAACTCACGGAGATTCGTTTTCAAATGGATGATATTCTCCGTATGCAATACGCGGCACAATATAATGAAGCGCGTCCACATCTCCCGTTTAATATTGATTATGAATTAGATTATGATTTCGATGCAGTTGCTCTTGCAAAAGATGAAATGGGTATTACAGAAGAAATTGTAGGTGATTTAACAACTCTTCAAAATAACCCAGAAGTCCGAGCAAGTGGTTTTTTCAACCAAACATATGATATGGTGCACCGTGGAGGTGAATACATGGACTTTTCAATTGTAAAACTTCAAGATTTACCGCAAGAAGTGAGTTTCCCGTGGGATTATCCAGTTGTGCATGCACCTAATGTTCCTGAAATTGTAGCTGGTATTCAAGAAGCGGATGAAGCTGATGTAGCACTTCGAAATGAAGTGCAAAATAAAAATATTTGGTTCTTAGATCCAATTGCTTTAAATACACGTTTTTTAGCAAATGATCCATTACCTTCAACTGATGATCGTTGGACCGCAGTCTCTGCTGATCTTATGGAAGTACGTGCACCAAATACAACACGTCGTTGGTGGCTTGGACAAGATCTTGTAACTGAAGCTGATGCCAAGTCTCAAGTTCTTACTCCTCGTGAAACACTTATGGGTAAAGGTCGTCTCCCTCGATAAGGTTTGAACTTTAGGTACTGACTTTTCCTGAAAAAATAGATAAATTCCGCTATACTAATCATATAGCGGGATAGAGCAGTCTGGTAGCTTGTAAGGCTCATAATCTTAAGGTCACAGGTTCAAATCCTGTTCCCGCCATTAATATCATAAATTTGTAAAAAGATTTGTACATGAGTATAAAAATGTAAACATAAGATGGTTGCAAGATGAAAATCTTGAGGAAAGTCCGAACTCTCACGATGATGTAACATAACGTGACAAGTTCACGTACAAAATTGGAAGGAAAGTGCCACAGAAATTAAACTTGCTACTTGTCAAAGATAGTGGAGGTGTAATAATGGTTCATTTGTAAAAATGAATTTTGGTAGACCCTTATGGAGAGCAAAAGGTAAATTATCTTGATCATATCTCTTGAGATAATGTACTTGCTAGAAAATTTCAAACATGAAATTTCCAGATAAATAACCACATAAACAAAATTCGGCTTATTTATGTTTACTGTACTCATTTACACGTTCTTGGAGAATGTAAATAAAAAATATGTGGAAGCTCTAGACAAATCCATATCTTTTGATATTATATAAATAAGCGGGTATAACTCAATGGTAGAGTGCCATCCTTCCAAGTTGGACGTTGCGTGTTCGAATCACGTTACCCGCTAAAGAATAGAAAATTCTATGAAAGTGTATAGACAGAGTCTCGGAGATTTGATATCCTGATATATAAGTGTCTGGCGGGCGTAGCCAAGTGGTAAGGCAATGGACTGTGACTCCATCACTCGCGGGTTCGATCCCCGTCGTTCGCCCGGAGAATGATGTGATCTTCCACGTTGTAAAGCGTGTTTGGCATTTCAAACTCAATAATTGAATTCAAATGAGGCTTGGTATGAAAGTTCGTTCATCTGTAAAAAAAATGTGTCCTAAATGTCGCGTAATTCGCCGTCATGGGCGCGTAATGGTAATTTGTGTAAATCCAAAACATAAACAACGTCAAGGTTAATTTTTATAATGTTTTGTTTAATTGCCCCAATGAGTTTTTTGGGGCATTTAATTAGTTGCATGAGAAGTCATGTATCATGTATACTATGGATACTTAAATAAGGGGCTATAGCTCAGTTGGTAGAGCGCTTCGTTTACACCGAAGATGTCAGCGGTTCGAGTCCGTTTAGCCCCAATTAAAAATTGGTTTATAAAATATATAGTTAGGTTTTGGCATCCGTTTTTAACTTATGCTATACTTTTTTATAGAAAGTCAATTAAATAATATTAGAATATTAAAAGAGGTAGCGTATGGGATTACCATGGTACCGTGTACACACGGTTGTATTAAATGACCCGGGTCGTTTAATTGCAGTGCACCTTATGCACACTGCACTTGTAGCGGGTTGGGCTGGTTCAATGGCTTTATATGAATTAGCAATTTTCGATCCATCAGATCCAGTTCTTAACCCAATGTGGCGTCAAGGAATGTTTGTACTTCCATTCATGACTCGCCTTGGAGTAACTAACTCATGGGGTGGATGGAGTATCAGTGGAGAAAGTGTAAGCAATCCAGGACTTTGGAGTTATGAAGGAGTAGCGGCATCGCACATTATTCTTTCAGGACTTTGTTTCCTTGCTGCAATTTGGCACTGGGTATTCTGGGATCTTGAACTTTTCCGTGACCCACGAACACAACAACCAGCATTAGACCTTCCAAAAATTTTTGGAATTCACCTTTTTCTTTCAGGGGTACTTTGTTTTGGTTTTGGAGCTTTCCACGTAACAGGACTTTACGGACCTGGTATTTGGGTTTCTGATCCATACGGACTTACTGGAGGTGTTGAGCCAGTTGCACCATCATGGGGAGCAGAAGGATTTGATCCTTACAACCCAGGTGGTATTGCATCACACCATATTGCAGCGGGAATCGTTGGAATTTGTGCAGGACTTTTTCATCTTAGTGTTCGCCCGCCGCAACGTCTTTATAAGGCATTACGTATGGGTAACGTAGAAACAGTACTTTCAAGTAGTATTGCAGCTGTATTCTGGGCAGCATTTGTTGTAGGTGGTACTATGTGGTACGGATGTGCTGCAACACCAATTGAACTTTTTGGTCCAACACGTTACCAGTGGGATCAAGGATTCTTCCAGCAAGAAATTGAAAAGCGTGTACAGAAGAGTGTTTCTGGTGGTGCTTCACTTTCAGATGCATATTCGGCAATTCCAGAGAAACTTGCATTCTATGATTACATCGGAAACAACCCAGCAAAAGGTGGACTTTTCCGTTCAGGGCCAATGGATAATGGTGATGGAATCGCAGCAGGGTGGTTAGGACACGCAGTGTTCACAGATAAGCAAGGGCGCGAGCTTTTTGTACGTCGTATGCCAACGTTCTTTGAAACTTTTCCTGTAATTCTTATTGATAGTGATGGTATTGTACGTGCTGACGTACCATTCCGTCGTGCAGAATCAAAGTATAGTATTGAGCAAGTAGGTGTAAGTGTAACATTCTACGGTGGAGAACTTGATGGATTAAGTTTTACTGATCCAGCAACAGTTAAGAAATATGCACGTCGTGCACAACTTGGAGAAGTATTCGAGTTTGACCGTGCAACACTTCAATCTGATGGAGTTTTCCGTAGTAGCCCACGTGCGTGGTTTACATTTGCTCACGTAAGCTTTGCTCTTCTTTTCTTCTTCGGTCACATTTGGCACGGAGCTCGTACAATCTTCCGAGATGTATTTGCTGGTATTGATCCAGACTTAGATGAGCAAGTAGAGTTTGGTGCATTCGCTAAGCTTGGTGATGTAACAACTCGTCGTCAAACTGTATAATTACGAGGAAAAAATATTATGGAAGCTATTGTTTATACTTTCTTACTTGTTGGGACCCTTGGGATTATTTTCTTTGCAATCTTTTTCCGTGAACCGCCACGTATCGCAAAATAATTAATTTTTACAAAGGTTATCTTTTATGACAAAATGTTTAACATTTTGTTATTTTTTATTTATGAAATAGTGTGAATTTTTATATAAACAGTTATGTTTACGTAAATGATTTTGTTATTTCTATGGGGTCAGCTTTTTGCTGACCCAAACTATATAAATTTTATAGAGTTACATATTGATCTAAGAACGTGTAAACATTAATCTACCCCTCCCCCTCTGAAAGCCGTAAGGTTTTAAAAGAATTAATTTATTATGCTAAAAAACTTGTGTTAATTGATGAAAATCGAGTAAAATAAGAATAGTAGAAAACTGCAGAGACTTCTAAAATTATTGTCTTATGCAATAGTAAGTAAGGTCGGCTGAAATGATGATAGAGAAATTAGGTAAATAGTATGACTATTGCACTTGGAAAAGTTGAAGAAAAGCGCGGATGGTTTGATAACGTAGACGATTGGCTTAAGCGTGATCGTTTCGTATTCGTAGGTTGGTCAGGAATCCTTTTATTCCCATGTGCATATTTTGCAGTTGGTGGATGGTTCACTGGAACAACATTTGTGACTTCATGGTATACACACGGATTAGCAAGTTCATACCTCGAGGGGTGTAACTTTCTTACATCTGCAGTATCAACACCTTCAAACAGTATGGCACACTCACTTCTTCTCCTTTGGGGACCAGAAGCACAGGGTGAATTCACACGTTGGTGCCAACTTGGTGGATTATGGACATTCGTAGCACTTCACGGTGCATTCGGATTAATTGGGTTTATGCTCCGTCAATTTGAGATTGCACGTGCAGTACAAATTCGTCCGTACAACGCAATTGCGTTCTCAGCTCCTATTGCTGTATTCGTATCTGTGTTCCTTATTTATCCACTTGGGCAATCAGGATGGTTCTTTGCACCTTCATTTGGTGTAGCTGGGATTTTCCGTTTTATCCTTTTCTTCCAGGGATTCCACAACTGGACACTTAACCCATTTCACATGATGGGTGTAGCTGGTGTACTTGGAGCAGCACTTCTTTGTGCGATTCACGGTGCAACAGTAGAAAACACACTTTTCGAAGATGGTGATGGTTCAAACACATTCCGTGCGTTTAACCCAACACAAGCTGAAGAGACTTACTCAATGGTAACAGCTAACCGTTTCTGGTCACAGATTTTTGGTGTAGCATTCTCAAACAAGCGTTGGCTTCATTTTTTCATGCTCTTCGTACCTGTAACAGGATTATGGATGTCAGCACTTGGTGTTGTTGGATTAGCATGTAACCTCCGTGCATACGATTTCGTATCACAAGAAATCCGTGCTGCTGAAGATCCTGAGTTTGAAACATTCTACACAAAGAATATTCTTCTTAACGAAGGTATTCGTGCATGGATGGCAGCTCAAGATCAGCCACATGAAAACCTTGTATTCCCTGAGGAGGTACTTCCACGTGGAAACGCTCTTTAATTCAACACTCGTAGTAGGTGGTCGAGACCAAGAATCTACTGGATTCGCTTGGTGGTCTGGAAATGCCCGCCTTATTAACCTTTCTGGTAAGCTTCTTGGTGCTCACGTAGCACACGCAGGACTTATCGTATTTTGGGCTGGTGCGATGAACCTTTTTGAGGTTGCGCACTTCGTACCAGAAAAGCCAATGTATGAGCAAGGTCTTATCCTTCTCCCACACCTTGCAACGCTTGGATTTGGTGTAGGTCCTGGAGGAGAAGTACTTGATACATTCCCGTACTTCGTATCTGGTGTTCTTCACCTTATTTCATCTGCTGTATTAGGTTTTGGTGGTGTATACCACTCAATTATTGGACCTGAAACTCTTGAAGAATCGTTCCCATTTTTTGGTTACCTTTGGAAAGATAAGAACAAGATGACAACAATTCTTGGAATTCATCTTGTACTTCTTGGGTGTGGTTGTTTCCTTCTTGTTTGGAAAGCTATGTACTTCGGTGGAGTATACGATACATGGGCACCGGGTGGTGGAGATGTACGTGTAATTAACTACCCAACATACGACCCATCTGTAATTTTTGGATATCTCCTTAAATCACCTTTTGGTGGAGATGGTTGGATTATTAGTGTAGATAACATGGAAGATGTAATTGGTGGTCACATTTGGGTTGGAACTATCGAGATTCTCGGTGGATTCTGGCACATTTTCACTAAGCCATTTGCATGGGCACGTCGTGCACTTGTATGGTCTGGTGAAGCATACCTTTCATACAGTCTTGCATCTGTGTCAGCAATGGCATGGGTAGCAGCAGTAATGGTATGGTTTAACAACACTGTATACCCTTCTGAATTCTTTGGACCAACTGGACCGGAGGCTTCACAAGCGCAAGCATTTACATTTCTTGTACGTGACCAGCGTTTAGGAGCAAACATTGCTTCTGCACAAGGTCCAACTGGATTAGGTAAGTACCTTATGCGTTCACCAACTGGAGAGATCATTTTCGGTGGAGAAACTATGCGTTTCTGGGATATGCGTTCACCATGGACTGAGCCACTTCGTGGACCAAACGGACTTGATCTTACTAAGCTTAAGAATGATATTCAGCCATGGCAAGAGCGTCGTTCAGCTGAGTACATGACTCATGCGCCTTTAGGATCACTTAACTCTGTAGGTGGTGTAGCAACTGAGATTAACTCAACTAACTTCGTAAACCCACGTAGTTGGCTTGCAACATCACACTGGGTTTTAGCTTTCTTCTTCTTCGTAGGACACCTTTGGCACGCAGGTCGTGCACGTGCAGCAGCAGCAGGGTTCGAAAAAGGAATCGATCGTGATACTGAGCCAGTACTTTCAATGCGTCCACTTGACTAATCAAGTAAACGTTTTGAATTTTCTTTTTATTTAAAAGAAAGTTTTAGTGTATTTTTGGGTCTTTTTATAAGGCCCAAATAGAAATAAAAT
>JACLAB010016682.1_pt1 | contig 34267 bp, 22 predicted proteins | sample 8027921 | NCBI WGS metagenome assembly JACLAB01 (sample SAMN15725117, study PRJNA655200) | protist metagenome | isolation source: fluorescence activated cell sorting (FACS) single amplified genomes of... | place: USA: West Boothbay Harbor, Gulf of Maine | collected 2000-07-19 | reverse complement strand
TCGTGCGCGTAAACGCGTTCGTTTGTGACGATGAAAATCAACCCGCGGGCCCCGAACACACAAAAAGTATTTAGGGTTTTTGATTGATACCCTAAATATGATGTGATATATCTCTCTCTCTGTGTTATTACAACGTTCTTTTTGCTGTGGTGGTGGTGGTGGTGATGGCGCCGACCTCGACGATTGTTTTCTTTCTTTCTCGTCTTTACGTCTCTGTTGTTATGAGTAGTGTTATTGTTGCGAGTAAAGTCTCTTCGGGCCGTCGTCGGCGAATGCGTTCGCTTTGCATTTCTCCTTGGCGAAGGCGGGCGAGTTTTGTCTCGCGCTGACCTCTTTCGCGAGCTTCCACAGGACGCCTTTTCTGTTTTCGCCTTCTTTTTCTCCTACTTCGTCGTCGTCTCTGTTTGTTCTTCCGTTATTGCTTTTACTGTTATTGCTTTTACTGCTGCTTCTACTTCTAAAACTACTATCGGCGAACCAGGCGTCCAGGGAAAAAACCTGAGGAAAACGGCAGTTCAAGTCTTTACTCACGAGGTCGACGAACTCTTCAAACACGAATCGATCGGCGTATTTCAACGTCAAATCGACGATTGTTTTCGGATGGTGATTTTTAATCAGCGGCCAGATGGAGTTTTCAACCGTTTTCGCCTTGGCGGTGAGAATCCAAGACAGTTTCGTTAAACGCAATTCGTCTTTCTCCGTTTGATTGTTAAACGTGCGAACGACGTCGTAGTTGTACTCTTTCATCTTCGCGACGTCGTCGGTATCCGCGTAGCCGTTTTCCAACACCCACGGCCATAAAAAGGGCGAATGTTTTTCCGTCGTGTTGTACGCGTTAAAGTTCTCAAACGCGATTAACACGCGCTGGTTTTTCTTCACCGACTCTTCCAACGGTCGCGTCCAAAAGTTTTCCTCCTCTAAAGGGTAATACGGCACGACGAGTTCCCCTAAAGCGCCTAAAACTTCACTCGCCAACTGCTCCACGGCGTCTTCGTCCGGGTCGCCGTAAAAGTGCGACATCTCCACAATCACCACCTCCGTCTTAAACGCGTTCACGAAACTCTTGATATCTTCTAAAACGGTCACCACGTCCACCCCGACTAACGAGTGGTGTATTTTCCACGTTTTCGTATCCGGTTGCCACCCGCATCGTAAATCCAAATACCTCGCCCCCGTTCTCAGTTGTTCGAATATCGTCTGTTTCTGCGTTTTCGCCCATCGAGCGACGAGCTCGTCGATCGGAATCCCAACTGTTTTGATGATTTTCGATATACTTTGTAGCCATTCCGGTACGCCTCTTCCGCCAGAATCCGGTTGGAATTTCGAGGTTAAGTAATACGAGCCGCTATCGTGCGTGCCAGGGAAGACGAGATTGACCGGCGAGAACTTTGCGTAATTCTCTGAATCCGATTGCCAGTTCGTTGACGAATACTTTAGAGATGCCAATCGCACCGCTTCTGAAAAATCGTAATCGAGATGATCATTTTGCGTCGTCATCGTCATCGTTTTTGGCACACTTCTCGAGTGCACCACTGGGAGCGGTCGTTGGAGGATCAAAACGCACGTAAAAAGCACCGATACTGGAAGAAAGAAGCGCGTTAAATGTCCCATGATGAGATTCAATCTGAATTTTCGTTTTACTCGCGCGTCAATCGTTCCACTCTGATGTGTACTTTGGATGTGCAACTCTCTCACGATCCTTCTCGTCGTTTGCCCCGCAACGCGCGACAAAAAGGTATAACTCGTCGCTTCTTTTTCGCTCGGGTAAAACTCTAAAGCAACCAAAAGAACTTTATGAAACACTTGTAGTGGGGAAACGAGAGTAAAATACAAAGCGTGGAGGAGGAGGCAAAGAGGAACTTAATTGTCCGGATTTTGTTTTTCTCGGAACCATCCGTTTTTGGGTGCAAAAATGTCTCCGTGAAAGCGAGATATATCCTTCTCGCTTCAGAGAAGAACACGACTCGCATCACGACGAATTGAGCGTATATAGCACATCGCGTACTAAAACTGTGTTTTTGTATATTTTATAGAAACACAGAGAAAAAGTGGAAAGAGAGAACACGACGAGAAGAGTTGTTTTTGGGAATTTCTGGCGGCGTGAGAGTCAAGAATACGTTTGCCCATCAGTGCGAGAAGAACAACAACAACAACAACTCTCGCGACGAGAGCGAAAACGTATCATCACATCCTCGAATAAAGGAGTATATTTACTCTACTCAAAGTTTTACGATGAAGATGCCAACGCACGACCAAAATCCAGGTAAGAAAGCGTACTCCGGATTTGGAAATCTGATGCTCGAAAAGATGGGGTGGAAACACGGAGACGCGTTAGGCGCGAACCCGTCGAAAGGCTTGAAAGAAGCCATCTCCGTGGATATGAAAAACGATCGAGAAGGCGTCGGGAAAGAGAAAAAGGAGAGGTATAACTGGGAGGAGAAGTGGTGGGAAGGGCACTTTAAATCCGCGGCGGAGAAATTCGCGCTGGCAGTCGTCGAAGGAGGAGGTAAAGGAGGAGGAAAAGACGACGACGACGAGAGGAAGGGAAAAGGGAACACATCGAATTCGTCGTCGTCGTCGTCGGAGAGCGAAGATGAGTTCGAACGAAACGTTCGCGAAATAACCTCTGGTAATAATGTTTTGACGAAAGAAGAAGAACTTAAAGAAGAAAAAGGCGACGACGGCGTGAAATACAACGGGTGCCAGAAAGAGCTCGAAGTCGCGAGGGAAATCGCGAGAGAACAGAGTTCGTTTCGAGGAAGGAAAGGAAAGTTGAAACGCATCGCCGGTTTCGAAGAAGCGCAGATGAACGCTTTGTTGAAGAAACGCGGTTTTAACCGAGAAGAGACGATCATGAACACGAATTTAGAGATTAGGGAAATTAGAAAAGCGGAGGAGAAAGACGACGACGATGAAGAACGAAAAGAACGAGAAGAGAACACGAAGAAGAAGAGACGAAAGAATTTTGAAGAGAAGAAGAAAGGCGGCGAGGCGTACGAAGGAAAACCGTCGGAAACGACGGAAAAATTTTCGTGGTGGCGCAACGCCGGATTTTCCTGGGGCGGTTTAGTCGGGAGTAAACGAGAGTTAGATCGAGACGTCGATATCAACGAGGATAATCACAAAGAGAATAATAAGAATGGGTTCACGGAGGATAAGCAGGAGGATATATTCAACCAGGCGCACCAAATGGCCTCGGCGAAAGGGTCGAGACGCGGTTTAGGCGATAAGGCCAAGCTTGGGAAGGAGTTTACGGGGACCAAGAGAAGTTTCGACGAGGACGAAGAAAAAGAAGACTTTGAGAAGAAAAAGAGGAAGGAGGAGAAGAAGATGAAGAAGAAGAAAGAGAAGAAGAAAGAGAAGAACAAGAGTAAAACGAGAGACGAGGACAATGTCGGGGAAAAGAAGAAGTCCTCGTCCAAGAAGAAGAAGTCCAAGAAGACAAAGTAACGTTAGTACTACGCGTTTAGAAGAATTTAGCTCAATGTAGCCGCGATAGAAGAAGAAGACATTATTAATTAGCGCTCGCAGACGACGAAAAAGATGATTGATTATTTATTATATACTATGATTAATCGTTTATCTAATGTTACAAGTTTAATTCTAATGCGCGGTACACTCAGCCTCTCGCTCTCTCCTCACCCTCTAATTTAACTACGGAAAGCCGATGAAAATTCTTTCGATTTTACCCCTTTTCCCGTAAGTATCCGTGTCCTCTCGCGCGTTCCCTCTCTAATTCTTTGCCCCGTCCTCCTTATACTTCTTCTGCAACAACTTTCGATACTCCTCTTGATTCGACCACAACCCCGCCGCGTGCGTATTCAGCGGCGAATCGTTATTCGGCTCTCCCAACAAACTCTGAATGGACAACAAAATCGTCCTCACGTTATACGCCGGCGACCACTGCTCTTTCAAAATATCCAAGCAAATGTTCCCGAACTGATCGACGTTCGGATGGAAACACGGGGTGGAAAATTTCACCACCGGCGCTTTAAACGGGTACTCGTTCGCGAACGATAACGTCAAGGAGTACTTCATGTTTTCGTACACCGTCCCTTTGGCGCCTTCGATCGTCCCGACCCAGCTGAAGATGTTGTCCCCATCCGGGAACGCGGAGATGCCGCTGTCCGAGGAGGTCATCAGGGACATCAGCTCCGTTTGTAATCTGTTTTTATGTGTAATAGTTGAGTAAGAGTTTCAGCATAGTTTAGTCGTCTGGCGTTTTTAAAGGTTTTCTTCGAAGTACTTTTGACATCCATCCAAAAGGGGTAACCAAAGCAAAAAAAGATAACAAAAAACCGAGAAACGCAACCACTTTACGGGAAAGAAGAAGAAAATGTGCTCCGCGCTTTCTCTCTCGGAAACGGGACGAAAGGTTTCACGCGCGAAAAAGAATTTACCTTCTCGCCACGCTCGCGCTATCCGAGCTGGAATTTTGGCTCTTATCTGATTTTGCCGTCGGCGAACCGACGGCGTGTTGCCGTTGCGTCGCGCTCGACATCTTCGATGATGAGGATGATTCTCGTTACGATTTTTTCTCTGTCGTTCTCGTTAGAAGGTCAACTTTCACGCGCGAATTGATGAAATGATTTCTCGTGATACGCGCGCTCTTGCGAAAGATACGTGCTCAAAACCAATCGAAAATTCAAATCTGCGTTCACGGTACGGCGCACAAATTGAATACTTATTCGAAGAGAGAGAGTTTATCTTGGTCTCGTCGTCTGCTTCTCGCTAAGAAACGCGCTACAATGTGAGGACAAATTTGTGGTGGTTTTTTTCTTGCACGAATTTTTCGCAAAAGATTACAAAATGAAAGAGGAGACAAAATTTATCATCACAACGAACAAAAACACTTTTCGCGTACTCCTTTCGCCGCCGAAAAAAAACCACCGCTGCGAATACTACTGCCGAAAATATGCTTTAAGAACTATCTCTCGCTCACACAGTGCGCAAACAAGAGACCTCGCAATCAGAGGTACCGGTCAACCCGCCAAAGGCGAGCAAGTATTCTCCGGATTGACACGGGATCGTGGTTAACGTCATGCCTTCTTTACCGGTTAACGCAGAGGATTCGACGAGGAGAGACCAGGAGAGTTTTGGCGGAGAAGAGGAGGAGTTGATGTTGTTGTTGTTGTCGTCGTGGTCGTCGTCGTTCTTCTTCGTTTTCTTCTTCTTCTTCTCGGAGAACTCGGAGAAGAGCTCGGAGCAATCCAGCGAAAGCGTTTCGAGCAACGCGGATTGATTATCGCCGCCGCCGCAGATGAACATTTTGGTGCCGTCTTCGGACATAGTCGCGCAGTGACCAGCTCGTGGGGCTATTTTAATGAGCTTTTTATCGTCTTCGTCGGAGATTTCAGAGGCGACTTTTATCCATTGGTACGCGCGCGTATCGAAACAGTGCACGTCCGTATCGCTCAAGACGTTCCCGGCTGCGCCGCCGAATACGAGAAGGAAACGGCCGCATCTTCCCGCGACGTGAGATCCTCTCGCCGTAGGTGGTGCGCAAGGAACGTATGATTTTGAACGAGACGATTTTTCGCTCTCCTCTCCTTCCGTTTTAGTAGTAGTAGTAGTGAGTATCTGTCGCCACGTTTTCGTAATCAACGAAAACTCCCACAAATCGTTCAAAGGAACAGATTTCACGTTCTTCTTCGCGTCTCCAACGGACATGCCTCCGAAGACGTACACCACGTCGTCAGTTTCAAACAACGTCGCCGTGTGTCCCGTTCTCGCGCACGGTAAATCGGAAGATCCGCCAGATCCAACCGCCGCGACGTGTTGCCATTTTAACTCATTCAGCTTTCCTCCGATGTCCGATAAATCCAACTTGGAAACCGTCATCATCATCTTCTTCTCGAAGATATTAGTACTGTTGTTACTGTTGTTGCTATCACTATTCGTATTCGTCGTCACCAACAGCGCGTCTTCGTCGCTCTTCGTGCCGATGCCTCGAAACAAGTAAATCTCTCCATCCGCGGTGGCGATCGAAGCCGCGTCCGCGCACGGCGACCCCGGCCACTTCAACTCTTTCCTCTTCCACCTTAACTCCATCAAATCCAGCGCCCAACAATCGCTCAACAATCGTCCGTCTTTATTTCCGTGCGAAATAATCAACTCTTCGCCTACTTTATGCGCTATGTGTCCGAATCTTTTCTGCGGGAATCGTTGGCGCGTGGTCGTTTCTAACTTCTTTTCTCTGCTGCTATTATTATTACTACTCTCGTTCTCGTTCGCCACCGTTGTTGTTTTCTTCATCGGTTGCGCGACAATCGTCCTCCACTCGTTCTTTTCCGGCATCTTACTCTCCAACGCGAACCTACTCTTCCCTCCTCTTCCTTTCCGCGGACTACTACTACTCCTCTCGCCGCCGCTAAATATCACCGATCCGAACGTCCGTATTCCCTCCCTCTCCGAAGACGACGACGACGTCGTCGTCCCCGTCCCCGTCGGAGGTACGAGCAACCGCATCCCAACCTGTAAATAATACTCCTCCGAGGATTCGTCCGCCATCGATAACATCTTCGCCTTCTCTTCGTAAGTGCAGTTTTCAGTCATCAACTGCCACCAGTTTTGGTTGAAGTTTTCAACCTCTTCGCAATACTTCTCCATGGCGACGATTGCGGGCATGTTTGAGACCATTTTCCACGCCTCGTATCGTAAAACGCTTTCCGGGTCGTATATTCTTTGCCAAAACGTGGGTTTGAGTAGTTCCTCCTTCTCTCTCACGCCTCCAGATCGGGTCGCTTGTTCGTGCAACGCGTAGAGTAAAAGTCTGGAATCTTCGGTGATGCCTTTGGCGTTTGGAGGCGGGTGGTCAGAAAACGCCGAGCAGAGGTAGAATTTTTCCGGGCAGTGGAGGAACAGATCTTGATTTCTTCGTTCTCGATCGTTTTGACGACCATTTGGTTCCATCTTGTTCCTCTTTATGATGCTACTAAACAACGCGTAAAAATGAAGCAATTTGCTCCATTTTTACGCGCAAAATTCACATCTCAAAACAAAGATTACGATGATGATTTCGACGATTCCAACGGTCAAAAGCTTCACAGCGAGCGCATCGAAGTCGAAATCAAAAGCATCGTCGAAATGTGCGTCGTTTACGTCGAAGAAAATGTCGCAGTGCTGTCCTTGTTTCCGAGTACGAAATCATCATTTTCTCATCGCGGAACGACGGGGAAGGAATACAGTTACGCGGAACAGGAGTACGATTCTTCTTTGTGCACAAAGCGCGACGACGAGAACCCCTCAAAGTGACGATAAAAGCGAGAGTAATGATACGAATAATAATAACATCGTATCTTTCCGCCCGTGCATCGACATCCACCTCGGAAAGGTGAAACAAATCGTCGGCTCGAGCTTACGAGACGAAAAGTCCGTCGACGAGGAGAAACCTGAGACGAACTTTGAAACGGACGTGAAATCGAGCGAATTCGCGGAGATGTACAAACGGGATAACATCTACGGCGGACACGCGATATTGTTAAGCAAAGATTTGGAGACGAAAGAAGCGGCTTTAGAAGCCACGAGAGCGTTTCCCGGCGGATTACAGATTGGCGGCGGCGTCACCGCGGAGACGGCGTTGGAGTATCTCGAGAACGGTGCGAGTCACGTGATCGTGACGAGTTACGTGTTTCACGACGGCAAGTTAGACGAGGAGAGATTGGAGAAATTAATAAGAGTAATTGGGAAGAAACGGTTGGTGTTAGATTTGAGCTGTCGTAGAGACGAAAAAGATGGGAACAAGTATAAAGTTGTCACCGATCGATGGCAAAAATGGACCGACGTGTGCGTCGACGAGAAAACTTTAGAACGTTTAAGCGAGAAGTGCGACGAGTTTCTCGTCCACGGCGTGGACGTGGAAGGGAAAAAAATGGGTTTGGATTTAGATTTAGTGGAGTTGTTGGGGAAATATTGCCAAATTCCAGTCACTTACGCCGGAGGGGCGAGATCGATCGAGGATTTAGAGCTCGTGAAAACGTACGGACAGAATCGAGTGGACGTGACCATCGGTTCCGCCTTGGATTGTTTCGGAGGGAGTTTGAAGTACGCGGACGTGATTGATTGGCACAATAAGCAAAGAGGTCTTCTTTTAAAGTAGTAGTTGTAGCACCATAGTAGCGTATATAATGCGTGAGTACCAGTATCATGTGTCCGTAAATGTAGTAGTAGGTACTTAAAAAATCTTCCTCTTCTTGATATCATTAGTGCAAACGAAACGTCGGCTTCGTCAACGCCTCCATGCTCGCTCCGGGTGAAAACTCCGGCGCGCCGTGCAACAACTCCAACGCGACGAGTCTGTGATACACGTCCGTCAACGCTTCTGGGTCCAAAAACAAACTCCCGCAGTGCGCTAAAATCATCCGCATGTCTTTCTCAATCGGCGCGAACCGCTTCGAACGCAAGCGCATTAAAAAGTCGTTCACGAGGAGTTGACAGTAATGCACTCTTTGGAAGTGTGGGGATTCGACCGAGGCGCCGCCGCCCCATTCGATTTTCCACGGTGGTTTTCCGACCCACGAGCCGACGCCTTCTTTTAAAGAGAAACGTATCACATCGGCTTCTCGTTTCGCCAAAACGGCTATTTTTTTACCGCCTTTTATTTGTACGGCGCGTTCGAGGTATTGCATCGCTTGGCCCCAGTAGTGGTTATTTCCTCCGTCGTCGTCGTCGTCGCTGTCGCTGTCGTCGTCGGTGGTGTAGGATGTTTGTGTCGCGAGTGCACCACCAATTTCTTCTGTGTTTTTCTCCTTTACTTTATTATGAGCTCCATCGACGTCGGCGTCGGCGTCGGCGATTGAAGAAGAAACTCCTTCGTACTCCTTCGCCCTTGGATTTCTCGCGAGCTTCTCGCGTACTCTTCGTAAACTCTCCTCCATCACTTTCTTCGTCTTCTTCCCGTCTAAATCTCGCATTAACTTTGCCTCGTCTTGGACTCTTCCACCTTTTCCAATTCCTTTTGGTGCAGTCGTGATCGTTTCTTCTTCGTCCATGTGCAAATCGAACCAAAAGACGACGGCGTTCAAGTAGCCGCTGGCGACGGTTTCTAACTTGATCACGGTTTCGCGACCTTTCTGTTTCATCGAGTTATCGAAGAAGAATTCGAACACTTTTTTCGGTTTCGTCAATCTTCGGTGTTTCACGTTTTCCATTTCAACCGGTTCGTATTTCGAATCCCAGCGGTATTTGTTTTGTGCGGACATGTCGAACCCGTCGATTTCAGTCGTGTACGCCTCGACGCCCATGGCGTATATCGTCGCCGCGGCAGGCACGACGACGGATCCGACGTTCGCGACTTTACGTCGCGCTTCTTCGATCATGTACAACACGTGTTCGCCGGTTAAGCCGCAATCGAACAAGTCGACGACGATCATGTTGCACCCTTCGTGTGGACCGTGAATGCCGCGTTCGAGTAAAGCGGCGTCTTTGCAAATCACGTTGACGTTTCGCGAGAGGTTGTTTTGGGCCACGTTTCGGCGAGTGCACGTGGCGAGGGATGGAAGCATTTCGCAGGAGATCACCGTGTCCGCATTTGCACGAGCAGCCATCATCGTTAATAAACCAGATCCGGAACCGATATCGAGAACGTTCGCGTATCCTTCGCGATTTTTTAAGAATTTTATCTGTCGTTGAATCGCCGCGTCGTACGCCTTGGCTCGCCTTTCGTCCGCTAAAATCGAAAACTGATACTTTGGAAAACTCGCATCTTTCTTCATCATGTGCATGTAATCCGCGTCTTCGACGGTAAATTGCATGGCGACCGTGTTGTGCGAACATTTGATCGGAACGACGTGGTTCGCGTACGATTTGATCTCGCCGTCGAGGTAGAAAAGTGAAGGCGTTAAACTCGATACGACGATGTTCTCATCATCATCATCATCGGCGTCGCCAAACTCCTCCTCATTCGTAACGCCTCTGGTCGATATTTTCACGTCCTCGATCAAGTGTAGTTCGTACCAGAACAAAACGGCGTTAAACGTCCCGTCTTTCGTAAACTCGAAATCGACAAACTTTTGATCGCTCGCCTCGGGCGGATTTCCGAGATCAAAGTGCCAAATTTCCTTCGGTTTCGAAAGCGCTCTGTAAGAGTCCGGATCAATCGGGACACCGGCGGAGTACGTCGGGTGCGAACGGTATAAATCCATCGCGGAAACGTCTAACCCGCAAATATTTCTCGATTTAATCTCAATCGCTTGCGCGAACACGGTCGCGGACGACGGTAAGACGATACAGTCCGGCAAGAGTAAATTTTGCAGACAGTGCTTCGTGGACGGGATTAAACCGGAGGAGAGTAATCCGTCGTCGATGATATCGTTCAAAAACAAGTTGCAATACACCGGAACGTCCGCGAGTAAAGATAAATCCGTGGGCCTTTTATAAATCACTTTCACTTGATCGTCGCAGAATCCGTTGTTCAACAAGTTTTCTTTACACGCCATGGCTTGGTACAACCATCTCTCGCACGCGGTGACGTGGTGCGCGCCTTTGTCGAGTAAGTGCATGGTCATCAACCCGGCACCACATCCGAGATGTAACGCTCGAACGTCTTTATTTTCATTTTGGAGTTTTTTGATTGCAATCTCGATGGCTTTAGTATATTGTTTGCGTCTCACCGTATCTTCCAAGTATTTGAAATGTCTCTTCGGTATCGCGATATCGGCTTGAACCGTCATGTAATTATACGTATCTTTCAAATGGTAATCATTTTCCGCTTGGAACGGCGTTAAAAGCTGCGTCGGGAGCATATCTTTCGGATGCACTCTGTGTAACGGACTCGCGTACGGTAAATTTGTCAGTCGTTCTTGTTGATGTTTCTTTTCTGGCGCTGGTAAGCACTGGAACGTCTCTCGATTTTTGACGAAACCTTTCCCGTTGTGCAAATCCGCCAAGACGGCGACGACGGCTTCTTCCAAACCTCTTTTCAACTCCTCGTCTTCAGGGGAAAATTCCAGCCCGGTTTCGAAGACTGATTTTGCTAATCGGTGCATGCGCAAACCCATCAACGCGAACCCTTTTCTCGCGTACCCTTTGACGAACACGTTCAAGACTTGACCGCCGGCGGATTGCGTTCGATAGTATCTCTCATTCGCTAAATCTTGCGATTTATTCGCGTCCCACAACGCCTCTTCGAACAAACCCAAGTTCAAATACGCCACCGCACGATTTGAGTGACACACGTGCATTAACTCGTGCGTTAAGTTATTCTCGTGCGCTTTTCGAAACACTTTCGCGTACTTTGCAATCGCTTCGATGTCGTCGCCTTTTTTCAACGCTTCCACCGCTTCGTTGTTCAATTTGACGATGGATTTCGATTTAAACTTTTGATCAAGTTTAAACTCCTTATCGCGTTGGCGAATAATCATCAAGCGGAGTTTTGTTTGACGTTCGTGTTCGTCTTTTGTTTTCGGACCGGCGTTTGGGTAGTACTCTTTGTCGTGTTCTTCGTTCGGTCCATCGGTTGAAGATGATGATCTCACAAAATCACCACTTTGACCACCAGCACCTTTTGAATCGGTGTTCAAGGTGTCGTCCAACTTCTCGTACTCTTCCAATTCCTCCTCTGAAACCGAAGAATCGTCCTCTGAATCGTCCTCTTCACTCTTTTCATCTTCTTTGTCTTCTTCTTCTTTTGAAACTCTCGTCTTCATCACGCGCGTCTTCTCGCCTTCTTCTTTTTCCTCGTCCAAATTTTCCTCGTCCGAATCTCGCTCTGGAAACGCAAACGCATCGTCTCCGTCTTTTTTCGAGGAAGAAGAAGAAGACAAAGAAGACACAAAGAACTCTTCTCCTCCACCCATGATGAAACTTATAATAAACTCTTTCTCTCCTCTGCACTGTGCGTGTGTAATAAACGCGCTCTTCTCTTCCGTTCAGAGCTACGTGAATTTCTAACGCATTTCACATCCTTTTTTTTCACACAGAAGAAGCAGAAAAAAAAGAAAAAAAAAATCGGAGCGTTTTTTTCAAAAGTAAAAACCCTAAACCGTGATCCCACTAAACGCTCAGTTTTACGAAGAAGAGAATAAAGTCTTCTGTCGCTTTTTTTATTCAAACGACCGCTTTATTTTATCCCCATTTTTATACTTACAATACTGCTCTACTCCTTCTCTCTGATAAAGACGATCGAAAGACTACGAGAGTACATCTCATCACAAAAGAGAGCTGCTTTTTAGTGTTTGAACGTGATGTCGTTTTCGAAATCGTCGTCGTCTCTTTTGAGCGTTTTTGTGTGCGCGAGAACATCGAGACAAAGGCAACGTTATTATACCCCTAAAAACGGGGCTCAGAGCGCACACATTAAATATCAAAAACATCAGAAACAACGCGCGACTGCTACTCACAGAGCGATTCGACGACCAGATCGAGAAGAAAACAGAACGTTCGACGACGAGGACGAAGATTTTGAGGATGAAATCTCTTACAAAGGTGGATTCTCGTGCGATATTTCCGGCTCGTACGACGAGCAAAATGGTCCAGAGGACAACTCCTCGATGCGATCGAACCGCGACGGCTCCTTAGTGGCGAAGAAACACGTGTTGGACAATTGTCGAACAACCTTGGATTTTAAGACGAAAATTATATGCACGTTAGGCCCTTCGTCGAGGACGGTGGAGCAGTTGGAGAATTTGTTACAAACCGGGATGTCGGTCGCCAGATTTAACTTTTCGCACGGCACGCACGAGTACCATCAGGAAACGTTGGACAATTTGAAGAAAGCGACGGAGAATACCGGGTTGATGTGCGCGGTTTTTTTGGACACGAAAGGACCGGAGATAAGGACGGGGATGTTAGAAAACGGAGAACCGGTGCAGTTGCATCAAGGGGAGGAGTTAATTCTAACCACCGATTACGAGGTGAAAGGAAACGCGAAGAAGATCGCGGTGAGTTACCCGGATCTCGCCAAGGACGTGAAACGAGGGAGTAAGATTTTGTGCGCGGACGGGTCGATTACTTTGAAAGTTCTCGACACGGACGTTCGAAAAGGAGAGGTTGTGTGCAGGTGCGAAAACTCAGCCATGCTTGGCGAACGGAAAAACATGAATTTACCGAGAGTGAACGTAAACTTACCGACGATAACGGAAAAAGATAAAGACGACATTTTGAATTGGGGGGTGAAGAATAACGTAGATTTCATCGCCGCTTCCTTCGTTAGAAAAGGATCGGACATCGACGTCATACGTGACGTGGTTGGAGAAACGCCGGGGAGGAAAATCGGAATTATCGCGAAAGTGGAAAACATGGAAGGTTTAGATAATTTTGAGGACATCGTGAACAAATCGGACGGCGTGATGGTCGCTCGAGGGGATTTAGGGATGGAGATTCGCATGGAGCAAATTTTCTTGGCGCAAAAAAGAATGATTCGAAGGTGTAACGAAGCCGGGAAACCAGTCATTACCGCGACGCAAATGTTAGAGTCCATGACGGGCGCGCCGAGACCGACGAGAGCGGAAGCGACGGATGTCGCCAACGCCGTCATCGACGGCACCGATTGCGTCATGCTGTCCGGGGAAACTGCGGCGGGGAAGTACCCGTTGGACGCGGTATCTGCCATGGCAGATATTTGTGGCGAAGCGGAAGCGTTCGAGGCGAACGGGGCGGCTGATGGGAGTCGTTCACCGCAACCGTTGGGTTTCGGCATGCACACGTCCTCGAAACCTTTTCTGCGATTCTCGTGGCACGTGCCTTCGTTGGAATCCGTCGCCGCGGCGAGCGCGCAAACTGCGGATGAAATCGGCGCGAAAGTCATCATCACGTTATCGAAATCCGGGAACACCTCGCGATTAATCGCGAAATACCGACCAAACTGTCCAATCGTGGCCGTGGCGATTAATCGACCGAACCACGATCACGGCAACAGCGCTCGGCGTTTGTTGCTTTCCCGCGGCGTCGTTCCGATCATGGAGAAGATGGAATGGAGAGGCGAGACGGCGTTACCGCAAGAGGTGTTATCGAATGCGATTTTGTACGCCAGAGATCACATGAGGATTGTAAAAACTGGAGATTTAGTCGTCGGCGTCCATCGATTACACGGCGATCCGTTGATGAAAGTCGTCGAGGTTCCGTAGTCATTATTAATACTTTTGAGTTTGAGTCACGAAAAGAGAGAGAGAGAGAGAGAGAGAGAGAGAGAGAGAGAGAGAGAAGGGTTATTTATTATCATCGTATGTATGAGAGAGTAAGAGTCATCGTCAAAAGAAAGAGCAAAGAGAAGAGAAAAAAAGCGAAAGAAAAGTGTATTGCTGCAAAATATTTCACAACGGGCACAGAAGAGTACAACAAACAAAAGGAGAGGAAAACAACAACAAATACAAATACAAAAATGTATGCAAAAGCGCGCGCTGTAAGAAGAAACGCCAGGCTGCCCGATGTTGTGAAAAGATAATTGAAATATTTTAATACCGTAGTATTTTAACTAATAATATAAAAATACAAAGAAGCGTTACGGAAACTTCGTCAATACTGGTTCTGCGTACTCGCTCGAATCGATCGGATGCGCGTCTCTTCGTTGGAAAATGGTGAACGAGTTCTGAAACAGTTTGTGCGGTTCTAAAAATGACATGGTTTCGAAGACGCCGTATTCAGATACGGTTCCGTCTGCATTTTTACCTCCGTTTCGAGCCAACATGCGCATTTTTTCCAACCACTCTCGGGATAAACTATTCGTCAGCGTCGAGTGCACCGCGACGTACCCGCCCGGTTTCACGCGAAACCAAAAGTTCTTCAAAAACGTCTCTATTCTATTCGCCGCGCCTAAATCTATCCATAAGAAATCAAACTGAACACCCGGGGCTAACGTGGCGGATAAGTCTGGATTGAATGCGTCGGCTTCGTGTACGACTAAAAAGTTGTTTTCTTCATCGTCGTCGTTCAACTCTTCCGAGCACTCTTTGACCAAGTGCGCTGTCGTATGAGCGTGCGCCATGTTGTCCACGACGTGTAACTGCGGCTCGTACGTCTCTCTGGTTTTCCTTTTTTCACTCTTTCTGCTAAAATATGCCTCGTTCGACCACGGCGTGTCCTTACCGTTCGGGTTTTCGTTTCTCACGACGCACGAGTGTTCCTCCCGCATGCGCTCGTACACCTCGATCTCCTTTTTGTTATCTCGCAACGCTTGCATCAAATACACGGACGTGTACCCCGCGCCAATCTCTAACACGTTTTCTGGTTTCGTAAACCTACACAACTGGTACAAAAACGGGCCCATATTCTCCGCGCCCATGTGCATGTCGTATAAACTTGTCGTTTTTGCAAGGAATGTCTTTGAATACATCCGGCCGAATGTCATCGTTCTCGTGTCTTTTTCTTTCTTTTCCTCGTTAAAGTTCCGTTTTCTCGTCATCAGTTCTTTCTTCGTTTCCTCGAGTATCTTTTCCGCGTATTTCATCTCTCCGAAGCAGAATTCCTCCGCGATGAACTCGATGACTTCTTTTTTCACATATTCTTCTTCGATGTCTTTGTCTTCTTCTCTGTCGTCTTCTTCTTTTACTTCCGACGAAGACAGCAGTAACTTATCCATCAACACATTTTCCAAATCCAAAACAGTTCTCACGTCTCGTTCTTCGAACGCATCCAGCAGGTATAAACAGTCCAGTTTTTTGAGCGCGTCAGAAATTTTCATCGTCGTCGTTTCTCCTGGCAAAGACGAGGACGAGTTCTGTTGGTTTTGATTCGAGACCGTCGCCTCATCTCTCTTCATCTCTGATAGAAACTCTCTTTGTGAGGAATTGACTCTTGAGTTTTTTCCCCTAAAATTCAAAAATCGAACCTCAGAATAAAACACAGACTAGAGTAGTATTCGTTGATCTCCTCCAAAAACTGTGCGATTTGGAAAACTTCAAACGCGACGAACTGCGTTGGAACTGTTCGCTCGATATATTTCGAGTCGTTTGAGATATCATCATCATCGAGAGCGAGGGGTGAATCGTACAGACTGAAGAAGAAAGAGACTGGGGAATTTACTCGTAAATTCAAAAATCAAACACCTCTGTGTTGTGTTGTTATAAACACGACGCTGTTCTGCGCGAGAAAGAGAGAAAGAGAGAAAGAGAGAGACGCGTTAGTTAGTATCTCTCTCGCGCGTTTTTTCCTCCTTTTCCTCGTCGTCAAGAAGAAGACAAAGAGGACAAAGAGAGAGATACTATAATAAAAATGAAACGAGAGCGAGAGGACAGCCTTCTTGTTTTAGTTGAGACTGCTAAGAAACGCAAATCCAAACGCGTCAAAGTTGTCGCGCAAAAGTTGATCACTTTTTACTACCTTCTCAAGAAAAAGACTTAAAAAGAGAGCAGCATGAAAAGCAGCGGAAAGAATAAGAGTGCGACGAAAAGCAGCGCGACCATCGGAGACTTCTTTCCTTTAAAGAAGAGCACTACTAAGAATAAAAGAAACAAAGACGAGCAAGAAAGGTCAGGTAAAAAAAAATTGAAGAAGAACGAAAGCGCGTTGAAAACATGTCCAATATGCACGAAGGATTTTCACTGGACCTTGATCGATGCGCACGCGTCGGAGTGCGTTGGTAAAGGAGATTTCGATCTCGACGAGTTTGATGATGCTTTTGAGAAGAAGACAAAGAGCAGTTCATCGAAAGAAGAAGACAAAGAAGAAGAAGAGAAGGAGACGAGTTTTGAGTCGGAAAAGAAGAAGAAGAAGATGAACGAAAATGACTGCAATACTAACGCGTTTACGACGCTCATACAGAATCAGCGATTGTCCGAGTGTAAGAAGTGGTTGGTTCTGAGTTTCGATGAAGAAGGAAAATGGAACTTGGCGTTTGAAAAGAGTGTTTTTGTCGACAAAGCTTTATTCAGCGGCGCAACCGCGCTGAAAGAGATCGAGCGAGGCGGGATCAAATGCAAGACAACTTTGACGGTTTCGATAAACGGAAATGATAATAATCGCACTTTTATCGACGACGAGGATAAAAACAACACCACCACAACTATTCGTGCGACGTATACCAACCATCGGTTATCACAATCCGTGTTGGCGTCGGCTTTGCAAAAAAATGTGAGAAGAAAACGCGTCGGTCCGACGTATCGAGTGGCCAAAGCTATGACGCGGAGGAACGATACGTTCATGCAGTGCGTGAGAAGATTGATGATTATATCCATAGAAGATGGAACTTTACATCCGGATTTACCGTTCTTAGCGTGGTTGATGATTGCGCTGTCGAAAAACTTTGTCGCTTCGACGAGAATCAAAGAGGAGGTGTGCCGAATAGCGAGCGAGCTCGCCGCGCAGGAGTTTCGCGACGATGGAACAACACTCGTAGATGAAAAAGAAGTGGAAGAGGTGAAAAATGACGACTCAGACGACGATGTCGACGTTTTACCGTCCCTTTCCTCCATCCAAGAAAAGTTTGGCTCGAACAGCGAAGAAACGCTTTTGATTGCGTCCTTGATCGTACGCGCGCAGTTTGGCGGCATGGAAGGCGACGTGAAAATGCTCAAGAACTTTATTCGCGTTTGGGTGCGAAGATTCGAATCTATAGATTCGTTACTTTGGATGGATAAAATTAAAAGCAACAGTCCGCGATTAGATTCGACGCTTCTCAAAGAGATGTCTGCGCATCCGTTTGTGAAATTTGACATCCCGTTGGAAGCGATTGACTTTCACGTTTCGGATATCATCGAACACTGCGTCTCCGATATCTCAAGCGAGGAGTTTCAAAACATACGGAAAGCGGTAATAAATGCGTCGTTCAAAAATGAAGAAGGTGCCATTGATTTATTCAGAGCTCGAGAGCTCGCTCAAAGCGCGATGTGGTATTGCTCGTCCGGCGTGAACGAGAAGGCGTTGTGGCACCCCAAAAAAATGGAGGAGGACGAGTCGACGAGAAAAAGAAAACAGTTGGAACCGATTTTCAAATCGTACGCGAAGAAGGCGTGCGCATTTGCCGTAAAAGCCATCGGAGAACGGTTCGATCTGTACAAACAACAATAGTATATATAGTTTTTTAGCAGCGTGTAAAATGTAAAGTAGAGCAGAGCGATCAAAATATGTTGTTTGTTGTATCTCACATCGTCGTGTAAAAATTAAAACTCGTCGTGATAATCGTGATAATCGTCCTCGCTCGTCATCGCCGTGGAGTAAAACATCATCTTATTCTTTAAAATTTCCACCAAACTCAGACCGCCGTCTTTATTCTCGTCCGCGTCGTCGACTAAGCTCCCGCTTTGGTCTCTCGCGTGATCGTCGTTGGTCGGATGTAATTTTTTGTAACTCGCCTCGTCCGCGTGTAACTCGTGCGAGGTGACTAACCCGTCTTTATCTTTATCTAATCGAGCAAACAGCGCTAAGGCTCGCACGCGCATAACGCTTTCATCGTACGCGTCGTTGTTGTTGCTACCCTCTTCGTTGCTATTCGTTTTATCATCGCTCCCAACAGGTTCCTCTTCGACTTCGTCCACTTGGTGAAACAAACTTTCGTAGAATTCCGTGAAATTCAACTTCTCGTCCATATTCGTGTCGTGATCCCGAATCGTCTCCGCGACCAGATGCTTCCCAATCTCCGACCCTCTTTTCCCTTCCTCCGGATGTATGAAGTAAAAAAATTCCGTCCTGTTCAACTTCCCATCTTTATCGGTATCCGTCAACTCGAACACTTTCCTCGCGTTGCGTATCCATCGAACGTTGTACTCCTCCATTTCCTTCTCGGTCCCGTTCCCGGTCACGTCGACGTCGAAATCATCCTCCAAATATTCTTTCAAAGTCACGAACCCGTCGTGGTCGTTATCCGTGACGTCGAATTCGTGTTCCGCTCGGTTTTCCGAGTGGTTCCTCGCCTGCGCGTAGTGCCAAATTCTGAGCTCTTCTCGCGAGACGATTCCGTTTTGGTCCAAATCGATCACAGGGAAGATTTCTTCCAATCGTTTGGTGACGTTAAAATCGTGGTACCGGTCGTAATCGTGGTAGTCTTCGTCGAAATCTTCGTTCGTTTCCCATCTGTTGTGCTCGTCGTCGTCGTCGTACGACGCATCGTCGTCGCGATGATGCGTCTCCACGTCGCCGCCGAAAGAGTGCTCGTGATGTTGCGCGTTTGATTTTAAAGTCTCTTCTGGTAAAGGCGTTTTGCTAAAAAACGACCGTCTCGCTTCCGTCGTTTTTGTCGTCGTTTGCATCATCATCACGAAAGAGAAAAAGAAGACTTTAAAAAAGATACAAAACGAAGAAGAAAAAGAAGAGCGTCGTCCTCCTCGGCAGAGGCCACGCGTCAAAGTCGTTTCTGGTCTCGTTCTTCGCGTTCTGCTTTTCATTTTCGTCTTTTGATGGTGTGATTATATATTATATATGTGTGTAGAAAGAGAGAGAGAAAGAGAGAAGAGAGAAGAGAATTTGTCTGTCGTTTTCTGTCCAAAAATGTAAGACCAAAAATGAACAAAAAAGCTGCACTTTTTTCAAGGCAAAAAGAGGATTAAACACAGCAGCAGTAGAGTATTATATTATCTATTATCTACGTATCAAATAATAATGGGAGAAAACAAAAACGCGATGCCGATTTTACGGAAACGGCAACTGAAAAGAAGACTTTTATGCTGTGCAGTCTTGTTTTTGATTTTGGGAGCGCACGTGTGGAAAAATCGATTGCGTGACGAAGATTCTTTTGACGACGACGATGATGATGATGGATTGATGAGAAAAAATGCGAACGAGGACGGGAGGAAGAAGAGTTTACGAAGCAGAGGAAGAGGAGATGATGATATAGATGATACAGATGATGATATAGATGATGATGATGATAACGATGATGATGTGACGAATAATAATAATAAATTGGAACGACTCCACACGAACACGAGAGTTCCAGAGTTTGCCTTTGGAGGCCAATGGGGAGCAACCAGAAACCAAGCGAAACTAAACGAGCGCACGTCGCCGACGTTCGGGTGCCACGCGACGACGTCCATGCACATCAAAAATCCAGACACGGATAAAGTGGAAGTTCTCGTCGCGTGGTTCGGCGGTTCCTACGAAGGCGCCGAGGACGTTGGCATTTGGACGGCGAGGAGAGACGAAGAGACCGGGATGTGGACGAAACCAAAGTTAGCCGCGAAGAAGTTTAGAAATAAACCGTACGAAGGGAAGAACTTGAAACATAACTCGCCGTATAACAAGCCAGAGCCGGAACGGAAAGGAGGCGAGCCGCATTGGAATCCAGTTTTGTTTTGCGCCGGCGCCGGCGAATCGGACGGGGACGGGGCGAGTTTAGGATCGTGCGAGAAGGAAATCGTCTTGTATTTTAAGCTCGGGTGGAAGATTTGGTTCTGGGAGACGTGGGAGGTGAGGTCGCGAGACGGTGGGAACACCTGGTCCGAGCCGAAAGAGACGGTGAAAAACGATAAAGGAGGGAGAGGACCGGTGAAGAATAAACCAATCGTGTTATCGGACGGGACGTGGCTCGCGCCGGCGTCGTTGGAAGGGCCAATGCCCGGCCAAAAAAGGAAACAATGGCGCGCGTTTGCGGATATTTCTATCGATTTAGGTAAAACGTGGAAACCGAGCTCGATTATTTTACCGATCGAGAACGGGTACGGGAACATTCAGCCGACGGTGTGGGAGAGCGAGCCCGGGCACGCGCACATGCTTCTCAGATCCTCTCGAGGTCGAAAAGGGATGTGGATTTGGCGTTCAGATTCTAAAGACGGCGGGAAGACGTGGACGCAAAGTAGAAAAACAAAGTTACCGAACAACAACTCCGGTTTAGACGTCGCGTATTTACCGAAATCGAAAGTGCTCGTGTTGGCGTACAACCACGTCATGAACGTCGACTCGCGATCGCCGATTCGATTAGCCATATCCAAAGATAACGGCGAAAACTGGGAGTTACAAGTGGAATTAGATAACGAGAAAGGGTCGGTGCATAACGCCGGTCACGAGTACTCGTACCCGTCGTGCGTCCCTTGGCCGGCGAAGGAGTACGGCGAGGAAGGCGTTTCGGTGACGTACACGTGGCACAGAAGACGCGTGGCGTTCTTCTCGGCGAGTTTGCGGGAACTTTTGAAAATGGCCAAGCCGAACGACCAATTAACGATTTAGTGAGTGGTGATGTTTAGTTGTTATGATTAAAATCTGCAAAAACGCGCTATGTGTCTGTAGTTTTCGCACCGCGGGTATTAATCGGTGGTGGTTTTATATCTGTTACATTTTTCGCATTTTACTTTTTACAATTATATACATTAAGCGGCACACAGACTAAGACACAAGCGCGGGTTCTTTAAAAAAATTAGTGCGGCGAAGGAAAGTTTTCGCTCGTACTACTACTCGAAGAGCTCGTCGTCGCCGCTCTTTTACCGTTACTTCCTTCTGTCGGTTCGTAATCGTCGTTGTACGTCAACAAGTTATCGTAGTAATCTACCGTTTTCTCGTTCGTCGTGGAATACGCAAACTTGACGATGCTTCTTTCTCCTTTAGTAATCGGCGTGACTCGATGCACGACGGAATCCGCTTGAACAATCAACACCGAATTCGGTTCCGATCGAATCCCTCGTCTCCTTCCGGTGTCCACATCTTTCCACTCCGTTCTCGAATCCGAGCTGTTGTGAATCGTACACACAATCTCAAACTGCGGCTCGGTATACAACGCCACGTCTCGATGCCAATCCATGCTCCCGCCAAACGGATATATCCTATACTCCACCGGCACATCCGACGGTTTCAACGCGTTTCGCTTGTTCGCATCTAACTTCTCTTCATCCGACAAAACCAACTCTCTCAACTTCTCCGCCGCGAATTCCGAGCAGCACATTTGATGCACCACGTCTTCCTCCGGCACCATCACGCCTAACCGAGAGTTTGCGCACACTCTTTTTTCTTCCTTCAAATGTTTCCTCAAATCGTCGCACGCTCGCGCAATCTTCTCAAAATCTTCTTTTTCGAAGAAATTCCGAACGTATAAGAACCCACCGGCGAGTTCGAACGCGGAGGACTGGGAGGAGGAGGAGGATTTATTACTATTCTTAATGACGCTATTCCTAATAATCGTGCTACTTAATTCTTCTTCTTGGGACGAATTGTTGTTCATGTTATTACTCGTATTCGCTGCTCGACTCCTCCGCCGTCTCCCTCTCGTCGACTCGATCGTCGTCGTCGTCGAAAAAAAGAAGCTCTTCTTCTTCTTCTCGTCGTTGTTGTTTTCATCGAAAAACTCGTCCTCTGAATCGTCCTCCTCGTTCGTGTTGTTTGAATGCGCGGATGATGATGCATCCGCTGAAATCTTTGTCAACGGATGATGATTGGTGCTTCTTTTGCTCCTCCTCCTCCTTCTTCCACCGAACGACTTTGACGCCTTCGAAAAGGAAAGCGAAGAGGAGGAGAGAGAGGAGGCCACCCCGTGTGCCATGATTTTCTCGCGTTTTGTTCTCTTCTCTCTTTTGTCCTCTCTTTTCGTGTTGTTGTTTTTGTTGTTGTTTGAAGAGAGATCTCTCTTTTATGACGAAGTTTTCCTCCTCCGTTGTGTGATTTTCTCTGAAGAGGAATTTTGAACGAAAAAAAAAAGACTCGAGTGATTTTGCATTTTTTCTCTGAAGCTTCTCTTCTGTTTTTTTTAACAAGAGAGACTTGTTGTGTTTTTGGGGTCTCTTTCTTTTCATTCACCCCTTTCCTAAACGTCATTGTTGTTCAACACTCAACACACACACACACCTTATATATATATATATATAATAACGAATAATATGGCATCGTTTCGTGTGAGTAAATAGTATCTATCTCGCGTTTACGCGGAGAGAGAAGAGAGAAGACGTTCGCGTCTCTCTTTTCTCTCTCTCTTTCGATTCGTTTTTTCTTTTCGTTTTAGCGCGTTTTTGACGACGAAATGAAGAGAGGAGGGAACAAAAAATGTGTCGTGCCTCGAAAAGTACCGCGAAAGAGGACGACGACGAGGATGAATATCGCGTCGTTTTTCATAGGAAAAGGAAGGAGACTGTCTCAAAGAGAGGAATGTGATGCTCATTTCGCGTCTACGAACGTCGCAAAGAGCACGCAACGTTGCGTTTTCGACGACGATGATGTGCTTTTTATTCCTCTCCCGTTGAAGACCTCTTTCTTTCCTCTCTGTTGTGAGCACAAAAAGGGGGAAAAATTGAGAGAGAAAGGACATTAGTAAACGCGAAAAAAAACCTTCACGCGAAGGCGCGAAACCTGTGGGTGTCGCGCTTTCGCGCGAAGAACTTTGAAACGATTCTCTCTTCGGCTTTGTGATGAAAGCCGCAACAAAAGCGCGCGGTTATATGTGTTTTAGGCCGACGAAACTTGAAAATTTCTTCCGTCAGAGAGGAAAAAGTCCTAAAACGTGGTTCTCCTCTCGAAGGTGTCTCAAAAGTCTGTGTTTTTGAGAGATTACGGCGCGTATTTTTTCTTTCTGTTATAACTGACCTTTACAATCCTCTCCTCATTTTCTTCATACATTAACAGTACCATCAATATCAAATCGTAGGTCGACGCGTCCCGACGGAGCAAGAACCAACGCCGCAGGTGTACCGCATGAAGCTTTGGGCCTTGGACGCGACGAGAGCGCGCTCGAAGTTTTGGTACTTTCTCTCGCGATTGCGAAAAGTGAAGAAAGCGAACGGTCAAATCATCGCGTGCAACGAGATTTTTGAGAAGGACGACACGACGGTGAAGAACTACGGGGTTTGGATTCGTTACCAGTCCCGAGTTGGGTTTCACAACGCGTACAAGGAGTACAGAGAGACGACTATGAACGCGGCGGTGGATGCGCTCTACACGGAGATGGCCTCGAGACATAGAGTCCGCTCTCACGCGTTGCAAATTATCAAAATCGCAGAAGTCGCGAACGAGGATGTGAGAAGAGAGAACACGAGACAGTTCTTGGCCGACGACGTCTCTTTCCCGGTTGTCCGAAAGACGCTCAGACACGACTCCAAGTCTCAAAAGACTACGTTCAAATACCAACGCCCGAACTTTGCCATCCTCTAAGAAAATTTTGTTTTGGATACGACTGTATGTGGTGTATTAGATATTACGTACAGATGATTGAAAAGAAAAGAAAAGAAAAGAGAGGATAAAGAGAGAGAGCGAAAGAGTATTTGAATTGTTTGAGAGATTGAGAGCGTGAAAAGAGAGAGTGTATTTATGGGATTCAACAAGAGAGAGAGAGAGAGAGGAAAATATATAAATTTAGAAATGCGATTAATGAGAGAGAAGAGCGAGAGAGAGAGAGAGTAAGAGGAGGAGAGGTGAGGACCAAGTGGCACTTGGTCTTTAAAATTAGACATAACATATAAAAAAGCAGAGGGCGCGTTTATAAAAAAACACACACTGAGGAGGCTTTGGTTTCATCCCGAAGACTAGTTATTCACATATTATTATTAGCTTTTGTGAACACAGCGAGAGAAATCATACACAACATAAAAAAAAGAAAGAGTATTTAAATTAAATTTACAGTACGCGCGGCGCGAAGTCAGCGTCTAGTCGTCTTTCTTCAACTGATTCGAATTCGCGGCGAACGACGCCTCGGGGTTCCCCCAGTTCTCCTCGTACGTCGCCGCCACCTCCGGGTCCAAATCCAATCCGCTTTTTAAACTCTCTCTCCCCGTCGCGACGAACTTGCCTTTCGGCGGTCGTTTCCTTCCGCTCGGCGTCCATTTCACCATCCACCCGTCGTATCCTCCTTTAACGCCGAAGACTTGCTCGTACCCGAACTCTTTCTGCATCTTTTCCGCGACTTGGCACGCGATCGTTCCATCCGCACACGCCAGTAATAACTTCGCCGAGGATGGACTTATGTATTTATTTTTCAGTTTCTCCGTGAACTGTTCAATCGTATCTGTTCCGTCGTAAGGCACATTCACGGTTTGCCTCGGTGGTTTCACGATGTGTTCCTTCTCGTACATTTTCTCAGTTCTCATATCCACGAAGAGAAACTGTTGGCGTTCCATCAACAGTTTCGCCGGGTCGATATCTTTTTCAAACGATGCATCGGAGGACGACGCTCGAACGACAACGGCGTGGTTTCGAGCGAAGGCTTTCACTCTTGGTCTTCTTCTTCCTCTCGCTGTTGCCGCTCCGTCGTTCAGAGAAGATACGATTGCAGATGTTTGATTACGATGTAACCGAGGCGCTTTCACGAGAGCAACGGGAGTCGCTTTATTCGCAGAAGGAGCAGAGTTCGCGGAAGCGAGAGAGGATGGTTTTGCGACTGTTAAAGACATCGTTTTCATCGTCTTCTTCTTCTTTGCGTTGTTGTTGTTGTTGTTCTCCGCTTTGAAAAGATGACAAAAACGCGTAACAAAAATGGCGCTTTTACCGCGCTTAAATCATCAACAGAATCATCGAAAGAAGACTCGAAATAAGAGACTTCTTCCGAGTAAAATAGTCGTCTGTTTGACCTCTGTATTTATTCTCGTCGTTTTCTCGTCGTCTGAATCGTTCACGTCGTTAAAGCGCGAGCGCTTCAAAGTGTTCTCGATTTCCCGGAACGACGTGAAAGCGCTCGCAGGATTCGGAAAAGGACGCGCGTTTACGAGACAAAAGGACGAAGAAACAAACGAAAGAGGACAAAAAAGAACGTTCGACGATGCGTCTCTCGAAAACCACGAGTACGAGCGAAAAGGAGTGGGCGTTATAGAAGAACGTTTGAAGTTTACCGACGATGACGACGACGAAGAGGACAACGACGAAGCAGACAAAGAAGAAAATACGCGAAGAAGCAAACAAAGACAAGGAAAAGAGAACATCGAGGAGAACGCTGCCAGTAATGCTGCTACTTTGAGTACTACGAGTACCGCGAACGAAAACGAAGAGAATGCCAACAACAAAGAAAAAATGTCACCACGGAAAATCGCGTTCCTCTCCATGCCGAAACAATTGTCGAAGAAACATTTATCCGCGAAAAGTCAAGCGCCGCAGACGCTTTCGGAAGCGCGAGTAAAACTGAACGAAGGATTGAGACACGTGAAGAACGAACAGAAGATGAGGAGAGAAATTACGAGGTCGATAAAGCAACACACGACGGTGGCGAAAAGAACCGCGAAGTTTGTTGGTCAGAAGAGTAGTAGTGATAGTAGTAGCGGTGGGAGTAGTAGTAGCGAGAGTAACAGCGAGAGCGAGGAGCGAAGAAACGAGGAATCAAACGAAAACGACGAAGGAGGCGAAAGGGGAGGTGAACAACAACACGCAACAACAGATGATCCGCAAAAGATGACCGAGATCGATCGCTTAGCGTGGGAAGTCAACACCAAAGAGCTCACGAAGAGCAAATTCCCGTGGGCGGACCCGTTCGTTGTTTTGTGCGAACGATACTCGCGTTTTTTGCGCAACGGCGTTCGATACAAAACCGTCCCGTGGGCGAACTTGGTGGAAGATATCAACGCGAAATACGAAGCGGACGGGCAGACGATCACATCGAACACGGAGATGCTCATGGTGACGTTCGCTATCGAACGGTTGAAAGAAATACACGACGAAGAATCGAGAGTGAGAACAAAGTTGGAAGAGATTGAGAGAAAGTTAATCGCCTCGGCGCGAGAGAGTTCGAGTAAAGCGTTGGAGAGACTTAAAGCCGATAGCGGGATGGCGGATGTAGACGACGACGACGACGGTAAAGAGAATGAAGGAGATAAAGGTGCGAAAGACCCGGCGTTATCGACTTTCAGGGGCGGGCGTCCCAACGGACGAAACAACAAGCAGTACTTAGTCGACGAGCGCGAGTTCAACGAAGAGTTTATTCCTAAAGTTCGCAAATTGGCCAAAGCGTTGCTCAAAGACGTTCAGTGGGTGCACGACGAAGACAGCGAGGAGTATAAAAACATGTACGCGACGTACGATAACTTTCACAAAAGTCACTCCTCGGGAGAGCGCATCGACGAAAAAGATATTCAAGTACCGAAAGGCGTCTCTCTCGGTGAATTCGAAAAACGATTTTTACCGGAAAACGGCCAAGCGTACCCGAGCGGGAAGAAGAAACCGTCGTGCGCGTTGGTTGGCAACTCGCGCGCGTTGTTAGCCAACGACCGTCTCGGCGAACAAATCGACGACCACGACGTCGTCATGCGCTTAAATCAAGCGCCGTCGAAACGGTTCGAGAAATACGTGGGGCATAAAACCACGCATCGTTTGTTAAACGCCAAATGGACGCAAGCGTATAAATCGAATCCGTATTTACAGACGGAGCCGAACGTGACGTTTGTGATTACGAGGACGGATTGGTTGACGTATTTAAGAGCGGCAAAGGTGATGGCGAATTTGAAACCAAACTATTTTCCGAAAAATGCCGCCTCTTCTGCGTCGTTCTCGTCGTCGGAAGAGGAGGACAACGGGGCGAGTAGTAATAACAACAACAACGCAATTGGTGGAGACACCACCGCGATGGACGAGTTCGGTGACATCGTAGAGAATTCGAAAATGCCTTCCGACGAACAAGACGTCGACATCGCCGAACGCGTCAAACAAGGCATGCCGACCTTACGCTTACTCTCTCGTTCCGCCGTCGACGGCGCCGGCGATGTTTTGAGAGCGTTGAAACAAAACTTGGAAATCGTTCGCGGCAAAGCGTATAAAGGGAAAGCGTCGCCGTCGAGCGGTTTCCTCGGGTTTCACTTGTTGCGTCAATTTTGCGACACCTTGGACGTGTACGGCGTCGGAGATGACATCGCGTTTACCGGCGCGGCGTGGCATTACTTTGAAACGCAACACTTCCAATCTTCTAGAGAATTCGGCGCCGTGCCGCACCATTCGTTTACGTTAGAATCGGACGTGATGCAACTGTTAGACGCGACGGAACAAATTCGACATCAAAGAGTGCACGTGGATAAAGAGACGATGCAAAGGTTGGAGTTTATGAAAGGCGCGCCGATACGAGAAATCAGAGCGCCGCAGAATCTAGGACGGATTGCAAACACGCAAGCGAAGAGAGAGCAGAATAAAAAGGCGGCTGCCTCATCGGAAAGACCCTCTTCTTCTTTCGGTGGCAGTGGCGGCTTGTCTCACGCGGAATCGTCCATGATGAAACGAGGCTACGGGAGCGCAAAGAAAAGAAGCGGCGGAAGTAAAGCGGCGGCGAGTAAAAAAGAGTCGTCGTTTACGTCGTCGAAATTGGATTCGGATTCGGAATCGGCGGATCCGCTTTCTGGTTTAGTTTAGAGTATAGATATATGTATAGATCATGTTCTTCTAGAAGCGCTACTAGTAAGATGCTACGCTCTATTATTATTAATTCGTCTTCTTCTTCTGTGCCTGTTTTGACTTCATCCTCGCTAAAACGTTGATGCACATGTGTATTAATTCCATGTGCCAACCCATCAACACGTACGCTAAGAACGCGTGCACTCGCATGATTTCGTCTTTCAAAATGAAATTGAACAAACCAGTCGTGATATTCGCGAAGAGAAAGACGAGCATTGGAGACGCGTTGGCTCTTTGCAAGATGGACGGAACGGTATGGTATTGTTCGTGTATGAACGCCATGACAACCATCGCGGAGACGTTGTACGTGCTCATCCATAAAATATACCCAAAATTGCACAGACGTCGAGACGGTTTGATGATTTTGAGAACATCGATTGAGGTGTACGACGCTATCCAAAGCATAAGCGCGAGCCACACCGCGCGACGCAAATCGCCCTCGCTCTTTTTCGTGTGCACGTATTCGCCAAAAAACCGTCCGAAAAAGTGTAACGACGTCATTCCAACGCACGAAAACGCACCCTCTCGGTTTAGCGTAACGAATGAGACGACGTCCGTATATTTCGTTGGAAACGCGCCTCGCTCTTTCGTCGGTAAAAGCAACCACGATTCGAGTTTCATCGTCGTATTTTTCGCGTCGTATACCACGTTCCTTCCGAGCAACAGTTCGACGAGAATCGCGATGCTCGACGCGACGATAAAAGTATTCCGCATTCGATATTTACCAGTAATAAAACGACCACACGCACAAACAATCGCCGTCGATAGGATATCAATCACCGCCAAACTGAAGAAAAAATTCCACATCGGTCCGTATTCCTCCTCGACGAGCTGATAGCCGCTTCTTTTCACGGAAACGTACCTCGCAAACCCGAGAATGAATGAAATCGACGCTCGTTTCATCATTCGCAGAAATACTTCTCCACTAGAAGAAGCTCCTTCTTCACCTCTACTACCATTACTACTACTACTATTAATACTACTTCTACTATTACCTCTTCTATTAACGCTTCTCTCGCTTCGCCGCCACTTCACGCAACTCGCGCTCGCCACGAACGACCCCGCGCCGACGTCCATCAACGAAACGCCGTAGTCTTTCGTCTTCCCTAACCTCCTGGGCATTTGCGAGAAATCGATGGCTAATATCGCCGAGCACGCGGATAAGAGCATCGCCGAGCGGTACAGGTTTAACCACGCCGTCGTAGAATTTGTATTCGTATTCGTATTCGTATCTTTCTTTATTATAGAAGAAGAAAAACCAATCCGTCGAAGGCACAAAATCGCTCCCAACGCACCGCTCAACTTTGGATGAAAAACGCATAAAATCGTCGGGAATAACACGTGCAGAAAATCTCTCCACCGATTTTGCAGCGAGAGTAGTTTATCAAAGTCTTTGTCGTCTTCGTCAAAGTCTTTAATTTCTCGACGACATCGAACGCCGACTGATTCTAACACGAACAACGTCAAGAAAAAAATCTCAAACGCGTTTCCATCTTCTTCACGACCGAAAGCGCGATTGGTTTCAGATTTCAATCTGCCGTCGTACCGAAAGAATCCTCCTATTCCTCCTCCTTCTCTTCCCAAAGTCATTTTCCGCTCGTGAATAAAAAACGCGTTTATTGGAAAGCGAGAGAAGAGAGCACTTCTTAATTTGCGTATTATATAAAACAAGTGTGGACTAATAAAACTGTGGAATAAAAAACCGTTCATCAAGAAGCACCAGAAGGGACAACTCGAGAAAGAAAAAGAGTACGAAGGACGCACTCGCGAGTACGAAGGAACAACTCGCGATATTTTTTGTTAAGTGCTTATGTCGTACTCGAAAGTAGAAAAGAGTACGACGAAGCACTTACACCCTAAATAGTCACATTTTTTTTGTGTGCAACCACAGAGAAAGAATTCGTTCGCTCATTAAAAACCTCCCTTTCGTTCTTCTTTCGTGCTCGCCTCAAAAGGAAGAGATTATGTTTTGATGCGCACGGGAAGAGCGGTGTACTAATTTATACAAAGAAGAGATCTGAGGACAGCAGCACACGTAAGCTTTACTTCTTCATCATAATGAGGCTGAAGAGCGGGAGATCGCCGAGAGAGTCGGAGACGAACAGCGATATGAATCGAGACGAGGACATCACGAATGCGTCTCGTGGAAAAACCTCAACCACATTTACGACTCACGAGAAGAAGGAAGGCACTGTTGAGGATGGTTCAGAACAACACCCTCAGTTCGCGGTCACTCTGTTAGAAAAACATCAAGAGCAACAACAACAACAACAACAACAAAATGATTTAACAAGTCCTCCTCCAACGAAAGGACAAGACGAGAAACCGAATGAAATGTCGCGAGCGAGAAGGAAAAAAAACGAAGCCATTGCAGTTGTTTCGGAACTGTACAGGTTACACGAAGTCGGCAAGAAAACAAACTTTCGAGTGACGCAAGAGGGGTTATACCAAACGATGGTGGAACTCGTCAATAACATCTCCGCGAGAGTGGAGAAGAGCAACATGGTACAAATGTGGGTCCCGAGGATTGCCGGGAAAAGCGTGGTGATGACGACGCACGGCGAGCTGTGCAAGATATCGGCGAAGAAGAAGACGCACGACTCGGTGTTGGCGAAGAAGTTTACCGAAAACACGACGGCGTTTTTTTTCAACTGCGAAGTGACCAACGGAGAAGGGATGTTAGGTCTGCCGGGGAGGTGTTACGTTTTGAGTCGACCGGAGTTTACGCCGTCGGTGACGTCGTATCGACCGATGGAGTACGTGAGAGTGGCGTGCGCGTACGAGTGTCGGATACACACGACGATGTGTTTGCCGGTCTTTTTAAGCGAAGAGGCGATGAAGAGCGAACGGCCGTTTACTATTTTAGAGGTGGCGTTGTGTCACATGACGGAATCCATAGGGGAGCTCTACGCCGCAACCGCGCACGAGTTTATGAAACTCGGGCTGTTTACCACCGGACACGACCGCGTCGGGCCGGAGAGGTACATGAGAAAGTTCATCGAGTCGACGGTGGAGACGTTAGCGCCCGGGCACGCGAACGCGTTGGAGTTGATGTGCGAGACGTTAAACGTTCCGTTCGCGCAATTTTGGATCGAATCGAACGGGCTCATAGTCACCGCCGGGTGTCCGTATTTCGTGAAGGAAAAAGAGTGTCGGAGTTACCGGGACATGTCGTCGCAAATATCGCTGATGATTGGCCAAGGACCGGTTGGACAGGCGCACTCGAAAGAGACCTTAATTTGGGTGGACGACGTTCAAAAAGCATCCCAGATCGAGTGGCCGTTGCATCACACGTCTATTTTACTCGGTTTGAGAGGTTTGTGCGCGTGTAAGATGCGAATCGATTGCGTCTTACCGGACGGGACGAAGAAAAAAACAGACGCGATTCTTGAAATTTTGTTAAATCCGAAACTCCAAACGTCCGCGGAGCAAATACAAACGGTGGAGGAGGTGTGGAGTTATCTGCAAAGGGGCGTGAGAGTGGATAACACGAAGAATGCGCCAGATGGTGCGAGCGCGCCCGCGGTGCCTGACTCGCCGTTAGCGGCTACGGCTGGCGTGCGAGGAAACGACGAACAACCGGCGTCGATGTTGATGGAATTGCCGGATTTAACAGGAAAGAACAACAACACAGATACGACCAGAGAAGGGAAGAACAACGACGATAAAACAGGAAAAGGAAAAGGAGCGGCGCCGATGACGACGTTACAAGCCGTCGAGCACATTTCTATGGTGAACAAAGGCCCAGACGAGAAGAACAAAACATCGGCGCCGTGGGGGATCACTCTAGAGTTACTCCAAACGCAATTTTCTAAGCATTTAAAAGACGCCGCGACAGATTTAGGAGTCGGGAGTACCACTTTAAAACGAATTTGTCGTCAATACGGCATCGGGCGTTGGCCTCGACGATCGTTGAAATCGAAACAGTATAAAGCGATGAAAGAAGCCGCGAAGCAGCAAAGCTCGCAAAACAAACTGAGGAAAGCGAGGAGTAGCGGCGGACACAGTTCGGGTGGTTCTCCTCGCGACGGGGGGTCCTCGTTTAAATCGTCCGGTGGTGACAGCGATGCTGTCGCTGGTGAATCCGTTCACGGTCCAGGCGGTCGCATGAGTGGAGGAGGCTCGTTGTCGAACTTGGCGAAAACCGGCGACGGTAGTCCGTTGGGCGACGGGTTATTTACCATGGGAAGTACGGGAGGTGCGCCAATCAGAGGAAAAGAAGGCTCCGGAGGAGTGGGTGCGTTACTTGGTAGCGGAGAAGAAGGTCGTTCGCACGGTGGATTTCAGGCTTTTCGCGGCATAGCGACGCAAGGCCAATTCGATTGGGGCGACGAGGAAGAACGAGAGCGAGGCACATCCTGGCACGCCGGAAGCGGATTCGTCTCTCACGGTCGCTTGAAAAACGCAAAAGGTCAAATCGTCGCCTCGGGTTCGCAACACGGCGGTCACACCGCGTCGCAGTTTTTCGGAGCGCAACAACACCAACAACCGCATCAGAGTATGCCCATCGCGCCCGCCATGCAACAAGGAGATTTCGGACCGGCGGCGGAAAAAGCAAAAACGAAAACACTGAATAAAAAATACAAGAAAGACGTTGCCGTTGGAACAAAAGCAGGCGCCGGAAAAGCTGCCGTGCCGTTTTCTTTCGACGATCATTTTTACGAAACCGTTCACGGCGCGCACAACTTTTCGCAACAATTGTATCCACATCAATACAACAACAACGACGATAGCGTCCACGGTTCGACGTATTCCGAATCCGCACACGGCGGTTCGCATTACAACGGAGGGTCTATGCACGGAAACCCGGGCGGGGACCATTCCGTGCACGGCACGACGGCTTTGGCGGGTATATTGAACAACACTCTCGGGGGTGGTTTTGACGACGATTTGTTCATCGCCAACGATACGATGGAAGAGGCGGACGCGGACATGATGGCGATTTTACTCAACGAAGGCGAGAAAGTCGAGGAAGTGCCGCAACTCGTTGTGAAGTTTCGAGTTGGTGCAGATACCATTCGGTTTCGCTTGTTGCACAAATGGTCCGTACAAATGCTTCTCGATCGGATTCGAAAGCTCATCGTCTTCCCTGATTCGGCGAAATTGAAATACATGGACGACGAAGACGACATGTGCATTTTACAAAGCGAACACGACTTGGACGAGTGCATCAAGTTTACCGAGCATCGCAAGAAGGAGAGTGGAAACAGCGGGAACAATAAAAGTGCCACGAACGACCCAGTTGTCATCGGTGAGAGCAACGCTCAGAACAACGCTCGGCAGCAGCAGCAACAGCAACAACAACAGAAGCAAGAGTTATTAGCGACAGGTTTCGCCCCGAACAAACCAAACGGAGGTGAAATTACCATCTTTATCTGTTTAGCGGATGGCTCCATGCCCTCATTAAACGCCTACGAGTTGATCAAGCAAGACATTCACTCGATACCTCCGTCGTTATCTGCCTCGGTGAACGCGCGAAGAGACCAACTCACGATCAACGTCAAAGTCACGCACGACAACGACACGTGCCGATTTTTGTTGGAACCGAAAATGAATCACGTGACTTTGATGGAACACGTCTTGAAACTTTTCGGGATACAAAAAGAGTCGTCGTCGTCGTCGCATTATCACCGATTGACGTATTTGGACGACAGCGAAGAGTGGATCACGTTGGCTGGTGATTTAGACTTGGACGAGTGCAGAGCTTTGTGCGGTTGCTCTCCGAGTTTGCGCATGAAGCTGTTGGATCGTTGACAACAATTATTTGCAACATAAAATATACATATTTATATACATCGAACATTTCTTTCTTCCGAACAGGAAAGAGAGAGAGAATGAGAGAGAGAGAGCAATGATGAAGTTTAAGATGTACATATATTAGATTTGAAAAAGAAGTCACGAGCGAGCCGTTGACTTCTTACTCTCTCCATTTGTAATAACACCTTGATAGAATTCCATAAAAAATAATAATAAATTGTGCTTCAATCACACGATTGATGGGGCAAAACGTGTTGCTATTACACGCTTCTTCTTTCTTCTTTCTTCCGATGATGATGATGATGATGAAAATGATGATTTCGCGACGCCGAAACACCTTCAAAATCACTTATTCAATTTCACGTCTTGAAAT
>JACLAB010011173.1_pt1 | contig 34329 bp, 25 predicted proteins | sample 8027921 | NCBI WGS metagenome assembly JACLAB01 (sample SAMN15725117, study PRJNA655200) | protist metagenome | isolation source: fluorescence activated cell sorting (FACS) single amplified genomes of... | place: USA: West Boothbay Harbor, Gulf of Maine | collected 2000-07-19 | reverse complement strand
ACGATGATTCTTCTGTTGACTTCTCGAGGAAGAACGAGATGATGAACAAAGAGCGAGCGTATAAAATATTAAACCTAGAGGACAAATCGAGAAACGATGGAAGCGTCATCACGTCCAGAGACGTGGAGAAGTCGTACAGAGAGCTGCTCCATTCCAAACATCCCGATAAAGGAGGGACGAAAGAAGAGTTTTTACAACTGCAAAGCGCGAGACGAACCGCGTTGGGTGAACGAGAACATTTAGGACCATCATCTCGGGGCAGAAGTGGTGAGAATCATCATCATCATCGACACTTTGTCTCTTCAAAGACGTTCCCGAAGCACTTGAAACTCATGCTCGGGAGTTTAGTCGTGGTCGTTTGCGGATTGAACGCGGCGAAGCTCAGCGCGAAAGAGAGGAAGAAGAAGCGGTCTCCCGGAGTGCGAGCGGCGTTAGGATTAGATGCGAATAAAGAGGAGAGCAAATGATATTAGTAATAGTAAGACATTGTATTATATTAGTTAAACTTCCGGGTGCTTCAACACGAGCAACTCCAACGCGCACTTTAACGCCTCCACTTCACTCTCGTCTTCGGAAGAATTCTTGGTGTTCAATTCAGTTTGAAGACGTACTTTTCGACTCTGCGCGCAGACTTTTTCAGCCTCGCGGAACTTTTCTCTGCACAATCCGACTTTGGTTTCGGATTCCGAGAATTGGAGTTGCAAGCTTTCGACCGTTCTTTTCTTTTGCACGAGCAAGGTGTTCAACTGTTCCAATTCGGGTAATATTTTAGCGTTGAGCTCGTTGACGCATTCCGAGGCTTCTTTGAAGCTTTTCGCAGCCGCGTGCGACTGTTTCAGAGCGAGGAGTTCGTTTTTACGACGCTCTAAAATGGTCAAGCGAGTTTGACAGTCGCGTTCTTGTGAAAGTGCGTTGGCGAGGTCGGCATTGATTCGCGCGTTGTCGCTTTCTTCTCGTTTCAATTCGCTTTGTGCCTCGCTGGAGAGTATCGTGTTCGTCGTTTCGTGAATGACCAACTGTTGCAACTCGTCACTGATGCTGGATTCTTCGGTCGTTTGTAAACGCTCAGAACCAGCGCGGCGATAGAGCTCCGATCGTTCTTTCATCTTACCAATGAGCTCCTCAGTTTCGGAAGATGTGCCGCCTTGCATTTGCTGCTTGTGTGCTTCTTTGCGCTCTTCTTCTCGAACTTTTTCATTGTACGACTCCAACGCGGCTTTGCTCGTTTCGTGCGTTTCTCTACACGAACTTACTAATCGATTCGCTTTTTCAGCGTTCGCGGATTCCAAAGCGGCTTTGTTTGCGAGATGTTCCAGCTCATTTTCTGCAATTTGCAACGCTTCTTTAAGTTCATTCACTTTTGTTTCCATTGCTTTCCTCTCGTCCTCGATTTCACTCGTCTTTGCTTCATTCTCACGGCTTTTCTCGACTGCGAGTTTCAGCGCGTCTTCAGTTTCAGTCGCGCGTAGAACGAGACGTTCGTGCTCCGACGAAGTGTTGTTTGAAGACGCTGCTGCTGCAGCTTCCGCAGCTGCGACTTTTTTTCTCGCTTCTTCTTCTTCTTCTTTCTCTCGAGCCCACTTCTCTTCTTTATCCGAAACGAATTTATCTATGTTGTTGGACGCTTCAATCTCGGCGTGTGCCCATTCGTTCAGCGCGCTTAAAGAGGCGCGCACGCGCTCGGCGTGCTGTAACTCTGCCGCATTCAGCGCGTCTTCTGTATCTTTAATCTGTTTTGAAAGTGAATTCAACTTCTCCTCGACATCTGCTGCAAGCTCGAAATCATCGTTTCGTATGGCGTCGTCTTGTTGTTTTTGCAATTCGGATTTGCGCTTGAGATGTTGGGTAGCATTCGTCGCCGAAGACAATCTTTTGTTGCTCGCTTCCATTTTCAATCGCTGCGCATTTTCCCACGACAGGCGACGCATGCGCACGTACGATTCTGCCGCTTCTACAACTTTGTCGACCTCATTCGCGACTTCCAAATCTAAAGCGACTCTTTGTATCCCAAAGTTTTGCAAAATAAAATCTTGGTCTTGCGAATTGAAGATCATCGGCGACCCAGGACTTATTGGTATCATCGCGTCTGGGGAAAGTTCTAAGGTTGGAGTCGTGACGCGCGAATACACCGGCGTAAACGGTTCGGACGTAGATTCTCTTGTTTGCAAAGAGCCACTGTCGCCACCACTACCACCACCACCACCGCCACCGTAGCTATGTGCGGGTGAAAGCACTGGAGTGCTCACTTTGGGACTTTCGTCCAGACTCCTACTCCCAGGAAAATGACCCTTTTCAACGATATCACTCACGACTCGTTCTGATTCCACCGCGTTTGCTATTGCTTCTACGCTATTAACTTTTGTCTTTTCTTCTCCTTCTTCTTCTCCTTTCGCTAGTGCTTCTGCTGATACTTTAGTTTCTCGTGCAAACTTCGTCTTCTGTTGAAATCTTTTAGCGCCGGGCGAGTTCCCGATCGGCACATCCTCGTTTGTAAACGAAGGGATGCGTAACATTGTAGTATTCGCCGAAGCCGATGCTTTGTTTATCGGCGGATTTATCGGATGAGTTTCTACTACGGCGGGTGGAGAAATAACAGCTTCGTGCATCAGCGTGGCGCTCGCGTAATCTTCTAGAAAATCGTCGCTTTCATCTAATGCGTCGTCTAATCCACTCGTCAATCCTCCCTGTTGTTGAAGTTCCTCCATAGATGGTATTTCTACCGCTTCCTCTTCTCTCGGAAAAAATCCATCTTCATCCTCATCATCTAGCGGTTGAACAGATGGCTCTACAACCGCAGAAGTCGGCAACGGAGGCACGTCCGCAGCAGACGACGCATCTCGGAAATCACCGAAAGCATCTTCGTCCAAAGGTAAAGCTTCTTGTTGTAATCCAAATCCACTAGAAGAGCTAGTTTTGTTTCTATCATCATCATCATCATGAGCTATCTTATTTCTATCGCTGTCTTCTACTGTTGTTTTTATGTTTGTTGTTGTCGTTGTCACCTCCATCGCTGAAGTTTGAACTGATGGCATCATTCCTTCAAAATCAATCTCTCGTTTCTCTTCTGCCACTTTTTCTTCTTCTTTTTCGGGATGAGGAGCAGGTGGTAGAGGAGAAGCCTCGGCGGCGGCAGGCGTTGGCGTCACGTTCAACCCGGCGAACAAATCCACCATCACCGGCGGAGCCGTCGTAGCTACCGGTGGTGGCGTTCTCAAGTCGTTCACCGGCGGTGAAAAAGCAAACTCCTCTGGCGCGTTGGACGCCACTACGTTCATCCCGGCAAACATCGGCGACGCGTTCGGCATCGTCGCACCACCACTCACTCTCATCGCCACTTCCACCGCGCTCTCTAAATCCTCCTCAAAGTATTTCACCTGTTGTTCCCACGCCATTTTTTCGTTCACATCTTCAAACATTGTGTTGCCTTGAGTCGTATGAACGCTCGTTTTCATCGCATTCGTTAGCCTTCGAATTTCATTCAGACGCGCAAATTGCCTCTTCTCGATATCCGGGTTATTCTCCTCGAACCCGAGTTGATTTCTCTGTCTGGTTTTCTCCAGTAAATCTTTCGCTCGGTCGTAGACTTTCCCCAGATCTTGAATCGACGACGGGACGACGTTGTTATTGTTCGCAATCGGCGTTGTCGAAGATGAGTTGCGTTGTTGTTGTCTCGAATTTGCGTTCGAAGAATTCTGTTGTTGTTGTTGTTGTTGTTGTTGTTGTTGTTGTCCTTGTTGCTGCTTGATCCCGAACAGCTCCCCGAGGCTCGATCCTTTCTTGAACATCTTTAATAAACGCTCTCTTCCTCTCTCTCTTCCTCTCTCTCTGATGAGGTCGACGATCAGATATATATATAGAATACTCTAATTGTGTGTTGTTAAACTTTATGACGAAAAGAATAATTAAATATCGCGGACTGGACTCTTTTCTGTGGACGATGTGAAACCTCCCCTCACATCTCTTCAACGCACTCTTCGTCGTTGTCGTTAAAGAAGAGATAAAGAGATGAAAAGAATGACGACGACGAGCAAAACTTTTCTGTGCCATTCCTGCCGAGCAGCGTACCGAAGCTCTTCTTTTTCTTCGTCGTCGTCGAGCCTTCTTTTGCAACTCAGAAGAAGAGGACAACGACGGCGTAAAGATGATTTCATCACCCGTGCACACAACAACGGAGCTTCTTTCATCACCGCTGAACGACGACGACGACGAGAGGACGAGAAACTCTCATCTCCTCCTCGGTTTTTCATCCTCCGTTCTCCTCAAACTTCTTCTCGGACGAGAAAGATGACGAGTGGTGCGAGTGATGCTGCCACGTCGTCGTCGTCTGAAACCGCTCAAAACATCGGGGACGAGATGCCGTCCTACGAAGATTCTCCAAACGTACTCAGGAAAAGATTCCAGAGCCTGCGCAAACGCGCGGATTCCGCCATGGATATTTTGAACAAAACCAAGCTGGAAAAATCGAGAGAACTTTTAGAGACGAAACAGAACGACCCGGAGTTTTGGAGCAATCAAACCGAAGCGAAAAGAGTGACGAAAGAGTTGAGTTTTGTGCAGTCGCAGCTGCGAAGAGCAGAGTTGGTGGAAGCGACGAGAGACGACGTCGAGTTATCGCTGGAGATGTTGGAGGAGGAACAACAACAACAAGACGCGGACAATGGCGGCAACGATGAAAATAAAGGTGGAAACGAGGATTATGAACTCTTACGAACGGAAGCGATTCGATCGTCGATTAAGTTGAACGAGATGCTCTCGGAGTTTGAGACGGAGAAAATGCTCGGCGGGAAGTACGATAAATTAGGGAGCGAGTTGTTTATTTACGCAGGGGCGGGAGGAACGGACGCGCAGGATTGGGCGGAGATGTTAGAAAGAGCCTACTTGAATTGGGCGCAAAAAAGAGGGTTTAAAGCAACGATTACGAGCAGAAACAAAGGCGAAGAAGCGGGAATTAAATCTGTCACGATCGAAATTGAAGGCACGTACGCGTTTGGTTTCTTACGGTCGGAGAAAGGCACGCATCGGCTCGTTCGATTGTCGCCGTTTAAGAAGGGTGATTCGAGTCGCCAGACTTCGTTCGCAGCCGTAGATGTGTGCCCTTTGTTTGAAGACGAAAGCGAAGAGGCTGGGGAGATGAACATTCCGGAAAAGGATTTAGAGATTACGACGATGAGATCGGGCGGCGCTGGAGGACAAAACGTGAACAAAGTAGAAACGGCGGTGAGAATAAGACACATCCCAACAGATATTACCGTGCGATGCGACGAAGACCGTTCGCAAATGATGAATAAAGCGAAAGCGATGGTTAGATTAAAAGCAAAATTAGCGGCTGTTTTGGAGCAACAACGTTTGCAAGACGTGAAAGAGATACGAGGTGATGTGGTCAAAGCAGAGTTTGGCGAGCAAATTAGGAATTACGTGTTGCACCCATATAAAGTAGTAAAAGATGTTCGCTCGGGTTGGGAAACCGCTGACACGGAAGGCGTGTTGAATGGTAATTTTGACCCGTTCATGAAAGAATATTTACGGTTTAGAGCGACGGAAGAAGCAGCGCAATGATTATTTATAACTATAATTTACAACAGTGGAAGTTCGTTACCCCCAAAAAGGATCGACTTCTACTTTTTGCTTCTGTCCGCGCACGCCTCTTCTCCCACTTTTATCTTTTGTAAAGTTTCGCGTTTGCACGTGATTAGCACCTTTGAACGTCTTCTTAGCTTTTTCCGCTTTTAATTTGGCCCGAATAAGTTCCGGGTTATTCCCTAAATCTGCTCGACTTCGAATCGAGGACGCTGTCATCGCCGAAGGCGCCGGCTGCACCGGACGTCCATCTTTCGCAAGTTTATCTCTCTTTTTTCCAGCTTCACGAATTAAAGGACCAACTTCGTCGTCGTACTTCGGCACGACTGCGTTGGGGTCGTTCAACATAGCTTCAACTTGCGAAGCTAACGCGCTAACTTCATCAGGATTCAGATTTAGTTCCTCGTCGTGGAATTCGTCTTCTTCTTCCTCCTCGTCCTCTTCTTCGAGTTCATCTGGTTCGGATACTATGTTTTCTTCGCCACCACTACTTTCTTTGTCTTCATCTGATTCATATTCATCATCCTCATCATCGAAACCTTCTTCGCTGCTGTATTCTCCGTCGCTATTTCTATGAAGCGCCCTCTCTTTCGCTCTTTCCTCTCTCTCTGCCATCACCTCGTCGATCATCTTTTGGTGTTCCGAAGTGAAACCACTGGCTTTGAGAAGCGAATCGACTGACTTCTCTCCATTCTTCTCCTTCTCCGCGACTTCCTTCAAAATTTCATCAAAATCAGGATCAGGTTCACCCATAACGTCCAATTCCGCGTCGTACCCGTATCGTCTCAAGAAAAACTTATGCAAACACTCCACGTCTCTGTCAAAAAGCATCCTGGCGTTTCGGTGATGAATCGATACCATCTGCGGAAAATCAATCACGGTCACTTTCAACGTTTCCAAATGCATCATTATATTAAACTCGTTGTAATCGCAATGAATCAATCCACATAATGCCAACTTTTTCAACTCTTGCATGCAACTGTTGTACACCTTCCCAGGGGACATCATCTTCTTCACTTGCGTGAGCGGAAACCCGTCCACCATCTCCATCAGCACGCAGTGTCGATTCAAATCAATCGCCTCGGGGACGTTGAAACCTCTCTCGTGCAACGCTTGCATGAACGCGTGCTCTTTCAACGCCGACAGCCTGCTTAAATATAACCAGTTAAAGCTCGTCCGTCTGTGTAAATAATCTCTCTTATTCTTCACCGCTTTAAAACTCGTTCTCCCGAGCCGGTGCAATTTCATCGCCATGTGCCTCCCCTCGTCGTTCACAACCTCGTACACGTCTGATTCTTTCCCGACACCGATTCTCCTCCCGACGCCACTTATCCGGTTTCTCATCGTGAACGCTTTTATGGCTAAGAAATCGTACCCTAAAGGCGTCAGTCTGTACCCGTCGTATTTCGAGTTATCGTGGTGGACTAATTTGTGTTTCAACAGTTCGCGAATGTGTTTGTAGCCACCGCCTTTTTTCAGACCCGCGATGGCGTTTATCAGTTGCACCGGGACAATCTCGTGGTTTTTCATGCCCATCTCCACCGCGACTAACGTTCGAAACGTGTCCTTCTCTATGTACCGAAGGATGTTCACGTCGAACTTCATCGTAAAAGTAGTGTGTGTGAAAAGGGGTGGCGGCTCCTCTCGAGTAAAGATTGATTTTTTTTGAAGCAGCACCACAAAAAAAAAGGTGAAAATAAATGCAATGGGAAGTTGTTTTTCTCTGTATTACAGACGCGCTCTACTTTTGCTCGTTTTCACGAGCGTTGTTCGGATGCGTTTTCAAGCCTCCTTTGGGTGGACAACAAAATAAATACACATCTCTTCTTTCTCTCTTTCTCTCTTTTTTCTAACGTCTGGCGGCGATTTGTCGTCGACTGACGGCTTCGGCAAAAGTGGCGATGCGCTTCAAGTCTTCGCTGGCGCTGTTTCTATCGTTGCTTCTTTTTCGCAGCCCACTTTCGTCCAAGAGAAGAAAGAGAAGAAGCGTCTGCGCTTCGCCGTACGAATCCGTGGCCAAGTTGAAGTTACCGACGAGTTCTTCTACCGCGCCCGCGCGAGTGAGCTGTAAAGCACGATCGTGCGCGAGTTCTAAACCGTCGGGCAAAGACGATTTCGCGTCGATGCCGTAGTTGACTATACCTTTTGCCGCTTTGTCGCATCGAGCGTGCGTTTTCATGATTGCAGCTTCGATGCGTTTCTTAATCGCAGTCGCCTCGGCGTATTTCGCTTTGTTTGTATTATTTTTCGTAGGAGTATTCGTCATCATGACGCTACTATCCGCACTCTCAGCTGAGTTTGCCAATGAAATTTGCGAAAGATGCTCGTCTAAACTCGAGGGACTCATGGATATCGGAGCGCCTCCTTCGCTCACATCTGAAGACGTCGCGGAGTCTGAAGAAGCCTTCATCGAAAACTCTTCACAAGCCGCATTTATGAGACCGTGTGCCGCATCCAACGCGTTTAAGGAGATTAAACCAACACTCAAAGCATGTAATCTACTCCCTGCGTTCCAGTGCTCTGCACTCGCGTCTCTTAAACATGCCGCCGCGCGCTCTAAAAGTTTCGCTTTATCCATATTGCTCGTGATCCTCGCGAACGGTTCGGTACCGCGAGATGAAAACGATTGCGTGGAAGACGACGACATCGTTCCCGCCCCACTCGATAGTTTCCTCATCATTTGCTGATTCGTGGTTGATTTGCTGAGTAACTGTGAAGGCGACAGAACTGGCGAAGATGCTAACGGCGACGAGGCTAACATCGACGACGTTTTGAACGACGACGATTCGCTGTTCGGTGACGCGACGACAGTGTCGACGTCTTTCTCCTTTTGTTGTTCGCGGTGAATTATTCCCGTCGGTGGAAATTCTTTTGGGCTCGTGCCTCTCGATAATGGCGACGCCCCGAGTCTTGGTGGCGTTTGGTGACGAGCGGATACGTTTCTTGAGGGGCTTCTTGGAACAAATCCAGTTCCTGGAGATGTCACCATGACGTAATCGTCGTCGTCAATTTCTTGAGAATCTGGAGCGCCTCCAAAGGCCATCGACGGCGGCGAACCAGGAGTAAATCTAGTGAATATATTTTGCTGCTGCTGAGGCGAAGAAGAATACCGCTTTATTGCTGTCGCTGCTGCTGTTGCCGCATTCTTACGACTTCCTCCGCGCAAATCTCTCGCTGCGAGCGCGATCTCATTCCTCACCACCTCCGAAGGAGAGGTTCCGAAGCACTTGTACGAAGACGACGCGGAATTTTCTCGCTGAAGAAAATTATTATTACTCAGTTGGATGGGAACGCTCCTGGTCGGCGCAATTTCTTCCTCTATAATCGTCTGTCTCATCGAAGTGTTGCTGTTGTTGCTGTTGTTGTTGTTGTTGTTACTATTGCTGCTCAGTTGCGCTTCGTTCATCGAGTCCATTTGAAATTGCATGCCTTCCCCATCTTCATTGCTGCTTCGTCCAGACGAAATTTTCTTATTATTATTGTTAGCATTGCTGCTGCTATTATTAATGTTAGTATCTACGCTCATTGCTGCCGCTAACTCTGCCGCTGTTGTCGCCGCTGCCGCTGAATCCGTCTTCACAGCAATACTCGCACTACCACTGCTACTGCTTATAAAAAATGGATGATTAAAAAACGCGTCAAAACCGAGGCGTTCTCTCGGATCTCTACGTAAAAGCGACCGCAACAAAGCGACGCACTCCGGCGAAAGCGTCTCGGCAATCCTCGTTGGAATTCTCGCATCCGACCGTTCGATGTTGTGCAACAACTGCACTTGGTTTTGTCCCGTGAAAGGTACTTTTCCAACAACCATCTCGAACAAAATCGCTCCAACGCTCCACAAATCCGCCTTCGCGTCGTACTTTCGATATTTCAATATTTCCGGCGCCATGTATAACGGGCTCCCGCACACGGTGTCAGCCATCCCTCCGTGCGGTTGAATGTACCTCGCGAACCCAAAATCGGCAATTTTCAACGTCGCCTTTGCGGTTCTCTCGCTCAACAACAAATTATCCGGCTTTAAGTCTCTGTGCACTAACGATTGTAAACGCATAGCCGATAAACCGTTCGCCAACTGCGTCATGAAATGTTTCGCCACGGCTTCACTCACGCGTCCTCGTTTCCGTATAAACTCGGACAAATTCCCACCAGCGCAATACTCTAATATTAAATACACCCTCTCCGTTCGCAAATCGTCCACCACGTCTACCAACTTCATTATGTTCCTATGCTTCGCGTTCCTCAACACGGTAATCTCCAACTCCAACGCCTCTCTCAGTTTCGGTTGTAAACCCCGCGTGGACATTTCTTTAATCGCAACGGTTTCTTTCGATTGCTCGTCGAACCCTTTCCAAACCGTGGCAAAAGAGCCTCTTCCGATGGGTTGGTTCTCCTCCGAGGAGAAAATCGCGTATTCGTTCCCGGATTTCATGTTTCTGATTATTTTTTTACCACTGTTATTCGATGAAGTTGAAGTCGGTTGCTTTCTCAAACCGTCTCCTTTTGAGGAGGGGGCAGACATTATTCCAATAAAATTATTTATCTCTCTTTTACTCTCTCTGTCCTCTGTCCTCCTCCTCGCTTTTGTCTGTTTTCGTCGCGCGTCTCGTTTTATTATTATTATCACGCAGATGGACTTTGAGACCACGCCAAAAGCGACGCTCTTCTTCTTCTTTTCTTCTTCTTTTCTTCTTCTTCTTTTTGCCGCGCTTTGATGATGGGGAGAGCAGGAAATCTCTTTTCGAACGTTTTATTTAAAGCAAGCGGATAAATCTCGTCTCACCAAACAAACAAAATGCTTTCTCTCTCCTTCTCTTCGACGACGCAAAAGAGGTGGTGAGACTGTTGCTCGAGAGCGAGAAGACTCTCTTTCAATCTTTGTTCTCGCCACACCCTTCCTTACCCGCGCGCGCGTTTCGTCGGTGTCTCGTTTTAAGTGAAACGACGACAGAGACAGCAGAGATGCGCGAGAGCGCCTTTTGAACAAAAAATTTCTGTCGACGCGACAATCGATAAATCCCAACTGTTTTATTTAATAAAACGGAAATTTAGCCCCCCTTGTCTTTTTCTGTTCGAAAAAGAAAGTTGGAGGAAAGCAGAGAAAAGAGAGGAAGTATTTGGAGGAACGCACTCTCTGTCTGCGAGAGAAAACTTACTTCGTCTTTTTGTGCTCTTTTCTGTCCTTTTTCTCTCTTTCGCTTCCTCATCATATTCTTTTTTCCCTTCAGATTAACAGATACATATACATATAGATGATGATGAAGACGACGACGACGACGATTTCGCCGCCGTCGATTTTGTCCCCGTCTCGTCGTTCTCGTTCTTCTTTCAAAGGAAGGAGAAGCGCTTTTGGTGAGCAAAGGAGGGGGAGGATTTTTTGTTCCCGCCGAGATGATGATGACTTTGGTCATCATCATCATCATCGGATGACGACGACGAAAAGGAAAAGGGAGAAAAAGAAGAAAGGTGGAGTGGTGTGCTTTTCGTGCGCAGACGAGGAGGAGGAGGCTTTACTAACAACAGCAGGAGCAGAAGCATCGACTTTGACGTCGTCGTTATCGTCGTCGTTTGAAGACGAAGAGCTCGAAACCCGTCGCGCTTCGTCGTCCTCAAAAGTGTGCTCGTCGTCGTCGTCTTTTCGTCTCCCCAAGACAAAAGCGACGACGACGACGACATCATCATTCATGGATCGCGTTGAAATGAACGCGCCACTCGCGCTGAGCTCGTTTATGCTCATACCAATGGGTGTTATGGTTGCCCCGAACTTTGATTTAGAAGGACCAGGGTCGGTTATTCAAGCGTTATCGGTGCTCGCGACGATCATTTTTGTACACGAATCTGGTCACTTTCTCGCCGCGAGGATGCAAGGCATACACGTGAACAAATTTGCAGTCGGGTTTGGACCGAACGTGCTTTCGTATCAAGGGGAAGAGGTAGAATACTCTCTAAAAGCGATACCGTTGGGTGGATTTGTCGCGTTTCCGGACGACGACGTGGACTGTCCGTACCCGCCGGACGATCCAGATTTGTTACGAAACAGACCGGTGAAAGACCGAGCGATTGTCGTTTCGGCTGGGATTGTCGCCAATTGCGTGTTTGCGTTTGCTATTTTACTCGCGCAGGTGAACACTATTGGTTTGACGTACGCGAAATACGCGCCAGGAGTGATTGTCAAAGGATTCGTCTCGCCCTCGGCGGCAGAGTCGGCTGGATTCAAAAGAGGCGACATCATTTTGCGCATCGACGGCGAAGATTTGGAGGCGGATGCAAAAACGGTCAATCAAGTCGTGAACAAGATCAAAGCGTCGGCGAATAAAAAACTGGACGTCGTCGTCAGTCGAAAAGGTGAAATGGTAAAGTTGAACTTGATTCCAGATGAGACGCCAAAGACTTTAGAAGGGAGAGTAGGCACGAGACTGGAGGCAAACTCGGTGTTGTATAAGAAAATGGCAAAAGGTCCCGTGGATTCCATCAAGTTAGCCTCGAAAGAGTTTGGCAGATTGTTCACTCTCGTCGGTAAATCGTTGACTGGATTAGTCACCAATTTCAGCCAGTCGAAAGACCAAGTTTCTGGTCCGTTAGCCATCGTTGCCGTCGGCGCGGAGGTTGTCAGGAAAGACATCTCCGGCTTGTTCCAGTTTGGCGCGGTTATAAACATCAACTTAGCCATCGTCAACTTGCTCCCGTTGCCGGCTTTAGACGGTGGATTTTTGTTGTTGTTAATCATCGAAGCTATTCGAGGTAAGAAAATGCAAAAGGAGACGGAGCAATCCATCACCGGTGCCGGCGTACTTTTCTTATTGATCAGCGGCGGAGTTTTAATCACGAGAGACTTGACTGATTTCGCCGTCAAAGCGTTTGGCTTAGATTTGTAAGTAGAGCGTGGCAGAAATAAAGATTTAATAGACTACTGTGTAATAATTAATTTTGATACCAAAACAAATATAAAGCTACCTAATAGATATACCAAGTATGGCAGGAACTCTCTTTTAAATGTACATGTTCGTTTTCCTCTCTTGTCTCATAATTTCTCTAGAGTCTCTCTTGGAAACGCCTTCCGCCACCTCTCTTTGTCGTCGAACCGTGTACAACTGCGCAACCTTCTTTCTCAAAATGTCAAAGTGATGTCCTTTAAACGCCTTTCTCGTCGATTGTTTCACTCTCAACGAGTACAACATTTTCTTCGTCGCCGCAACTTCCGCCAAGATTTGTTCGTTGGACATGTTCGCAAACTCAGACGCTTTCGTATACTTCAAACCGGTAAATTCGTCCGCCGCAGCTTCTTCTTTTTTGTCGTCCCCATCGGCAGCGCGAACCGTAAAGGCAACGCGTTTCGGTTGTTGGGATTGTCGTCTAAACGAAGTCGTGGTGCTCAATCGCGCGGCCTGTTTTGTGATGATACAATAAGTGAGGGAGAAGAAGGGATAAGTTTGACGAAATTCGCAAAGGAGGAGAGAGTCCCCGAGAGAGACCCAAACACGGATAAAACGCCGTCATCATCCATCGCCGGCCTTTAACGCGTGTTTTACGACGAGGTCGGCTTTAAACGAAACGATCGAGTTCGAATCCGCACGAAAACATATTTTCCGCGCGCGTTCTGCACGCCACGTCTTTTCGAAACCCATCGCATCATCGAGCACAGAACTCCGCCGCCCTTTTTTTTTTCTCTCTTTAATGCGCGCGCGTAAAAAATCCTCTTCAGGTTTTAAAGAGAGAAGAGGGAAATCCGCCCGCTCGAATTTGAGAGAAGAAGGCAAAAAAAAATGAAAGACGCGAAAGACGTACCGATGAAACCGTCGCGGAAGTGGATAAAGTAAACATGTTCGCGCGTTAATTTTGTGTTCGTGAATTCTAATAAGAGCTCGCTGTCTTCTTCTACGCGTAAAACAAAGTTTCTAGTGAGGAGGAATTCCGCTAAAAAAAATCACTTTGAGAAAAAAGGGCAAAAAAAACAAAGAGCAGCCAGAAAACGTTTTTTAGCCAACAAGCAGCCTTATCTGGTTATTCTCGTTATTCTCTTCTTTACTTTTTATACACGAACCTATTACTCTACGTTTAATACTACTCTAATAATGTTCTCCGTTACCAGCACTACTACTACTACTACTCAAGCCGCCTTGCGCGTTACTGCGAAGCCGACGACGTCGTCCAAGAGAGGCGCGTTGCAAGTCGTCGCCAACGCCAAAGTCGACGCGTGCGACAAGAATTCCATCATCGTTTCCCCGTCCATCTTGTCGGCGAACTTTGCGACTTTAGGTGCGGAAGTGCAAGCGGTGGACAAAGCCGGCGCGGAATGGATTCACATCGATGTTATGGATGGTCGATTTGTGCCGAACATCACCATTGGCCCGTTGGTTGTTGATGCTTTGAGACCAGTCACGGACAAGGTTTTGGATACGCACTTGATGATCGTGGAACCGGAGTTGAGAGTGGCGGACTTTGCGAAAGCGGGGTCGGACATCATCTCCGTCCACGCCGAAGGCGCGAGTACCATTCACTTGCACAGAACTATCGGTCAAATCAAGGACTTGGGTTGCAAAGCGGGCGTCGTGTTGAACCCGGGAACCCCGATTACGTGCTTGGAGTACATCATCGACTTCGTCGACTTGATTTTGGTCATGTCCGTCAACCCGGGCTTCGGCGGTCAATCGTTTATTGAATCGCAAGTGCAAAAGATCAAAGAGATTAAGGCGTTGTGCAACAAGCACAACGTCAACCCGTGGATTGAAGTCGACGGGGGCGTCTCTCCGGCCAACGCGTACAAGGTCATCGATGCCGGGGCGAACGCCTTGGTCGCCGGTTCCGCCGTCTTCAACTCTCCGGATTACGCCGCCGCCATCGCCGGCATCAAGGCGTCCAAGAAGCCGTAAGTCTTCACGTAATATCATAGATTATATATATATGCATACTTTTTTGTATAACTATTTATAACGACTGTATATTCAGGGAAGGAGAAATGGAACAACGGCGCTGGTCCTCGTATCTGCAAGATTACGTTTAGAAAAAAACGGAGAGAAAGAGATATGAACTCTCTTCTGGGAGAGAGCAAAGAGAGGAATTTAGAACAAAAATGTAATTCACACTTCGGCACTAATAGTACGCCCACCAAACACTATCACCCCTCGTATTTATACACGAATGAGAAGAAGAGCGGCGGCGGCGGCTGCTGCTGCTGCGCGTGTTCGTGGTCATCTCACCTCGGGAAGAAGTAAACGAGAAGACCAACTCACGGGGAACTTTCATCGCCTTTTTTTCAACAGTAACAAACGAAGATTCCTGAACAACTTGCGTCCACTCGCGAGGGAAGGCGAGAACAGTAATAATGAATTCGACGTCGTCGTCGTCGGTGGTGGTCACGCCGGCACCGAAGCCGCGGCTGCGGCGAACCGTCGAGGCAGTCGAGTCGCGCTGATAACTCCACAACCCGTGAAATCCATCGGGGAAATGTCCTGCAACCCATCCATTGGTGGTTTAGGCAAAGGCACCCTGGTGAGAGAAATCGACGCGTTGGACGGATTAATGGCAAAGGCGGCAGATCTGTCCGGAATTCAATTTCGAGTGTTGAATTCGAGCAAAGGTAAAGCGGTCCGAGGTGTCCGCGCGCAGATGGATCGAGAGTTGTATAAGAAACACATGCAAAAGTTAGTGGGCGAGTTGCCGAACGTGACCGTGGTGGACGCCTGCGTGAGCGGGCTGTTGATTGACGAGAGAGGAGAGGAAAAGAGTAGTAGTAGTAGTAGTAGTAGTAGAAATAGTAGTAATAATACTAGTGATAGGAGTTATGTAAGTAAAACGTGCAAAGGAGTTCGATTGGAAGATGGGACGTCGGTGTTTGCCAAAGCGGTCGTGATAACGACCGGGACGTTTCTGAGAGGCGTGCTTCACTTGGGAGGCGGCGAGAAAGTATTTAACGCCGGGAGGATATCTTCCAACGTCACGGAACGGGCGGATAATTTAGCTTCGACGGCCTCGTCCTCGTTGGCGGATTCGTTGTACGGGTTGAATTTGAGAATGGGAAGATTACGAACCGGGACGCCGCCGAGGTTGAGAAAATCCACCATTGACTTTACTCGGTGCGAAGAGCAAAAAGGAGACGATGTTCCGGAACCTTTTTCCTTTTATAACTTATCGTTATCGTCTACAAAAAGACCTTGGATGCCGTCGCAAGAGCAAGTATCGTGCCACAGCACGAGCACGAATGCGGAGACGGAAAAAATGATAATGTCACATCCAAACTACGCGGATGAAAATCTCGCGACTGGTCCGCGCTATTGTCCATCGATCGAATCAAAAGTCAGACGGTTTCCGAATCGCGACCACGTTGTGTGGCTCGAACCCGAAGGATTGACGAGTGATATCATATACCCAGCTGGTATTTCGAATTCACTTCCAAAAGGAACGCAGTTGGATATGCTCCGTTCGATACCCGGTTTAGAAAACGTCGAAATGCTTCGTCCGGGATACGCTGTTGAATACGATTACGTCGATCCGAGAGAACTCAGACGAACTTTAGAGGTTCAAAAAGTGAAAGGTTTATATCTCGCTGGGCAAATTAACGGAACAACAGGGTACGAAGAAGCCGCCGCGCAAGGCGTCTTGGCTGGCGCCAACGCCGCCGACCGCGACTCTCCGCTCGAATTGTCTCGAGACTCGAGTTACCTCGGCGTCTTAGCGGACGATTTAACAACTCGAGGTGCAACAGAACCGTATAGAATGTTTTCGAGTCGAGTGGAGCGCCGATTATCAATTCGTGGCGATAACGCGGACATTCGGTTAACGGAAATCGGTCACAAATGTGGACTCGTTTCGGATGAGCGATATCAGTTCGCCACGGAGAGAGAAAATCTGAGTAAAAGAGCGATTCATCTTTTGAAAAATACAAATGGATTCCGGCAACAGGCAAAGCAGTGGATACATTTGGGGTGCATGAGATGTCCAGACGCTCGACACGGGCGTTTGATTTCTCCGGCAGAGGTTATTCAAAGCGGTGAGGAGATTGGGAACATCATAAACGCGCTTTCGCAAATGGTGTCCAACACGAAAGCGGAGAAAGAGAACAGCATTTACGACGAAGAGAAAGAGACCGAAACTGCTTTACGCGAGCTTTTGGACATAAGAGAAAGAGATATCTCGGCTTTAGAACTCGCCTCGACGGATTTGTATTACGAAAATTACATCAGGCGTCAATCCAAAGACGTCTCGGACATGAAGAAGGACGAAACGTTGATCATTCCAGAGGATATAAACTACGACGACGTGTTTGGATTATCCGCGGAGGACAAAGAGAAACTCGCGAGCGTTCGACCGGAAACGCTCGGTCACGCCGGTAGAATTCAAGGCGTCTCGCAAAGCGCGATGTTAAGTTTACTGCGATATTGCCAAAAGAAGGATCGTTACGACGAACGCCAGAAGGAGAAGAAAGTGTTTATCAATAAATAAAAACGCGCGTCATAATTTCGTATTAAAATATCACAGCTGACTAACGAAAACGCCATCTACAACGTTCAGCGCTGTAAGCGCTTTATCTCTAGACTCCCCAGCTAATCCACTGGATACCTCTTTTCTCACGATATCCAACTCTTTTCGAGCGTTTTCCACCTGATCTTTCGTTAAAACTTTATCCAAAGCTTTCTCCGGACCGGCGGCGAAGCCTAATTTCGCTTTCGAGACTCCAGCGTACTTCAACGCCGTTTGCATATCTATCAACCCAGTCTTCGCTCCAACTGGTTTCCCAGCCTCAAATAACATCAACGTCGGAAAACCGCTCACCCCGTACGCTCTCGCGTAATCCGTGTACTTATCCACGTTCATTCTCGCGATGGTTGTCTCGTTCCCGTACTTCCTCAACTCGTTCGGCAACTCGTTCCAAATCGGTTCCAACTTTTGGCAGAAAGGGCACCACGGCGCATAAAACTCAACGAAAACGTTCGGGGTTGGGTTCTCCGCGTCCGCGGAAACGTATTCTTTGAAATTTTCCGGCGTCAACTCGACGACGTTTTGCAACGACGTCTTCGCTCTCGTGGCTGTTTTCGGCACGAAAGACGTCACGGCTGCTTCAGCATTTTCTGTAAAAGGCGTCATCGTTATTACCGCCGCTGCTGCTGCTGCTGCTGCTCCAAGAACCGCCGTTCGTCTTCTCGTCGTCGCATATCTGTTTTCATTACCACCGTCGTCGTCGTCTCTTTCCTCGTCCTCGCTCACGAAGCAGAGAGAGGAGGAGGAAGAATTTGATGACATCGAAGATGAACAACAAGAGGCACCCGAGCGCTGCCTCATACAGGAAGAGGAATAAAGTTCCTTCTTTTCATTCTTCTTCTTCTTCTTCATCGAAGGATGATTCAAAGAAGAAGAAGAAGGATGACGACGACGACGATCAGAGATGGCGTCGTAATGCTGCTGCTGGTACTGGTTAAGAAGAGCGCTGCTAAAACTCATATTTATTATAGTATATATATATCGTTGTTGTTCTCTTCACACGAAGTTTTAGAGACGAATGTGAGGGAGAGACGAGAGAAGAGTTTTCGTTCTGTTCTGTCTTCTGCTCCTTCTCGTTGTTTTTTTCTACCTTTTTTTCAAATGCACACGAAAATAACGAAATTTTTTCGTCGTTCCCGCGAAAACGAGAAAAAATGTATCCTCGCGAAAAGGGGAAGAGAAAGAAAATTTCCTCCTTTTTTTTGACGCGTACGACGAGTATATCATCATCGCACAGACGCGCGCACATACAAAAAATCATCTCTCTAAAAAAGAGTGCATCATCGTTGCCTAACAAACAGAGTTTTGCTGTTGTTGTTGTTGTTCTCTCTCACCGTTTCTCTCTCTCAAATACTTTCCTGAATAGCTTTGAAAGAAGATAATTTAGTAAAAGGTGAACATTATTAAATTGGGGGTTATTAAAAAAAAGAGAGAGAAAAAGCGCTTTAATTCTCTCTCTCTCTCTCTCTCTCTCTTCTTCGCTCGCTTGAAAAATGATGGCAACAACACTCTCATCATCATCATCGTCGTCGTCGTCAATGCTTTTAACGCGACAAAAGCGCGTTGAGAATACTCTTCTCGTTGGTCCTGGTGGTGTAAAGAAGAGTCGTCGTGGTAAAATCATCATCGTCGCGCATCAAAATCGGCGACAGGTCAGCAGGCATCCAGGAAGATTAATGAAAGCCGCCGCGACATCATCATCATCGTTCGAGTCGTCAAAAAATGACCCTACCTTTGATGAAGAAAACGGAGAGAGAAACTTCACGGCGTCTGCGTTCCAACTGTCCCCCATGCAACCGTCCAGCGCGGTTGGGACGCACTTGAGAAACGTTTTAGAGCGAGACCCGAACGCGTTCGAGGACGCGTTGGAAAAGCAGTTACGACTGTGGGCGGAGGCTTTAGGGGAAGAAGAAGAAGAAAAAGAAGAAAAAGAAAAGACGACGGCTTTGGTAAAAGAAGAAGAAGACAAAGAAGAAGACGTAAACGCGACGAATACTGTGAGCGTGTTTTCGGATCGAGCGTTTTCCAAGTTGAGAAAGAAACGGGAAGTCGAGGATGCTTTATATTTGTGCGTCGCTGAGAAGAAAGCGCAGAGAGGCGTCGAGCTGACGATTGATTTCGAAAACGTGCGATTGCGACGATCCGGGTTGGTGAAAAGATGTCAAGTGTTGTCGTCGGAGTTTTTACCAGCTGGTTCGGAGGATATTTTGAACAAACATTTGATTGGCGTTTTGAGTAACGTTTCCACGAACGGGGGGTTGAATCCCGAAAATTTCGAAAAGTATATCCCGAAAGTCGTGTTGGCGCACGTGTACCAAAGGTCGGCGGCGTACGGGTACTTTTTACGCCGAGTGGAGAAGAGATACAACGTCGAGCGGTTGTTTTCGGAAAAGACGACAGCTTTTATAGAAGAAGAGAAAGAAGAAGAAGAAAAACGCGGAAAGAGCGCAGAATCGATCGCACCACCGTCTAATAACAACAACGGTTTGAAGAGAACGCTCAATTTTCGCGCGCGGCCTCGATTACGCAAACGCGAAAACGACATCGCGCACGGGAAAGTTGAAGCGGGCAACAGAAACGACGAATTTTGCATCGTCGATGAAGCAGCGGGAACTCGAACGTGTGTTGAGCCGCAATTACACTCGTTTAAAGCGTACATTGAATCGTTGGATCCGGAAGTTCGTGCGCGTGCAGCGCGTATTGAATCCGCCGAAGCCAGAGGCGCTTTGGAGAGACACGTGGAGGCGTTGTTTGGAGCGCAAGCGTCAAACTCAAACGAACTTTCTGAACGCATGCGTGAACTCGAGTTGTTAATCACTAAAACGAGCACAAGACGAGCGTTATCCAAAAATGAATACGGCAGAAATCGAGAAAGCGACGACGACGACGACGAAGAAGAAACAGACGCTCGATTACGAACGTCCTATTTCGAAATTGAAACGATGGAGATGACGTTGGATAATTTGAAGCATTTAGTCATAGAAGCGTGCGCGTTCGGTGGTGAGTTGGCCGTCGCGGAAGACCGCTTCGATGGCATCGATGGTGGCGTGTTAAATCGATAAAAAAAAGAATGTGAAAGCATACTTCGTCGTCGTTTAAAAAAGAGTTGTAGTACAAAAGTTGTTGTTTCATTATATTAATATTATTATACGCGATCGATGACGGGGATGTTGTATTTTCAACGTCTGCCGCCGAGACTACTCTTTTGTCTCGGCTTCACCTCCGTTTCCGCCACCGAGTGCAAATATATATTATTCGGCTGGTTAGCCATTGGATTATCACCACCTTTACTCCACTCGTAACTCGCAGCGTAGGCATAAATCGTCCCGTCTCTGTTGAAATCGCCGCAGGAAATCGGACAACTTACTTTTTGCATCGCCTTCAACCTTTGCTTGGAATCTTTATCCCAAAAGTTGTAATTCCCATCCGCACCGGCAGTGACAAACGTTCCAAACGTCGGATGGAACGAAATCGAGTTCACCGCGTATATATCGTTCTGTTCTCGATGGCATTTAAACGTAAAATTCGCCGATTTCATGTTATCCTCAACGTGTTGCACCGCTACTCTCCCTTCGATCGACCCAACCAAATACCCGCTCTGATCCGGAAAAGCCGCGATACACCTCGTCTGATATTTCAACGGCGAATACAACTGCTTATACGGTTGCGTTGGATTCTGCATGTTATACACCAATATGTGCCTCTCCGCTGTCCCGCACACCAATAAATTCTGTTTCACGTCTAAAGCGTAACACCTCTCCGGCAATTGCGCCACGCTCACCGGATTCGGTTGTCTCGCGTCCCAATACTTCAACGTCTTATCCCAACTCCCCGTGCACAAAATGTTATGTTGCTGAATCCACGCCATGTGCCTAATCGGTCCATCGTGCTGTGCCACTTGCGTCGTTTGATTCGACCCTAAATCCCACTTCTTCGCCTGGTTATCGCACCCGCCGCTAAACACCGCGCTTCCGTCCGGACTCCACACGGACGCCATCACCGGCGCCTCGTGCGCCTCCATCGCCGCTTTCGGCAACGCCTGTCCGTTCGGTTGCACGTCGTAACACAAAACTTTATTATCCCACCCGGTGGCGACCAAGAAATTCCCCGTCGGTGACCATTTCAACGAAGTGATGCCGTCTTGAGGCGAGGACTGCACGAGCATGTCGTTGTTCGGATTCGTTTGCGGTGCGGTTTGATTTTGCGGTTGATTTTGTTGTTGTTGTTGTCCCGCAATGTTCGTTGGACTGGGCTGACCAAACCCTCCTCCTCCTCCTAACCCGGGGCCGCCGCCCATTTGTGGCGTTTGTTGTTGTTGTTGTTGTTGCAACCCGCCGAAACCGCCTCCGCCGAAACTCATCTTGGTTTTGTATCTCTCTAATCTCAATTTTTAAGGTGCCTGCCCGTGAATTCGAACGATTGAATCTCCCCCCTTCTTGCGCTCTTCTTTTATTCTTTTATTAGTGTTCGAGTCACACACGGCAGCTCAAAGCTCACGACCCGCGGTGCTTATTATTAATCGTTTCTAAAATCTCCTCCTGGAAAAAACACCTCTGATCTCTTCTCGAACGAAGAAGAAGAGAACAAGAGTATTCGCTTTTCTTGCGAATGAATGAATCCTCCAAAATGGGTGTAAAGTGTTTCCGCCTTGAGAAGAAGAAGTCAGTCGTCTGTTGTTGTTTTGTCGTTTTTTTTCTTTTTCTTTTTCGCTTGTTGTTTGTTGTGTTTTCTCTTCATGTCATGTGAAAGCGGAATTTTTTTTTCGCACGAGAAAGACTTGTGAAATGACAAGAGTCATCTCCTCGTTTTGTTTCTCTCTCTCTCTCTTTTTTTGTAGAGGTACGACCCCCGAGAAAGAACTCGTCGTGTGTTTTGGATATCGTTTGTTTTTGGATATAATTCTTTCTCTCTATTTTTAAACAGCAACAGAAGAGCAACAAACTTTGATGTCTTCTTCTTCTTCTTTATCCGTTTTGATGTCATCGCACCTAATTACTAAGCGCGGCGCGATGATGACGACGACGTCGTCGTCGTCTGAATCGTCGTCGTCGTCGTCTTCGAGAAAATTAGTAGGAGCACATCAGCATCATCGGAAATTTTCATCATCATCATCATCATCATCATCAAGCAGACAAAAGAGAACAACAACAACTGCTTCGAGTAGTATTCGAACGTACTCAGTACACGCGGCGAAACAGGAAATAAACTTACAAAAAGTTATCGAAAATTTGTGCGAAGGGAAGGATTTATCCGAAAACGAGGCGTTTGAAGCCATGGAAGCGTTGTTGGATGCGTCGGAAAATCAGATCGCTGCTTTTTTGGTCCTGTTGCGAGCGAAAGGGGAGACGAGCTCAGAAATGGCCGGGTTAGCGCGAGCTATGCAATCGAGAGCGGTACAAGTGAACGCCGGGGACGATGTTTTGGATATCGTTGGTACCGGTGGGGATTCTGCGGGGACGGTGAACATTTCAACCGGGTCGTGCGTGTTAGCCGCGGCGGCGGGCGCGAAGGTGGCGAAACACGGAAGCCGCTCCGTGTCTTCTCTCTGCGGCTCCGCGGACGTTTTGGAAGCGCTCGGTGTGGCCGTGGAGATTGGTCCAGAGGCTATCGAAAAGTGCGTGAAAGAAGTCGGCATGGGTTTTATGTTTGCCCCGAGATTCCACCCGGCGATGGCGAAAGTTTCGCCGGTGAGAAAATCGTTAAAAGTGAGAACGGCGTTTAACTTGTTAGGACCGATGTTAAACCCGGCGCATTCCAAGTACGCGCTCGTTGGCGTCTACTCCACGGATATTCAGAGGTTAATGGCAGATTCATTCATGCGTTTGGGAATGAAGAAAGCGTTAATCGTCCACTCGATGGGTTTGGACGAGTTGACTCCGTGCGGCCCGGCGGACGTCATGGAAGTCTCCAAAGACGGCGTCAAAACGTACACCTTTGAACCGTCTAAAGTGGGAATAAAAAAATGCGAATTAAAAGACTTAGCCGGTGGTGACGCTAAACTCAACGCCAAAATTTTGCGCGAAGCTTTGGGAGGTGAAACCGGTCCAGTGGCGGAAACTTTGATTTTGAACGCCGGCGTCGCCATGGCGGCGGCGGAGCAAGCCGCGTCCGTCGAGGAAGGCATCGCCATGTGCAGAGAGGCGCACAAAACCGGTAAAGGCGGGGAAAAGTTGGACAGTTGGATTCAGTTGACCCAGGAGTGTAAAAAGGCTGGTTTGTAAGTACACGACAATTGTTGATGTTGTGACGATAAAAATTTTTACTCTTTGTGTTTATTCAAAACATTTTTCTCTTCTTAAAAAATTGTGAAAAAATCGTCGTCGTCATCTCGTCACTTCTTTCATTCTCCACCACGAAACAAAGAAAATGGTTGTGCACGCGAGGGTAAAACCATCATCATCAGTAAAACCCCGTTTTAACGTCGTCGCGAGAAGAACCACGACTTTCACGCGCTGTTATCATCATCATCATCAGTCGCACGTCTCTTCTTCCTCCTCCCGCGCATCATCAAAATGCAAAATCCGGGAAACGTCGTTTCGATTCACGACGAAGCGGGGAAAAGATGACGACGTTTCGATGACGACGAAGAGCAGCGCGATGGAAGAAACGACGACACTTTCCGCGTCATCATCGTCATCGTCATCGGAAACGAGAAGAGACGCGGAAGCAGTCGTGCGAGGAATGTACGACGCCATCAATAAAAGAGACGTGACGAAAGCGCTGACGTTTGTCGACGACGACATCGTGTACGAAGATTTCAACTTCCCAGAACCATTCCGAGGGAAAGCGCGGGTGAAAAAATTATTCGAGGAGAGTTGCACGGGGATACCGGACGATTTAGATTTTATCATCGAGAGAAGCACGACGTCTTCGTCCTCGGAGGCGGGAGGATTAGGGGAGAGTTTGACGTTTGGGTGCACGTGGCACGTTGAAATCGCAGGCGAGCCGTTTCCAAACGCGCGAGGCGCTTCGTTTTACGAGATTTCAAAGGAGAGCGGGAAGCTGATTTACGCCAGAGACGTGGTCGAGTCGCCGATGAAGCTAGGGGAGGCGTCGTTTTCAATCATACGGGTCGTAGCGCCGCTGGTGAAGGAACAGATTTTAGCCGAGAAGCAGAAGAAGGAGAACAACAAGAAAAATGATAACGAGAGTAGTGACGAAGGGAGCGCGAAGGGAGAGATGACGACATCTTCTTCCGACAATAATAACGCGTTGGAGATCGCCGGGTTGTGGGCTGCCGCGGCTGCGTATTGGTACGTGTTACTCCTCTCGCCGCCGTTTTCGCCAGTTCCGGGATACCCGGGATGGGCCATTACTCCCGAAAGTTTGCAAGACGTCATAAACTCTTCCGTTCAATTCTTCTTCATCTTACAAGGCATGAACGAAGCCGGCATCACGTTTGCCGGACTAGCGACGGATTTCCCAGTCCAGCCGGAAACGTTGGGCGTGTTCAACTTTGCCGAGGCGTTCGTGTTTATGTTGTTTCCGGTTCTGTTGATGGATAAAACGAAATTAGGCAAAGAGAAAGGTGGGGATTTGAAAACGACCACGTTTTGGTCCATCTCCATGTTTCTCACGAACGCGACTTTGCTTCCGTATTTCGCCACGAGGGCGAAGAGTATCGGCGAGAATAGGAAAGAAAACGAAACGTCCGCGTACGTATCCGATGATGCAGGTGTGATCAACGAAGATGCGAAAACGAGAGAAGGGAGACAAGGTAAAAAAGGCTTGCTGAGCAAAGGTTTTGGCGTGTACGGTTTATTAGTCGGCGTCTACTCGCTGTGGTACTTTGCGAACGGATACGTTCCGTCCGGCGAAGAGCGAGACTTAGCCGAGCGATGGACGTACTACGTGCAAACTCTACACGAAGACAGAGTCTCGGTCGCGTTTACGTGCGACATCGTCCTCTTCTATTTGTGGCAAATTTATTTCACGAAGAAAGTCGATCCTACGTGTTCCGCCATCGATCGATTCTTACCCTTCTTTGGCCTCGCCGGGTGGTTGATTAAATAAGCTCTCTCTCTTTCTACTTCCGGTTGTTGTATTAAAATAGTATTATTACACGCACACACGTGCTGCTATAGAAACAAAACTGTACTTTTACTTCGCCGCGGCGCCCATCGCGTTCGCGTCCATACTCGCGTATTTCTTCTTCGCGCCTCCAGTCGGTAACGGCATCTGTTCTAGTTTTTCTACGTCTGTTAAATTCTCCTTCTTTTTTTCTTTGCCTTCCTCTCCACCTGCTTGCTTTTTCTTCTTACTCTCGCTTTTTGACTTTCCCCACATGCACTTCATTTTCACGCCGTTGATTTCAAATCCGAGCGCGCCGCATTTTTGCTTCGCCGCTTCCTCGGCCTCTTCTCTCTCCGCGAACGTCACAAACGCGCACTTCTTTTCTTTCATCACGTGTACTTTCTTCAAAGCCCCATACGTACAAAACGCGGCTCTCAAATCTCCCTCTTGCACGTTCTCCCCGTCTACACCGCTGATATAAAACGTCTTGATCGTTTGATCCTCCGGCGCTTGCCAACTCGGTTTCTTCTCTCGGTCTCTTTCCAACATCGCCTCGGCGACTGGATCGTTCGTCCCGTAATACCGATCCTTAATATTCTGCTTCCTAAACTTTGCATTCGCGGATAACTCTGGCATGTGCGTGTCCCCGTTGCACGGTCGAAACGGACAATCCGCTCGCGTGCACGCGTCTTTCAACCAAAACGTACAAATCGGCGCCTTATTCTTTTGATAATACGGCTTCTTCCTCGCCATCCGCGTCAACTGTTCCATCGCGTCCTTCACGATCGCCGCTTTCCCTCCCACCGAATCGTCCTCCGCGTTCCCGGCGACTCCACCTAACATCCCAGTCACGTCTGCGGTAGCATCTTCCTCCAGTTTCTCCTCGATCTGTTTCGTCACGTATTCCACGTTCACCGCGCTTTTCGGCACCGCCATATCTGAAATCGCCCCCAACGCCGCATCTCTCGCTTGCACTGGAATCCCAAATTCCAAATCTAACAAGCACACTTGGCAGACGTTCTTCGCCAGTGCGATTTCTTTGCACACGACTGTTTTCTTATACCTCGCGTCGTGTCCTGGTCGCCATCGGAACACCGTGAACGGTCTTCCCGAGATGGCGCACTCCGCGCCGTAATTTTCTTTCTGCATTCTCACGTACGGGTTCGGGCCGAGACAATCGTCGCACACGACTGGGAAGTCGCTTTTTTCCCACCCGTCTTCCTCGGGGTTTGATACGTGTCTGTTCGACATTTTTATTTGTCAAAAAGCGTGAAGTCTCTTCTTCTGTATTCTTTCTTTTAAAAGCGTATCCAGTGAAAAGATTTTAATACAGAGAGAGTCGTCGTCGTCGTAGAGTAGTTTGAGTCGTGCTCCTCTGATGTTGATGTGTACGAGCTAATTGTCTCCAGTGTCACTTAAAGGAAAATGAAGAAAAAAATTTCTTTTCGAAAAAAGAGCAGCCACGCTTCAGAAAATTTTCTCTCTCTTCCCGCTCGTTCTTCTCTTTCTCTTCACCTCTCTTCATCTCTTCATCTCTTCATCTCTCTCTCGTGCTTTTAAAGAAGATAAAGATGGAAGCGAGGACTTCGAAAAACGAAGAAGAAGAGAAGAAGAAGAAGAAAGAGTTTAATAACGATGATTCTTTTTTGAAGAAGGACAAAAAGGAAGACAAAGAAGAGGAGCGACGAAGAATCGCGTCTTTAATCGCGGAGACGTCGTATTTAACGAGCGTTTTGAATGCGCCTTCAGGAGAAGCGACGACGACGGCGTCTTCTTCTTCTTCAAACGACTTTTATGATTACTACGATTTTGGGTTCACTTCGGCGGTGTACTCGTTGTTCGGATACGCGAGCGAAGATGGGAATACTGGGAGTGCTACGAACAACAACAACAACAACATTAACAACAACAAGATGATGATGATGATGGAAAAAGAGAGCAACCTCTTACTGGACGAGAAACGCATCGAACAGACTTTGTTGAAGAACCACGGAGTGATTAAGAAGACGTTACCGGAGGTATCGCCGACGGACTTTGAGAAGTATTTGAGAGCGATACGGACGTCGTACGCGAGGTTCGTGGCGACGAGAGCGATGGCGAAGAAGAAGAATAAGAGCGCGGGAACGGCGTCGAAGTCGTCGTCCGCGGGGTCGGCGTTGGCAGACGGGTTCGCCGCGACCAACAACATGAACGCGGACGACTTCGAGGAGCAAATGCACAGACAAAATCAGCTTTTGAGTTCAGTGCCGTCCATTTTTTTCCGAGAAGAGTTTGATTTAACGTCGAGGGAGGCATTCGAGGAGATTTTGCCGTGTTTAGTGAGCGATTTAGTAGGAGAGAGCAATAATAATAATAATAATAATAATAAGACGTCGTTAGACGACGACAACGTGGCGAATAGCGCGGTGCTAGCGCAAGAGCAGCTCGGACAGTACTTAGATTTGGTGGAGAGCGTGATTATGAAACGCGTCGGGGATCGCGCCGAGGCGTTTTTAGAAGCGATGGCGAAAACGAAAAAGTTACAAGAGACGATAGAGGAGACGAAGAAAGCAGTCGTCGATTTAAGAACGAATAATCGGAGGAGTTTTAGAAGAGCTGCGCACGCCACGGCAAAAGTGAAAGAGACGTCGAGAAGGAGGGACAACATTTTACGATTGGCGGAAACTTTGAAAGATATCGAGAATATTCGGCAGACGAAGTTAGACGTGGACGTGCTGTTAGAATCCGGGGAGTATTCGGAGTGTTTAGAAGCGATCGACGAGTGCGAGAGAAGTTTGAGAGCGGCGATTGAAAGGGCGACGAAAAACAACAGCGAAGAGGGGGAAGTAGAGGAAGAGAAAGGATCGTCATCCATGTCTTCTGCAAGCAATAAACACATGAATATTAGTAATAGTAGCGGTGGTAAAAGTAACGCGGCAACGACGACGACGAAAAACGTCTTTTCGTGTTTCAGTCATCTTCCGAAAGATTTGGAGATTGCAAAGAGAAAATGCACGGGTGCAATTACGGCAGAGTTGTGCTCTCGAGCTCGCGTCGAATCGAACATCGTAGACGATGGAATCGCGAACATAGTAAAGTATGGTGTCGACGATCAAATCAAAGACGATGAGGGAAGCTTCGATAAAGACGAGTACGATCGAGTATCTGAGTCCATCTTACCGGCGCTTCGTGGCTTGTTGAGATCGAGCACAGTCATGCCAACGGTTGACGCGATTCACGCGGTTTCGCGTGAAATTTTGCGTGATTTGAAAAGAGATGTCGAACGCGTGTGCGAAAAAGTTTTCGCGAGTGTTGGTGGTAAAACAAACACTCCTTCAAAGGTCAGCGCCGCTGTCGCTGAAAATAAAAACGCAGAAGACGGTAACATGGAGAATATTTATTTAGCGCTTCAAAATTGTTCCTCTGAGAATTACATCCGAGCGCTCGATGCCGTGAGCAAAATCATGTCACGCTTACATTTCAAGCGCGGTGAAATTATTCGAGACGTTTTGATGTCCGTGTTCACCTCTTCCAGTGATGAATTCGATGAGAATGCGAGCGAAAGCGCTGGCGCCGTGGAAACGCCCAAGAGTTTGCCCTCGCCAAAATTCTCTATGGATTTCGTCCTGAAAGAAGCTCGCGATGAAGCCAACGAGCGGTTTTCGAGAGATGGTATTTCCAAAGCAGTTTTTGCCATCCGCGAATCGTCGAATTCAATCATCGACGGAGGCTCGATGCTTTTCGCCAGACTCCTGAGTTGCCGCAAGCACGTCAACGCAAAACTCGACGCGACTTCGTTCACGAGAATAACGAAAGCTTCGGATGCGTTCATTCGTCTCGCGGAGAATGCTAATAAGAAAAACGGGAAGCGGTGCGTGGCGTTAAGGTCGCAAGTGCATTCTCAGGCGCGCTTGTTCTTGAACGTGAAACACGCCGCCGAGTTGGATAAGTTGAAGACGCTGCTCGAGCAAGAGAGTTGGTCGCAAGCGACGGTCCCGGCACATTTTCAAGAGCTTTTGGATCGCTTATCTGCGGTGGCATCTTCAACAGAAAAGGATGAAAAGAAAGAAAGCAACGCCGCTACTAATGCTGAAAACGATAAGAACCAACCGCTACCGACGAAAATTATCGATAAAAACACGAAAGTTGAACACGTCGCCACGACGACGGCGTTGATGCTCATTCGCACGCTGAACGATTACAGCGATATCGCGGAAAGTATTCCAGATTTATCGGCAGACGTAGCTCGTCGCGTCGCTGAATTACTCGGTGCGTTCAACGATGGTGCTTGCGTGTTAGTTCTCGGCGCACAAGCCATGCAAGGCGCAAACTTGAGATCCATCACCGCGAAGCATCTGTCGGTGACTCAACAATCGCTCCGATTGTTCCAATCCCTCGCGCCGGTTTTGAAAGCGAAACTTTCAGACATTACGACGACAAAGTTTGGCAGCAGTAGCGATAACGTCGCGGCCGCAACAGGTGAAGGCAAACTACCATCGATCGGCAACGAAGACGCGAGGCGTAAACTAGCCTTTGCGAACCTCGATAAAGTTGGACGCGATTTCGAAACGCACTGCGAACGCATCCATCTGAAGCTCATTGAAATCATTCGAGAACGCTTGCGATTCCATCGCGGCACGTTACCGCAACTCGCCAAAGCCTGGGAAAACGAACCGCTCGAAGATTTCGACAAAGAAGCCTCTCAATTCAGTAAAGGATTAATGAAAGAACTCGGAACGCTTTCCAAAGTCGTCCGTGGCATGTTTGAAGAGAACGATCAAAACAACGTCCTCGGCGTAGTCGCTTTAGAGTTTGACGCCAAGTTAGCCTCCTCCTTGAGAACGGTTTGGGAGGAAAGGAAATCTGTCGGCGGTACCATCGAAAGACACGTCAAAGCCGATTGCGAAGCGTTGCGAGAGTGCTTACACGGCTTAGCTGGTAAATTCGACTCGGACATTATCGGTCGCGAGTTGAAAGAGTTGGCTGAAGTCGTCGCGGAGTCGATTAAACACAACGACGCTCGTCTGGCCGACGAAGCGAAATTATTGAAAGCGAAAATGAAAGCAATGGCGGCTGAAGCCGAAACGAAAACGCCGACAAAATCGCCCACGCCAAAAAAGAGTACCACGAATGAAGAAAATATGGACTCAGCTCCAGCTTCTACTTCTTCTCCTCCCGCGAAAGGAGAGGAAGCGAAAGACCCCGTCGCGGCGGCTTCGCCCGACGAAGACGAACGCAAAGACGAGAACGCCAAAAGCGACGACGAATAATAATAATAGCCTCTAGGAACAGTAATAACAATAGTAACAATAGCACACCACTATAACGCGCAATGAATGCTCTCTCTGCTACATCTCGTCCACGAGCTTCTTCAGCTCTCCTTTAACTTCCCTCTGCCTTCGTCTGTTCCCCCACGTGTCCTCGCCTTCTTTCAACGCGTTCAGTTCCTCCAACAGAATTTCCCTTTTCCCTTTCGTTTTCTCTTTCTTCTCGCCGCCGTCTCTGATGAATTGTTTGGACACGTTCGCGGCAAACGAGGCGACACCTATGACCCCGACCGCGCCGACACCAAAAACCGCGATCCCTCCCGTGGAGGCTTTGAGTAATCCACCGATTGCATCGAACGCGGTGAGTTCCGGCATCTCTTCGATGTTAACATTGTTCGTTTTTGGATTCGTTTTGTTTCCCAACGGGGAAGAGGAATTACTGTTGTGTCTTCTCACTCCAAAAGAAGAAGAAGAAGAAGAAGACGAAGCGCATCTCTTCGACGCGGAGGCGACGGCAATACTCGCAGCTCTTCGCAACACCATGATGACGTTCCTTTTCCTTCTTTCTTTTTTGTCGTTTGAGGCGGAGAGAGGAACACTTTTAGTGTGAGTGGATTGAGTGTGGACTTTGTTGTGTGGAACAACTGTGTAAAACGCGCTTCTATTAAAACTAAACTTCACTCTCTCTCTCTCTCTGATGATGGTTTAAGCGGCATCCACGGCTTGCCTCAACACATCAATCGCACCTTTCACATCCTTTGCGCCAAACACGGAACTTCCAGCGACGATGACGTTCGCTCCAGCTTCGCTCGCCATGCCGATCGTCGACGCGCTCAAACCGCCGTCGACTTGAATATCCATCGCGGGATACTTCTCGCGCAACTCTTTCACTTTTGGCATCATATCCGGGTTGAACTTTTGCCCTCCAAACCCAGGTTCCACGGTCATCACTAAGAGCATGTCCACGAAATTCTCGTCCGCTAAGGCGAAAATAGATTCCGCGTTCGTTTTCGGTTTCATCGCCACGCCGACTTTCATGCCTCCTTTTTTGATGCTTTCGCACAGACCAATCGCTTCGTCGATGTTCGCGCAGGTTTCGATGTGAAACGTGAACATGTCGCACCCAGCTTTTTTCATCGGTTCTACGTAATCTCTCGGGTTCGTCACCATCAAGTGGACGTCGAAATATGCCTCCGGGAAGTGTTTGTGTAAGCTTTCAATGACCGGAGCGCCAAAGGACAAGTTCGGGACGAAGTGGCCATCCATGACGTCCAAGTGAAGCCAATCGGCGCCGAACGAGAGGACTTTCTCGGATTCCGATTGCATGTTGGCGAAATCGCACGCGAGTAACGACGGGGAGATGATCGCTTTTGGCTTTTTTGATTCTGTTTCGGTCGTCATTTGAATCTGATTGTATTGATGTTTTTGATGATGGTGCGTCTTTTATTTATGAAGTTGAAAAGGGACAGACACCTACGAGACGACGAGAAAATTTACCTATTCGTCGCGGGAAACGCTACGCGCTCAAAACTAACTTTACACGTCTGTTCTATAGTACTACTCTTCTAACTGGGTTGATATCTTTAGTCTCATCTCAAACGACGTTGACATTCCGGGTTAAAAAATCCGGATCCCGTCGAAACTTTGTCGTAAACTTTTGATACCAACTATCGAAAACGTTCCTCGGAACGACTAAATGTTCCGTCTCGTTTCCGCTGGTGAAACTCTTCAAAAAGTTCCACAAATCTAACGCGACTCGCTGCGCGAACAACTCTTTACTGCCACTAATTTTGGCGTCTTTTTGTAAACACTCCTCGAGTGGTTCTAAAGAAACGCCTATCGAAGCGTCCTCGTAAAATTGAGAAGTGCCCGGGTCGATCGGCCACGTCAAGTTGAACGTGTTCGACGGTTCCAATAACGTCACGCAACCTCGGTATTCCCATAAGTTATTATTATTCAGTTCGTTTTCTGCTGTTCGCCCGCGGCTTCCTTTCACGTACAAAGCGAGCGCAGTCGAGTGATCCAGCACTGTGTAATGCGTGTTTTGTGCGCGTATGTGTGTGAGAGAGAGAGATGAAAATGTCAGCGCTCGCGTATTTTTGAGTAAAATCCAAGACAGAAATCGAAGCCATTCGAAACCACTTTCGATGGATGATTTCCCCTAACGCGCGCAATACTAATACTAATACTAATACTAATACTTCTTTCACTCCGGGATGACGATACTATTATAAAAGAATGAATTCGTACCGTTCGCTCCGTTGACGCACAATGCGCACTCTTTAATCTCCGCGTACCCTCGTCCAACAAAGCTCGATAAGTTTAACGTCCAATTGGTAACTCCGACGCGTTCGAACTGAGAGGAAAGGATTGGGAACGAGCGCTTTATGAACACGACGCAAAACGGTTCCGGTGGGACGTAGCGTTCTATTTGACCACCACCAGAAAATGCTTCTCCCCCTGGTTCTTGGATGATTGGTTGGTTCATTCTTTTGATGAAAGCCCCGGGGAACGCGCGCGTACAATTTGTGTTGATGTAAAAAGCTGCTTTTCCCTTTGAGAGAAAGATATTCAACTCGTCGTATTCAACGCGTTTTATTACACTACATACACGCTAGAGAGCAGATGCGACACACAAAATCAAAACGACGGACTCTCCGCGTCGCACCCCCCCCTTCTATTATTGAATCCTATCGAAAAACAACGCGCTCAAATCCAACTCGCCGCAATCTTTCGCCTCGCAGACGTCCCTCCGCTCGTTTACCTCGTCCACGAGAGGCGTCACCGCGCTCTTCTCGAACGTCATCCTATCCGTCATCAGTCGCATCTGGCCTCTGATCATTTCTATTTTCCCGCTTTTTAAAAGGTACGTTTCGTTTTGTTTTAAAGCTTCGGCTGAGGATGATTTGTGATGTGATGTGGTATTGAAAGAGAAAGAGAGAGAGAGAGAGAACAGGTGTCAGTTGAGAAGAAAAATATCTTTCGGAGGATTCAAAATCGCGGATCAACTCTCTCTTTCGGTTGGTGTCTGTCTGCCCGTCTGCCCGTCTCAAAATCCAAAACAAGAGGACGACGACGACGAGAGATGATGACGAGATGACAGAATAAAGACGAGATGATGACTCACCTTCTCTCTTCTCGCTACATCTAAACTTAATCTTCCCGGAGACATCCCCGACGAGAAATTCTCTAAAACGACGAGAATTCTGATGTTGCTTGGAGGAGGACGAGGCGTTCGGGTGTTGTTGCGTTTGTTTGCGTCGCTTTTCGTCCTCATCCTCCTCTTCCTCTTCTTCTTTCGATTCTTCAATCACTCTAAAACAGCAGTCTCCGATCCACCCGGGCCGCAAGTCCGCTATTTTCGTCAAAGGAGAAGGGACGATGTCGTCCCCGTTGGACGTCAAAGCAGCCTCTTTCAAAGCCTCCTTCTGGTTGTTGGTGTTTTTGTTGTTCTTTTTTGCTGCCATCCGCCTCGAAATGTGAGGAAGCGAAATAAATCTCTCTCTTCTGTTGATTGTTTTTGGGTGCATTAATTGTCTCTCTCTTTTAGTATTACAAGGGTGCGGCAGCTTTAGGACATGTGTAATTATTCTGATTCTGTTTCTCATTCTGGCACGTGCAACTCTCCATCTTCGTATCGCCAACCAGGTGGGAGAGGACAGTTGTTGTCGAGGAGGTATTCTAAACAGTCGGGGTGGTTTTTCTCGTGCGCTTCTCGTACGGCGTCACTGTTCCACGGCGCTTTGGCGGTTTCGCGCAAGTACTTCAAACAGTCCAAGTGGCCGTTCATGGCTGCATTCGCACACGCCCATTCGTTATATTTATCAAATTTACGCTCAACAAGGTATTCGAATATGTGGAGGTGACCATTTTGAGCCGCCCAACAGGCAGTTTTCCACCCCCAAGGCGCTTCGACTTCTTCCCGTAAGTATTTGAGTACCTCGAGATGACCGTTTTTGGCAGCATGTGCACACGCACACTCATCGACAGGACACTCATTTGCAACGCCATACTTTACCAT
>JACLAB010011769.1_pt1 | contig 34339 bp, 37 predicted proteins | sample 8027921 | NCBI WGS metagenome assembly JACLAB01 (sample SAMN15725117, study PRJNA655200) | protist metagenome | isolation source: fluorescence activated cell sorting (FACS) single amplified genomes of... | place: USA: West Boothbay Harbor, Gulf of Maine | collected 2000-07-19 | reverse complement strand
ACTGCGTTTGTGTCCCCGTTTCGGGCTGACCGCGACAAAGCCAGAGCGCTTGTAAGCACAGGAGACTTCATCGAAATCCACTGCGCAGCCGATCTCAGCGTTTGCGAAGAACGCGACACCAAAGGGCTTTATGCCAAAGCGCGTGCGGGAGAAATCAAAGAATTCACTGGAATCTCCAGCCCCTATGAGGCACCCGAACAGCCTGAGCTCAACGTCAACACAGGCAACAACAGCCTGGAAAATTGCGTTGACCAGGTCATCCGTTATCTGGTCGACAAAAAAATCATTCCTGAGCAGAGCTGATCGTTCTTAACGGGAGATCAAAACCCTGACGATCAGCCCAGGCGTCGATCAGGGTTTTGATGCAGCTGGCCACTGGCACGGCTAGCAAAAGCCCAAGAAGCTCTCCAAAGCCAAACAAGGCACCCGCTCGCGCACCAAGCGGCAGAGCAATGAGCAGCCAAGCCGGCTGCAAGCCAACGATGCTCCCCATTAAGCGTGGCTGGATCACCTGATCCACAATCTGACCCACGCCAATCGCTGCCGCCAAAATGGCGAGGCCCATTCCAGGATCTTGCACTGCCAACAAAACACTCACCGCAACGATGGTGAAGGCACTGGCATAGGGGATCAACGTGGTTAAGCCAATCAAGACGGCAAACAACACGCCATAAGGAATCTTCAGCAACGTGAACACCGCAATCTGACCTGCGCTCAAAATCAACGCGAGCACGACCTGACCCGCGAAGTAGCCCCGGAAAGTGCGCGTGATTGTGGTCACAACCAGCTGGCGCCACTCCTGAGGCAACCAACGCACCAACCCTGCCGTAATGGACTCTCCTCCCAGCAGAAAGAACACCGCCAATACCAGGACGATGACAGTGTTGATCGTGGTGCCGAGGGTTGCCCCAAGAATGCTGAGCAACTGTTGACTGAATTGACTGGCTACGCGACTGGCACGCGTCAGCACATCGCTGCTCAGATCTCCAAATTCACTCGGCAAACCACGGGCCATTGCCCATTCCTGAAGACGACTGATCAAACCTTGGGATGCTTCAAGCCAACCCGGCAAGGCATTGATCAATTGCGCAAGCTGATCAATCAGTAGGGGCACCAACGTGATGCCTGAGATCACCAGGATTCCGACAGCCACCAAAAAGACAAGGGTGATCGCAAGCCAACCCGGCAGGCCCCGGGCACGAAGCCAGCGGGAGGGGATGTTGAGCAGGAAGGCGATCAGAGCCGCCGTCAAGAACAACCCCGGGAAGGGCGCTAGCGGCACAAGCAGCTGACGCAACACAAATAAATTGAGCGTTAGGAGGGGCAGAGCAAGTCCCCAACGCATCCAGGCAGGACCGAACATCAAACGTTCCGTTGAGAATGAATTGTGAAGCGGACCACGACCAAAGCTGTGTGATCAGTTACTCGACATGGAATCCAGATACGCGTCAGCACCGAGTGCTTTGAGGCGAGAATCCTTGGCAACCACCACGTCGTGGAGTTGCTGGCGGTAAGCCTCCAATCGTTCAGAGAGGGCCGAATCACTGATCGCCAGGATCTGAGCGGCCAGCAAACCAGCATTTAATCCTCCGCCGATCGCAACCGTGGCCACAGGGATTCCCCCAGGCATCTGAACAATGGAATGCAGGGAGTCCACTCCCGAGAGAGCTCGACTTTTCACAGGAACACCGATCACAGGAAGAGTGGTGAGTGAGGCCACCATTCCTGGCAGGTGCGCAGCACCACCGGCACCAGCCACGATCACCCGGAATCCCAGCTGTTTGGCTTGACGGGCAAAGTCCACCATTTCGAGCGGAGTGCGATGGGCCGAAAGCACACGCACCTCAACGTTGACGCCTAGATCCTCAAGAGCCGAAACCGCTGGATTAAGGGTGGGCAAATCAGAATCACTTCCCATGATCACTGCAACACGGGGAGTGGCGACGATTGTGGGCTCCGATGGCTTGGACACAGCAAGCTTGCAGCGAGACTGCCATCGTCCCGCACTGGCTTCAGAGGACAATTCCCCATGCGCCGGATCACACACGCCTGCCTGCCCCACAGCACGAGCAAAGACGGGCACTCACAGCAGTGGTGGCTTCAAATCGATCAGCAAGACCGCATTGTTGATCTGGGACTCATGCCTGATGGGTCTGCCCTGGCCGGTGAAAGCTGGAGCGGAGATGTGCTCAGCCCGATGGGTGTGGACCTCCAGATCAATGGGGGCTTTGGACTGCCATTCCCAGAGCTAACAGAGGCGGCGTTGCCGCAACTCTTGCAACTCCTCGATCAGCTCTGGCGTGATGGCGTGGAAGCGATCAGTCCCACTCTGGTGACGTGCGGCGTTGAGCCCTTACGCCGAGCCCTTGCTGTGCTCAGGCAGGCGCGTGGCGCTCACCAACCCTTTCGCTGCCAGCTGCTTGGTGCCCACTTAGAAGGCCCTTTTCTTGCCGATGCAAGACGGGGAGCCCATCCACGCCAACACCTCGCCAGCCCAACCGTGGTCGAACTCAAGGCACGCATCAGCGGCTTTGAACACGAGATTGCACTGGTCACCCTCGCGCCAGAACTCGATGGAGCCGCGGCCGTGATCGAACACCTGTGTGGCCTGGGCATTCGCGTAGCCCTTGGTCACAGCACAGCGAATGCAACCACGGCCAACGAGGCCTTCAACATGGGCGTATCGATGCTGACGCACAGCTTCAATGCGATGCCAGGGTTGCATCACCGCAATCCCGGACCGATCGGAGCCGCCTGCCAACGGAATGACATTGCCCTCGGCCTGATTGCTGATGGGGTTCACGTAGACCCCACGATGGCGGTTCTCTTGCAGCGGCTGGCGGGCGATCAACTCGTGCTTGTCAGCGATGCACTCGCCCCTTATGGATTAAAAGATGGTGTTCACCACTGGGATGAGCGTGCGCTTCTGGTGGCAGATGGCACCTGCCGGCTTGAGGATGGAACCCTTGCAGGCGTGACCTTGCCGCTGCTTGAAGGAGTAAAGCGGCTCGCGCGCTGGAGCTCCCATCCAAGTGCTGCCATTTATGCCGCAACCGTTGCACCCAGGAAGGCCTTGAAGTCCCAAGAAACGTTCCAACTGCTGGGACGACCTCTAAACGAGCTGTTGCGCTGGCATTGGGATGCCGAAACCAACAACCTGAGCTGGCAACACGCTGCCTAAAATTCCGCGACCCTTCTGTCTGATGCCATGCCACCCGAGTCCCTGCTGGACGACACGCAGGCTGAAAAGCAGGAGGTAAAGGGGTACTTCGAAACCACAGGGTTCGAGCGCTGGAATCGCATCTACAGCGATACAGATGATGTGAACAAGGTGCAGCGCAACATTCGCATTGGTCACCAGAAGACTGTGGATCAGGTGTTGAGCTGGATCAAGGAAAGCGGCGAGCTCAGCAACGTGAGCTTCTGCGATGCGGGGTGCGGAGTAGGCAGTCTTAGCTTGCCTTTAGCAGAGATGGGAGCTGGCTCCATCGATGCCAGCGACATTTCTGAGGCGATGGCCCAGGAAGCGGAGCGCCGGGCCCGCGACGTCGACCTCGACATGGCCAAGCTGAACTTCTTCGCCAGCGACCTGGAGAGCCTGAGCGGCTCCTTCCACACGGTGTGCTGCCTGGATGTGTTCATTCATTACCCACAACCAGCAGCAGAGGAAATGGTTCGCCACCTCTGCAGCCTCACCGAACAGCGTCTGATCGTGAGCTTTGCACCGTATACGCCGCTGCTGGCGCTGTTGAAAGGGATCGGCCAACTGTTCCCTGGCCCAAGCAAAACCACCCGCGCTTACACCCTGAGAGAAGCAGGCATTGTGCAAGCTGCTGAATCCTGTGGATTCAAATTGGTGCGCCGCAGCTTGAACAAAGCACCGTTTTACTTTTCTCGCCTGGTTGAGTTCCGAAAACATCGCACCTGCTGAGGGGTTTAGGTTCACCTGGCATAACGCCAAGACTGTGAGCAAAAGTAGCTATTCGGATGGCCAATCAATGTCCAATAACCAGATCAATTCAGCTCAAATTGCTTTAGCGATCGATCAGTTGGATCAAATAATTATCTACAACATATAGACCACCCCGTAAAAACCATTTCACGACCCTCTTCGCTGAACGGACGAAGGAAATGTCTCTTACCGAACAGCACAATGAGAAAATCCAGAAAAGCAATCTCGGCTTTAGCAATTAGCCTTCTTGCAGTCGCTCTAAGCGAAACTTCTCCACGAATTTCAGCTCATGCGGGGGTAGCCCTAGCGGAGAAAAACGAAATCGTCAAGATTGGAACTGTTGACGACTATTTGCCATGTTCAGATCAGATTGACGATAACTTTGAAGGGTTCTCAATTGACATCTGGAGGCGAATCAGCGAGCGGCTCAACCTTCAATACAATCTCTCCACAATCTCAAGCTTCGATGAGGCCGTCAACCTCGCGGCAGAGGGTCAATTTGACATCATCGCCTCGTGCCACGAAGTTACGCCAGAACGCTTAAAACGCGTCGAGTACGCGATCCCATACACAACTGGCGGAATTGTTATCGCCAGCCAACAAAGCAATCGCCCAGTCCTAACACTTATTGGGAAGATTTTTCAAAATAAAATTGTAGTGCGTTGCAGCATTTTACTTCTCATTGTCACAGGAATAACGGCCTGGACATCAAGCTATTTCAAAAAACCAAAAAATTCACGGAAATCAAAAGCCAGGCGCCTCACAAAAGCATGGACTTTCCTGATCCTTAACGACGGAATAGATACCATTGTCGGAAGAAAGATAAGAGACCACTTAACTGTTTTAATTACCAGCCTTTTGCACACTTTACTCATGTCAGCAATCATCGGCACAACTGCTGCCATTATTTTCGAAGAAAAGATCGCGAGAAAAACGAATGAACTAACAAGCAAAGAATTACTCTTATTACTCAAACAAGGCTTGGCCGTTCAAACGGGAACGTCCAATGCAAACTGGCTCAAAAAGGAAATGAGAAGTGCGGGCATCACACCAAACAGAGAGACACTTCCCCTATACGCAGATTCCAAGGCTCAAATGATTGAATTCATCCAGGGGAAACAAGCCCGACCAGCCAAGCATTTCGTGGCAAACATAACAACCTACAAAACCCTGCTTAAGCAATCCGACCTCCAGGAAAAGTACCAACTCACCTACCAATTACCCAGCAAAACGCCTCAAGCTTTCTTATTTGGAGGCAAAGTAAAACCAGAGCTAAAGAAAATGATCAACATCGAAATCGCAAAAATGAATCGACAAGGTCTGACAGAGCAAATCGAAAAAGACTGGAGCGATTAATCCTTAAAGCCTTGATCTCAGTTGTTCTCAAACTCAAGTGAGCCACTGGAACTGTGCCTTCCAAAAAGACGGCATCGTGTGGGCAGGAGCCATAAGGTTTATACGATCCCCTCCTATGAAGTAGGTCAGCTCAAATCGCTTTAGTGATCGATCGGTTGGGTCAGCAAATCGTGTTCCGTTGTATACACCATCCCATCGCTGATCCGGGGCAATTTCTTGCGCAAATGAGCCGCCTCCAGACGCTTGGGAACCAGTTCATCACGATGAAGTTGAGCCCAATCCATCCATTGCTGGCGCCAGCGATTGCGTTGCTGAATGGCTGCGTTGGCACGACGCCAACCGAACCAACGCAGCAAGGGCAGGGCCAATAAAAGAAGGGAATAGCCAAGACCAAAGAAGGCAATTCCAACAAGTGCTGCCGACAGAGGCAAACTCCAGTGCAAGAGCAATAGAGACAACCCCAACAAGCTCACAACCAAGAAGCCATAGGCCTGGCGCTGTGACTGGTTGGCATGGGTGAACGCAATTCGACGCTCCCGTAAAGGCAACGAAGCTCCCTCTGCCAGAGCTTTATCTTCAGTAGAGGACACCTCCACTGAGCGGTGCTGAAGCGACGGAAAGCAATAAATCAAGTCGCCTTGGTCCGTGACTTGGGGGCGCCCATCAAAATGCAACAACACTGGCAACAGGCCTTGATCGGCTTGCTCCGAGATCAGGGCTGTTTGTGAAGAGTCTGTTGCAGAGGGCAGACACGCCAAGTCCAACAGGGGCGCTAAGTCTTCTGCGATCACAACCCCACCGCGATGGCGAAGAAAGGCACCGATGCGCTGCCATCTCCTTGTCTCTAGGGCCTGGTTTGGATCCCCATCCCCAAACAAAATTGAATACACCGACTCCAGGAAGGCAACACGCTGCGGAGGCGGCTGTTCGTTGCCGGAAGAGAAGCGACCGGGAGAGCCAATCCAGAACTGATCGGTTAGCACCGCCACCACAATGCGAACGATCAGCTCCAATCCACCGCACACAACGGACAGAAGCGCTTTAGCAGCGTCATCTTCTGCCCAGAACAACGCCAAACCCAGCAAGAGCACCAGCAGGCTGATCAAGGCAACCAGCACAACAAGCACCACCCCAAAGCTGCAGCGGATGATCCAGAACAACACCGACCAAACCTTGCGCAACCAAGCATCAAGGCGAAGCCTCCAGGACCGGGCCAAGAGCAAACGGCGCAGCTGGGCCGGAAAGACGTACATGACGTTGCCGTCATCAGCCACTCGCAACTGAGCACCAGTGGCCACTGCCAGGGCAAGCAATCTTGGCTCAACGACATCCAGAGGCAGGCCCGTGCCAATGGCAACATCCGCGGTTGTCCAGGCACCGCCTTGAACACCAAGCAACTTCAGAAGGGCACGGTCAGTCTTCGATCGTCTTTGCAACGCCATGCGCGCTTCTGGGCTTTAAACATTCTGGGGGCTGCGCATGCAGCGATAGGGACTTGGTGGACGGCCAAGCCAAACCCTCCAGGCGCCATGCATGCAGTTCATACCCACCGTCACCTGGCGTTGCAGTTGCGCACAGCGCCTGATTGGATTGATACAAGGGATCTCCGAGTAGCGGACACCCCAGTTGGGCGAGATGAATGCGGATCTGATGGGGGCGGCCCGTACGGATCAACACTTCGACAAGATCTCCTGTCTCCCGTCGCTCCCTGAGTTTCACTGAAGAGTGAGCTGATAGGCGCTTACGCAATGGCTCCGGCGTTGTTGGTTCTGGTCCCCAAATCCAACCGAGCAACGGATGTTGCCTCTCCACAACATCGGTTTGGATGACAAGCGTCTGACCTTGTTGAAGACGTTCCAAACGTTGCGTCAAGGCCAGGTACGTTTTTCGGCAATCACCCTCAGGTTGAAATTGCTTCGATAAGGCGGCCCGGGTTTCGGGCCGACGGGCGCAAACCTGAAGGCCAGAGGTGAACCGTCCGAGGCGATGAATCGGCTTTGGCACCAAGGCCTCTCCGACAGAGCGGCTCCTTCGCTCCAACAAGGACGTCAGCGTGTGGGAAAGGAAGCCGCCACCTGGCATCACCGGCAATCCTGAGGGCTTATTCACGACCAGCAGATCACCGTCATCGTGAATGACCTCCCATTGATCGGGAACCGCAGCCTCCACCCAGGGAGGGCGCTGCCAACGAATCCAATCGCCAGTTTTCACCTCAACGTCATCGGGACAAGCCAAACCATTCAGGGTGATTTCCCCTCTCGCCAAGCGCTGCTGCCAGGTCGCCGAAGAGGAATGGCGATAGCGGTTTGCCAGAACATCACTCAATCGAGACGACTGCTCCCCTGCTCGAACCCGATCGCAGTACGTCCAGCCGTTGTTCAACGCAGACGGCCGCCATCCCGCCGGCTCATCCATCAGGTCACAAGGTGATGTTGGAGGGCATAACGCACGAGCTCCGTGCGGCTGGAAGTTTCCGTTTTGATAAAGAGCCTGCTCACGTATTTCTCCACATTGCGAATCGAGGTCTCGAGCTGGCGCGCGATCTCCTTATTCATCAGGCCCTCAGCCACAAGCTGCAACACGCTTGCCTCCCTTGGCGTGAAATTGTGTTGGACCGGATCCTGATTGGGTAGGGCATCGGCCTGGGCGAGGAGCGAACGGATCTCTGTGATCTGCTTGGCCATCTGGCCCATATCGGTGTCAGCGAAGCGAGCTGCCTCCTGCAACAACCGCTGCTGCCGCTGGGCAACATTTCGGACCCTCGCAACAAGTTCATCAGGATCAAATGGTTTGGGAATGTAGTCATCCACGCCTGCGAGATAGCCCTGCGTGCGATCCGCCGTCATCCCTTTAGCGGTCAGAAAAATCACTGGCGTTCCCCCCAAACGCTCGTCTTCGCGGAGCTTGCGAAGCAAGCCATAGCCATCGAGGCGAGGCATCATCACGTCACTAATGACGACATCGGGCAGCATTTGCTGGGCTTTGCTGAATCCTTCTTCCCCGTCCTCGGCCGTTGTGACATCAAACCCTTCATCCTCTAGATAGGCCTGAACGGCGGTGCGCAAACCAGGCTCGTCATCGACGAGTAGCAACCGTGGGGGAACAACCTCGCTAGGGGTCTCCGTCATGGACCTGACACATCTTCTTGAAATCTAGAGGCGCTATTGCATCGGCAACCGCAAAATTTCTTGGGATTCGTTCTGCAGGGTGGAGAAGCCCAACGCCTTGGCCTTTTCTGTCAACAGAGAGGGATCTTCACCAGCAAGCTCTGGCTCGCAGGCAGCCCACCACACCAAATGGTGCTCCCGATTCGCCGAAGTAATCGAACCACCAGGGTTGAGTCGATCTAAGTAGATCGCGGTCTGATCGCGGGTGACACGCATGGGCTCAGTGCGACTACAACGCACCGATTCCGTTGGGATGATCAGATTCTCAGGCGATTCCCTCCAAAGCTTGTAACTCCTTAAATCAGGATCAGCCGCATCCACCTGGATGGCAAAAATCCCGAGAAGGGACGTACCTCCAAGCTCACGCGTCTCGAGCACAACTAGATCGGCAGGCCGCGCCGCTCGCATCTGTTCGAGGACCTTCTCACGCAGAGATAGCTCTGCCAAGCCTGGCTGCACAGCACTGATCGCAAGCAGACTCAAGCTGGTTATCCAATAAGCCGCACGCATCAGATAGGACGACAGACTCACACCATGCTGCCAAGTTCCGACACCGTCTTGACTCAATCGGCACCGATTGCCCTCGACCATCAAGCCACAACCCCATGTCACCTGGACGTGATTAAGGCCATGGAGCCCTGGTGGCGTGAACAGTGGGGAAATCCTTCTAGCAGGCAGCATCGGCTCGGGCTCACGGCTGCCGCCGCCGTGCAATTGGCCCGAGAGCAATTAAGCGATTGCTTGAACTGTTCCAGTGAACAGCTGATCTTCACCAGCGGGGCCACAGAGGCCAACAACATCGCCCTGCTCGGACATGCACGAGCTGTGGCACGCGAGAGGGGACAACCAGGGCATCTGATCAGCATGGTCAGCGAACATCACGCTGTTCTCGACCCCCTGCGGCAGCTTCAGCGTGAAGGCTTTCGCATCAGCCTGCTTGCACCAGGGCCGGATGGTCTCCTCGACCCCAAACAGCTTGAGGCCGCCATCAAGGAGGACACCCAATTGGTGAGTGTGATGCTGGGCAATAACGAAATCGGCGTCATCCAACCACTCCCTGAACTCGCGGCCATTTGCAGAGATCAGGGGGTATCGCTGCATAGCGATGCCGCTCAAGCCTTCGGCCACATCCCCCTGGACAGCCAACGTCTTGGCGCCGATTTTCTCAGCCTGAGCGCCCACAAACTGAACGGCCCTAAAGGGATCGGCGCCCTGATCTACAACCCAGATCTAGAGGTGGAGCCGCTGCAATGGGGAGGAGGGCAAGAAAGGGGGTTAAGACCTGGCACCTTGCCGGTGCCGTTGATCATCGGATTCGTCAAAGCGGCCGAGTTGGCCATTAGCGATCTCGCTAGCCGCAGTGAACGCCTCGAAGGTTTGCGCAATCAACTTTGGGAGGGCTTGAAGCAGAGGCAGCCAACGCTGCTTCTCAATGGACATGCCACGGCTCGACTGCCACACAACCTCAACATCACCATTCCTGGTGTCTCCGGAAGCAAGCTGCATCGAGCCCTGCGATCCCGCGTGGCCTGTAGCAGTGGGTCGGCCTGCAGTCGCGGTGAACCGTCCCATGTGCTGATGGCCTTAGGCCGAAGCCGCCAAGAGGCGGAAGCCTCCCTACGACTCAGCTTGGGGCGCAGCAGCACGGAGCACGACATTGACGAAGCCGTGGAGGCCATCAACGACGTCATCCACCAATTGCGTCATAAAGCATGAAATACATGGTGCGTATCGCTACTTTCCGGCCAAGCCTTTCAATCAACATTTGGCAATGAGCGACATCACGGAGAGCAGCAGGCTCCACGTCCTGCAAGCCATCGAAGATGGCTGGTCTGGCTTCTGCAAAGCGCCATTGCCCTTTGTGCTTTTCACCCTGTTATCCGGGGCGTTAGGGCTGATCTTTCAGGCGATGAGTCATGCAGCCGCCCTCAGATCCTCTGCAGGATCAGGCTTCGATCCGGGCACTATCTTGCTTCTCATTGTCTCCGTGATTGGCAGCACCGTGATCAGCCTCTGGGCGGTCACAGGACTGATTCGCGGAGCATGGAAGGCCCTTAGTGGCCATAAGCCCTCCTTTGGAGACCTCACCCACTGGGATGGCCAAGCGACAGGTCGCCTGTTCATTAACCAGTTGGTGCTGGCCGTTGTTCTTGCGATCATTGTGTTCATCGCCGTTGCCATCGGCACCGGCCTGTTCCAAATCAATCAGGCCTTGGCCGTGATTCCTGGCCTCGTGGCTGGCATCGTGTTCCTGTATTTGGGAGTGAACCAAAAGTTCCTTCCCTTCATCGCGATCATGGGTGAGGGCAATCCTCTTCAAAAAATCCAGCGCGGTAGAGCCGTTGTGGATCCCAGCTGGGGGTGGATGCTCTTGCTCCTGATCGTGGAAGTGGTGATCCTGGGCATTGGGCTTGTACTCAATGGAGTGGGCCTTCTGGTTGCTAGCCCCCTGGTGATCTGCATCTCAACAGCGGCTTATCGCCAACTGTTTGGCACAGAAGACCAAACCGGTTTTCTTAGCGAGAGCTAAGTCCGACAAAGGCCGCCACACCGAGCACTGCCAAGACCAATTGAGCCAGACGACTCACGAGCAGTCCGGCCACTACCGCCAAGCCCACCACGGCTCCTTGGCGTAAAGCTTTAAGCCACCCGAAATTCACGGGTGGCTTTTTTTTGACCCAGGTCTCCACAACTAGAGCCCCAAGCCAGGGGCCAAATAAGGCCCCAAGCAATGGGCCACCAAAAGGAAGGGCCGGAAGAAGGCCGAACACCCCTAAGAGCAGACCCACCCCCGCCCCTGCAGCTGACCAACGGCTGGCCTTAAGGCGCATCGAGGCCAGGCCCAATGCCAACAGGTCGGCCACAAGGCCCAGACCGAACAAGACCAAAGCAACAACGAGCTCAGGCCAGGCCTGTTGCCAGCCGACAGCAACGGTCCAAATCAATCCGCCTAAAGGAAGCCAGATCAAGCCTGGAAGCAGGGGCAAGAGCGTGCCAGGAATCGCCAGCAGCTGCACCAACAGAGCAATCCACCACCACCAATCGGAAGACCAAGGGATACTCATGGCTCAGACCGAGCAGTGTCGGGCCTCCGTCTGGCAATTCGGAGTTTTGCGCTGCGGCTGCGCGGGTTGTCCGCCTGCTCCTGTTCTGACGCCATCAACGGTTTGCGCGTCACCCGTTCGAGCCGCTCCTCTTGAAGAAAAGCGGTTTTAACCCGGCGATCTTCCAACGAATGAAAACTGATAATCGCGAGGAGACCGTCAGGCTTCAGCCATCCAGGCGCAATCTGAAGCAATCGGTCCAGCACTCCCAGTTCATCGTTCACAGCAATCCGCAATGCCTGAAAGGTGCGCGTGGCGGGATGAATCCTTCCCCGCCTGGCTTTCGGGGGGTAACAACCGGCAACGGCATAGGCCAACGCCGCCGTACCTGCATAGGCGCCTTCTGCCTCCAGATCCGCCTTGATCCGTCGCGCAATCCTGCGAGACAAGCGTTCCTCGCCAAAGGCATAAATCAAGTCAGCCAGGGCATTCACATCCAGCCGCTCGATCAGCTCCGCTGCCGTTTCACCCCCAGCCGCTGGGTTCATGCGCATATCTAAGGGCCCGTCCAGCCGGAAGCTGAATCCTCTGGAAGCCACATCCAATTGGGGACTACTCACCCCAAGGTCTGCCAGCACCAGCGACACCGGTTCCTGTGGTTCAAACGCAGCAAAGTTGACCGGAACGATCTGCACACGCTCCAGGAAGGGTTCCAGCCTTGAAACAGCAGCAGCCCTGGCTGTGGGGTCCTGATCCAAACCAATCAAATGCACACCAGGACAGCGTTCCAGGATGAGCTTGCTATGACCGCCACCGCCAAGAGTGGCGTCAATCACAGCTGTGTTCTGCCAAAGGGATGGGGGCTGCTCAGACAAAATCTGCAGCAGCGTTTCAGCCAATACGGGCACGTGGCTGAAGGCCACACCAGAAGACAACGAGTGATCGGGCATCGGTCCTTCCTAAGATCCCGATAACGCAATGAACCTCGGCTCACCATGACGCAGCTGGAAACGCGCACCGAGCCGATGGTGGTCAACTTCGGCCCCCATCACCCCTCGATGCATGGGGTGCTGAGGCTTGTCGTCACCCTGGACGGTGAAGACGTTGTGGATTGCGAGCCGGTGATCGGCTATCTCCATCGCGGCATGGAGAAGATCGCCGAAAACCGCACCAACGTGATGTACGTGCCCTACGTGAGCCGTATGGACTACGCCGCGGGCATGTTTTATGAAGCCATCGTGGTGAACGCTCCAGAGCGCCTCGCCAACATCCCAGTTCCCAAAAGGGCTAGCTACATCAGGGTGTTGATGCTGGAGCTCAACCGGATCGCAAACCATTTGCTCTGGCTTGGCCCCTTCCTCGCTGATGTTGGTGCTCAAACACCGTTCTTTTACATCTTCCGTGAACGGGAGATGATCTACGACCTCTGGGAAGCGGCCACAGGCCAGCGACTGATCAACAACAACTATTTCCGGATCGGTGGTGTGGCCGCCGATTTGCCCTGGGGCTGGTTGGAAAAATGTAAGGATTTTTGCGACTGGTTTGGTCCAAAAATCGATGAGTACGAAAAGCTCATCACCAACAACCCAATTTTCCGTCGACGCATTGAAGGGCTTGGAGTGATCGGCAGAGAAGAGGCGATCAATTGGAGCTTGTCAGGTCCAATGCTGCGGGCTTCCGGTGTGCCGTGGGATCTCCGCAAGGTGGATCACTACGAGTGTTACGACGATTTCGATTGGGATGTGGTCTGCGAGAAAGAGGGTGATTGCTTTGCTCGCTATCGGGTGCGCATTGAAGAGATGCGTCAATCGCTAAAAATCCTGCGCCAAGCCTGCGACATGATCCCCGGCGGCCCCACCGAGAATCTCGAAGCCCACCGCATGGCGGAAGGTAAAGAAAGCCCCTTTGCCGGATTCGACTATCAATATGTGGCCAAAAAAGTGGCGCCTACGTTCAAGATCCCGAATGGCGAGCTGTATACCCGCCTGGAATCAGGCAAAGGCGAAATCGGAGTGTTCATCCAGGGAAACAACGATGTAACCCCCTGGCGCTTCAAGATCAGAGCCGCTGATAGCAACAACCTCCAGATCCTTCCTCACATCCTCAAGGGACACAAAGTCGCCGACATCATGGCGATCTTGGGCTCGATCGACGTGATCATGGGATCTGTCGATCGCTAAAAGCCAACATTTAACTTCAACGAAATGAATAATTTCATAAAGCGACTAGGACACTCCGGATACTTATTACCCAGCACACTTCTTGGATATCTTTGGCTAAAAGGCTATCAACCCGGAGTACCTGGCTTGAGCTGTCTAATGAGAAACATGACAGGTATTCCCTGCCCAACCTGCTTCTTAACAAGAGCAACTTGCAGCGCTCTATCAGGAAATTTAGCAGAATCAATTCAGTTTCACGCCTTCGGACCTGTCGCGGCAGCATCATTGATTTACTGGGCAATATTGTCAGCAAAGGAAAGACAATTTTACCCTAATCAAATGAAAAAAATTCCAGCACTATGCATAATATTTGGATTAATCTTTTACTGGATTGCGAGACTGATATCTTCCCAATGGATACCATCAGCCATAGCCCTTCATTTCCCCATGTAAAGCGATTGCGGAAAGGAACATTCCGCAAGCGCGAAAATCAAAATTATTTTGTGGCAAGCTATTGAGTCAAAAGCCCCTTGTTATAAGCTACATTTTGCAAGTAGAATGCAGCCATAGGCACAGCAATAAGCCCGCCCAATCCGCATGTACATACTGTCAAGACAGAAGCAATGATCATCACCAGAACCTGAGCCCCCACAAAAGACCAACCCTCGCCTTTGAAAACAACCGAAAAAGACGAGGAGAATGCAGCCGTAACCGATAAATCCGTATTAAAAATTTTGTTTACATATACTGGAGTTACAAGTAAAACCGCTATTCCGGGCACAAAGCAAAGCATGACCCCAACAAAATAAGCAAACAAAAACAAAACTCCTGCCAATAGATAACGACCAGGCCTAGCCTTAAGAATCTGAATCGCATCGCCAAAGCTGACAGGCTCTTCCTTTGAAAAATAAATAGAAGGTATGGCAATAAATAAAACACCTACCAAACTGCTCAACATATAGAGTGGCAATGACCCAAACGAGCCGGCCAACATACCAATTAAAGGACCACTATCAGAGTACGGCCCACCACCTACTTGAACAAAGATAAGAGAAATAACAAAATAAACAATAGCAGAGAGAATCGAGATCACTATTAACGACAAATAAGTCAACGCAAGCGCAGGACCATGCTTCGTTAGATCTTGCCAGGCATTATTAAAAGATGCCTCGCGAGACTTCAATGATTCAGCCATGGATAGTTATCGCAAAAGAACGATCCCAATGTAGACGAGAGTGAAGCAGAAACAAGCCCATGCAAATCCCGCATAAAACAAGTAATGTTAATCTTAGGTTTAAAGGCTGTTCAAAAACGTCTAGAGCATGAAAAGTATGCTCAGCCCCTCCTTAAGAAGCATTAGCCAATCAAATCAAAACACTTTTAACAACCTAAGACAAGCCTCCTACTCCTTGCATTAAAGTACTAATAAATAAATACAATAGCTCAATGCGTAAGGATTCAGGAACAGCTTATTTGCTTTGGGCCCTTGGCTTTTGTGGAATCTGCGGATTACAAAGATTTTATCTTGGGCAACCAGTCCCAGGAGTCCTATATTTGCTGACGTTTGGCGTTTGCGGGGTTGGACAACTCATTGACCTATTTCTAATTCCTGGAGAGGTAAGCAACGCAAACCTAAGGTCGAGTGGCAACCATAATCAGCAAAACATTGTTGTGCATGTAGGTAATAATACCAGCGAGTTTGCCAATGAAAAAGTTGATTCCCGCCCAAAACCAAAGACTTTAAAACCATTAACACTTTCTCATCGGATTCTTGAGGTGTGCTCAACACCCCATCCCATATCGCTTTCACAAATCATTATTGCAACCGGCGAGCCAATAGCAGAGATAAAGAAAGAAGCTGAAGAACTTGCAGCACAAGGACTCATCGTTCAAACCATTAGTGAGGAGGGTGTCATTATGTATAAAACGCATTAGCCCAAAACCTTCTACTAAATCCACAAGAAAGGTTAACAAGCAAAGAGCGAACAGCCCCTTAAGCCTTAAACACGGCTTTATCCTTACAGACAAGCAGAAAAGCTTTACCAATTCACAACATCTGGATACAGTATTTGAGTAAGAAATGCTCGAGCGATACAGGTGTTAAAGTAGTGCAACTCTAAATTCACTGTCAGTGCAAGTCACGCCTATTGCCCTGCTAATCACTGCATTCCTTCTAGAGCTTATATGTGCGATTGTTGGAACTGCAACTAACTTTGAGCTTCTCCCAGATTTAGGTAAATGGACGACTCTGATTAGCGCATTTCTAAGCTTATTAGCGGCTGCCTCTTCCGTCCTTTTGCTAATCACGAAAAAATTCACATCTGTTCTCATTGGATTTAGCATTACACTCCTAAGTGCGGTCTCATTTGCAGTTTATGCGACATGGGCATTCTCTTGGTGGCTAATAAATTAAAGGACAAGCAACAAACACTCAGCCAGAAAAAATCAAACAAACTCGAAGCATCTCAAAACAATACAATCTACAAAGAATAATAGCTAAATACTGATGCTAAAAAACTTGCAGGAAATGCTGAATGCATTGCTAATAGCATGGACTTTCCGCACATCGTTTATCCTTTATCTCGCCCTTAAAAACAAGGCCCGAGAGAAAAAGAACCCATACGAGGTGCGGAATTTTACTAAAAAATCAGACATTACTATTCTGATCAGCGTCATTATTCCCGCCTTCAATGAGGAGGCATCAATTGTAAAGACTCTTCAGTCTTGTATTGATTCGAACTATAGAAATAGGGAAATCATTGTCATTGATGACGGCTCCATCGACAAAACCAGAGCATTAGCTAAAGCAATCGGTGACGACCATCCAAATCACAGGATCAGAGTGCTTAGTACCAATCCAAATCAAGGTAAAGCAGAAGCTCTCAATCTGGGACTAGGCCATGCAAGAGGTGAAATCATCGTCACCCTCGATGCCGACACACGATTCGCGAACAATAAAGCACTCACAGCATTAATTACCCCACTCATCTCCAACCCCCAGATTAAAGCCTCAACAGCAAACCTAAAAATCGCCAACCTTATACAAGCAATTTGTCAATTTCAGGATATAGAATATACCAAGATTATGCAAACCACCAAAAGAGCACAAAGCGAAACTAATGCAATCTTAATTTTACCTGGAGCGATCAGCGCCTTTAGGAAAGAAGCCCTTATAAATATTGGAGGCTTTTCAAACGAAACATTAGCGGAAGATGCTGACGCCACAATGATGCTGCTCCTGAAAGGCCATCACCTCTGTTTTACCAACAAAGCCTGTTGCATCACAGAAGCCCCTACATCAGCCTCCGCTTTCATCCAACAGCGGATTCGCTGGCGAATTGGGCAATGGCAATGCCTCTGGAAACATCGAGCCCTCGCTAAATATTCGATAGCAACCAGCTTCTTTTTTCTTGATGTAGTTATGGCAAACTGCATCACAGCAGTGGCGCCAGCATTAATTATCATCTCACTCTGGCAAGCATTACAAACAGGCGATTGGCAGCCCTCAGCCTGGGCTACAGGTGGCTTCATTGGCATCGATATGCTCATCACCGCGCTGGCATCGAAGCTGGACATATCGTTAAAACCAACTCTAAGAACCTATATTGGGAGCCTGCTATTTTTCACAACTATTAGCCCTATGATTACCTATCTATCCCTGATTAAAATCACAACACAGAAGAAGCTTCGCTGGTAAATAAAATTTCATTCACCGCAGCCAGGTTCGCTTCTGAGCCCAACCCCGCACACACTTGCCATCAAGTTGTTCCAGATGAAACGTCTCAATAAAAGTTCAACCGCAGGCTTTTCCAACCAACAGGCCTTGCTCGCTTTGCTGATCGTTGTTCCGATCAGCATGATCGGCTTGGGAGTGGTCATCATCCTGGCGATGCGATCCGAATTTTTCTCCACAGCCCAGGTCCCAGCCCCCCCTGTAGAGACGCCAATTGCGAGTGCTCCGGAACCGCAACCGGCACCCGAGGAAGCCCCTCCGGAACAAGCAGAGAGTTCAAAACCCTTAGCGAATCCACTCAGGGCTAGAGCTGCGAAGAGCGGACACACCTGCTGGTTCCAGATGCAGAGGGGAGGCAGGCTGATTGGGAATCGTTGCAGCGTGTCCCAACGTGTTAACGACAACGGTGATCGTGTTTTTGATGTTATCGAGCCGTCAGGCATCAAACGGGCTGTTGTTCTCTGGGAAAGAGACGAAGTTGAAGTGTTTTTAGCGGGACAGAGATACACCGGCAGTTGGATTGTCGACGACGACGGCGACGTACGCATCAACCTGCCCGGAGGCACATTCGCTTTTACACCTCCGGGCTGAAGCAACCCCAAAAGGGCAGCATCCCTTCAGCCAATCATCAATAATCACCCTCATGTTGCTGCCTGATCAGCACAACTAATGCTCCAATAAGGGAAACAAGCGCTAACAAACCAACTGCAGCAATCAATGGCGCTGTCTGGGGTGGCTTATTCGAAGTGTTTGGAGCTTGTGGATACGGCTGATTTACAGGCTCAGACACATCGTTTCTCACGAAGCGAACGAAGCCAAATAGCCCAATCAACTCTGACTGGTCAGGGGCAACATCAAGAGTTAGGCCTATTCCGGTTGACTGAGTCATAAGTTTGATCCTCTTCTGCTCCAGAAACTCCCAACGGGCTTCAGATAGAGCAAGGGTATTCAACATCGTGATAGTAGCTGTGCCATCGGGCTTCAAATAAAGGCAAGAAAACTCAGTCTTTGCCTCAATCAAATCATCACTATCCAAACAGTACTTACCACTCAGTTGTGATCCAGTTGTTGCAAAGCAAGCCTGCAAAAAGGCACACCCGCAAACAATGGCCAAAACATCAGACGAGCGGAACAGCTTCAACATCCTCACCACACATTTACCTATAAATTGATGTCCATACACGGAAGGAGCCTTTTGTTGCTTTCTGGAGTTGTTGGCGAAAGCGATTAGCCCCCTGCCAGGAGTCAAAACTCGCAATCTGGAGAGAACCTTCTGGTGTAATAAAGGCGTCACCACAGTATTGATTTCGAATCGTTCGCAACAAGCTTCGGTCCGCTGGACCTAAGACGGGCCACCACCGTTTCCCCACCCCAGGAGCAGAGCCGCAGCTGGATGCATAGCTCAAAGCAGGAAGTAAGTCTGACGGGGATTGCTTAATGTTCTGCCACAAGACAAACAATGCAAGAGGACTGAGCAGAATCACGATGATCAGAACTAGCAAAGCTGGATGGGCTGCATTACTTCCACTGGAAGATGCTGCTATCTCAGTGGCAACAGAGATCGTATTTTTTCCAACGCTCGGAGCAGGAGTTTGTGACTGCTGAGGCGCCATGACTTGATCCGGTTCTGCATCTAAAGCTTTAAGGAACCGCTCGGCCTCTTCAGCAGTGGAGCGGAGTTGGTTTTTATTATTGTCTTTGCCTGTCATAACACTACCTGCCACGGGACGCTGATATTTAGAGACGCGGCAATAAGAGAAGTACGAAGCATGGCCATTTACTGCTTGCGGTAATCCCAGATTTTCCAGCGACCGGATTCTTTTTTAAGCGTGTAATTCCAGTTTTTGGTGTTCGTTGAGGTTTCATTACCCTTGGGCGAATTCAAAGTGGATACTTCAGTAACCGACACCGCGATTGAAGGCATCGAAGCTGATGGCACAAAGCGAATCACCCGATTCACTTTGATCGTGGAATACGTGTAGTAGCTGTTATTCGTTTTCAACCACTGAATCGATCCATCAGGCTTCGTGAGATCCGTCCAAAGCGGGCCTTCCGCTACCACCTGATCCGCCAGTGCAGTATTGAAAGGAGGTGCGAAAATCTGCGATTTCACTTGCAACCACTTCTCCACAATCGCTCTGGCCTGCTGTTGCGTGAGGCCTAGCGGCTGAGACGCAGGTTGCTTCTGCGTTGGCAGAGGCTCAATCGTGGTGGATCGCTCGGACTCATTCACGCGCTCTGACGCTGGAGGAGCAATCGCAGGAGCCGGTGATTCGGCAGAAGGTTGCTTAGCGATCTGCCATAACAACAGCAGGACAAGTGGGCTCAGCAGAATCAAGATGATCAGAGCCACCAGCACAGGATGGGCGGAATCACTATCACTGCCTACAGATGTCGATCCTGCCGGAACGTCTACAACTTCTGAGGGGATCGTCCCTTCCGCAGAGGCCGGCGACTCCTGCAACCGTGGCGTGGTCGTCTGTTCAGGCTCATCATCGAGGGACTGAAGGAATCTCTCGGCCTCCTCAGCAGTGGAGCGGAGTTGATTTTTATTGTCGCCTTGTCCGGTCATAACCCCGCCTGCCCATTATCAAAGCGTTCAAAACCACAAACTTGCGCAGCTCTCTGATAGTGCGAGTCAAAACGATCCCAGCGAAAGCTGCGCGGGTCGTAGCGACTATGGCTGCGATCCACCGCTTCATGGGTGGTGAGCCTTGTTAACGGAATACCGAATTTGGCCTGCCAGAGCAAAACTTGAGCCGCCAGATTCCTGTATTGGTTGGTTGTATATCCGGAGTGACCACTCCGGTCATCGCGACCATCTTCCGGCGATACAAGGCTTATGTGCAATGCAATGTTATTGATCGAGCCAACGCTAGATGGTTTCGTGCGTTGGGTGACATCACCAAAGGCCGACATGCCCGCGCCGTAGGAGCGCTTCTCATCGGGGACGATGCGCAACCGAGCTCCATCACGAGCAACAAGCATGTGGTAGCTAGCTTGATCTGCGTCGTTAGGGTGTGGGGTCTGGAACAGGTCCACAGTGGCCTTCTCGCTGATCACAGTTTCGTGCAAAACAATGATCAGCGGCTTGGCCTGAAGACTCCGATTCCAGACATCAATTGTTTTCCGTTCGCCGAAATTAGTGGAATCCGCGGTTTGATCATCCTCCGCAGGCAAGTCAAGCTGTCTGACACATTCAGCGATCTCCATCTTGGAAGCAGGGGCAAGACCTGCTTCCGCCAGTTCCATTAACGGAGGCAATGTCAGGCCGTACTTTGGTGATTTTCCTCGGTGCATTCCCCCGCCCTCATCAGAAGTATTGGATGGATCGGTCATCACAGGCTGCTCTTGATCTCGCCCCACCTGCCACGGGAAGCGGAAATCCAGAGACGAGCAGCCTGTGAGACTGATCAGAGATGCAGCAATAAGAGAAGTACGAAGCATGGCCATTTACTGCTTGCGGTAATCCCAGATTTTCCAGCGACCGGATTCTTTTTTAAGCGTGTAATTCCAGTTTTTGGTGTTCGTTGAGGTTTCATTACCCTTGGGCGAATTCAAAGTGGATACTTCAGTAACCGACACCGCGATTGAAGGCATCGAAGCTGATGGCACAAAGCGAATCACCCGATTCACTTTGATCGTGGAATACGTGTAGTAGCTGTTATTCGTTTTCAACCACTGAATCGATCCATCAGGCTTCGTGAGATCCGTCCAAAGCGGGCCTTCCGCTACCACCTGATCCGCCAGTGCAGTATTGAAAGGAGGTGCGAAAATCTGCGATTTCACTTGCAACCACTTCTCCACAATCGCTCTGGCCTGCTGTTGCGTGAGGCCTAGCGGCTGAGACGCAGGTTGCTTCTGCGTTGGCAGAGGCTCAATCGTGGTGGATCGCTCGGACTCATTCACGCGCTCTGACGCTGGAGGAGCAATCGCAGGAGCCGGTGATTCCGTATTTTGACGCTGGATCAACAACACAACCAGCCCCACCGCCACAAATCCTATGGGGATAATCACCAACAGCAACAAAAGGGCCTGTTGATTACTGAACCCATGAGAACCGCACGGGCGAAGACTTAGGCGGTTGACGCGCTTCGAAGGACTCACAGAATCACCTCAGAGGAAGAAACCTGGAAAAATGCATGACCCCATCACATTACTTTCGCCAGAACAAGTCCTCGCCTCATCCGGGCAGCCTCAACCTCTCGGCTGCGCCAAAACCGCTGACTGGATTAGGTGCAGTCATGGCGATGCAGATACTGCATCAGTCTCCTGCGATCGCGGCCTGGGATCTGCCTCATGCAGCTGCGGTTGAAGATCTGCTGAAGAAGTACATCAAGACTTTGCCTGGTGGAGCCACAATCGCCCCGCCAAGATTGTTCATTTACAAAGGCAAAGCTTTTTCGCGCGCTTGTCCTAAATCAGGCATCGATGCACCTGCGTACTGTCCCGGCGATCACACCGTTTACTTGGAGATGGGGCTCGGTGATCAGGTAGCGGAAAGTTATGGAGATTTCGGGGCTCTCTCAATCATCGCCCATGAATTTGGGCATGCATATATGTTCAAAAGGAACAAGCACCCCGTCGGCAAGGAGGGGGAGTTAGCGGCGGATGCTTTTGCTGGAGGATTCGCTCGATACGCAGAAAAGAACGGAGCCCTTGAACCAGGGGATCTCGATGAAGCCCGTGCAACCTTTGCAAGCGTCGGGGATTATGAGGTGTATCACCATGATCACCACGGGACCCCGATGGAGCGCCGACAGGCTTTCGAGAACGGGTACCTTCAGGGCTTCCGACTTCCAGGCGACCGCTCATCCGAGACCTCAGCTCCCCCTGCCAGAAACCGCTCAGAGCCTGCTTCACCTACACCAAGGGAGAGAGACTCCACTACTACGAATCAGCCAACATTTCCTGCTCCCAATAATCAAGCTGAGCGTCCACCTGGAAGTTCAGCAGCAGTTTTAGGTTTAGTACTTGGTGCAGGGTTGTTTATAGCCCTGTTAGCCGGCGTTGTGACAATGGTGGCAAGAGCTCGCGAAGAAAACTGGTGAAGCGTTCTAGTACGAGAGGCTTCACTAATCAGCAGGCCATCGCGCTTTTAATGCTGGCCTTCCCAGTGGGATTAATCAGCCTGGCTATCATCATCTTTATTGGATTAAGCCAACGACAGCCACAGGCATTGGAGCAGTCCACAAAGCAAATAACAAGATCCTCCAAGCCGGCTCAGCCAATCAACCGCCAACCGAAACAAGTCGCCAGCGCTCCCCACCCCCGTGATCCAATCGATGCCCTTGCCGATGAAATTTTCTGGAGACGACATCCTTCGCTGAGGGGGTTAAAGCTCACCAACCAACAGGGGGAGCTCGCCGCAGAGTGGGCGGCGATCCGAAACTGCGAAGCGATCGTCGACTACCGCTTCTATGAGCGCTTCCCTCACATGCGCGGACGCACAATCCAGACCAGTTTCACGGGGATGATCCAAATCTGGACGTCGATCCGTGATCAGGTAAGCGGTTGCGAATAGGGCAATCTGGGGCAGGACAGCCACGAAGCGATATGCACACCTATGCAGATCAGGAATAAATCAAATCCCTAAATCTTGACTTAAGTAATATGGAGTTACTCTTTGACAAGGCTTACTTGAGTAAGCAGCATTTTTTGTTGAGTCCTTGGCTAGGCACTACGTTCTCACTTTTACTGCTCACTGGTTGCCAAGGTGGTGCCCGTTTGCCTGACTGCGTCACAGGATTGACAGCTCCCACGGGCGAACAAGAAACTCTCTGGGACAGCGTTCCAGCCGCCACCACACTCGACTTGGCCGTCGATGGAAGTGGATCAATGCTCGGCCTGACCGGCTCGCCCCGCTCCCTATCCACTTGGAAATCACTACTTAAGGGTGTGAACCTGGCGGCCGCCTCACAGGGGCTGGATATTCAGGCCAAGCGTGTGGGAGCAGGACGCAGCACAGCATTCGAGAGCCCATTGTTAGCGGCCGATCCCTGCTTCTTCAAAGGCTGCGGAGGCTTTGCGCCAGTGACTTCCAGCTTGGATTCACTGTGGAAATCACCGGGGCTAAGCAAAGGCCAAATCCCGATGCGAATGGTTGTCAGTGATCTTGAGGTTAATGATGGTGATATTGCCAAGCTCGTGGCTGCGATCAAACCCCATGTCGAAGGAGGGGCGGTCATCGGGGTGCTGGCGCTGCAACTTCCTTTTGAAGGCAGCGTGTTCAACAGCCAGGGCGTGGTGATTCACCGAGGCGAGGCCAAGAGGCCTATCTATCTCTTAGCCACAGGCCCACGCAACCAGATGCACAGCTTGATGCAGTTAGTGAAGACCAAATCAGCCCTTGCCGGAGTCCCAGCTTCCTCCATGCAGCTCACGCATCTGGAAGAGCAAGTCAACCGTGCCACTCTCACCGCCCAATCCCTTGGTGGTGTTCCCGCAAACGCAGTTGGTGGAGGCGTACCCATTCGTCTTGGCGGAACCACCTACAGCCCTGCGCAAAACCCTGATTATCAATTTGTGCGCCTATTTGAAAACGCAAAAGGAATTGTCCTGAGCAGCAGCAATGACACCAATATCAAGACATTGCAACCCGACCTCGGCCTAATACAGCTTCAAAATATTCACTTGCCTGGCCATAAAGAGGCATTAAATGGAACGTCCATAGGAGGATTCGCCACCACTGGATCTGATCTAAAAGTTAAGATTGATTTACTACAAGGCTCATCTGGAAAATCAATTCGCGCATCGGTTCCACGCGGACAGCTACCAGAAGATTGGTGGCTGCAGTGGAATCGTCCCGCACAAGACAGTGAAACACCGCAGAACCAAACCGACGGATTACTGCTACTAATGACAAGCCTGGGCAAGCTCATGGTTGCACCAGACACTTCACCATCAGCAGCATTTTGTTTGCTTACCAGCTCCTAATGACACTCCAAAGATGAAAAATCTTCAATGGTTAATGCTGATGGCCTCTGTTGCTATTGGTATCGTCTGGATCTTCCTCTGTCAGAACTGGATCTTCCTCAACCTATTTCCAGGAATCATGGTTGGACCTGGCTTGAGACTTGACGACTACCTCCAAACCGGCAGCAGTCCAGCGTTCACCGTTTTTTGGGCCGGATGCATCACGGCCTTGCTGATTTGGATTGGGGTCACCTGGGCAGCCAAGCCACGCAGCTCTAGTCAGACCCGGCAGATGCAACCGATGTGGTGGCTGGCCGCCATTTTGCTGACGATCTTTGGATGGCTATGCCTTGGCTGGTTCACCATTTTTCAATGGCAGGTCACTGGCATCAGTCCAATCCAGGGTGGGGGCAACTTTTATCCGTTGCCCGCAGGAGGTTGGGTGGTGATGCTTGGCTTTGTGCTTCTTGATGTGGTGCTGCTGTTCTGGCTGCCCACCCTTCTTGCCTCGCCACGGACCTACCGATTGGTGGTGCCCGGTGCCGTCACTGTGCTTGGGAGCCGCTGATTATGAGACAGATTTTTGCCATCGGCGTCGGCGGCACCGGCGCCAAGTGCGTAGAAGCCCTGGTGCATCTGCACGCATGCGGATTGCTAGCCGACCAAGACGGAACGCCGGCTCGCCTCGGTGCATTTTTAGTGGAACCTGATCAACAAAGTGCTCTGTTGACCAGAGCCCAGATCGCTATCAACCGCTATGGGGCCATGCGGCGAGCCATCGGTCGCAACACCGATCGATTCGCTCGAGCCGAATTGCGCGACTATGGCCAGTGGAGCCCGCTCAACACGGCATCGGGGGCGATCAGCCTGGATCAGGTGTTCCCGAAAGCGGTGCTGAGCACCCAGGCGCCAGGGCTTGCCGCACTGTTTGATTGCCTGTTCCCGCCAGAAGAACAAAGCGCCGATCTGGAAGTTGGCTTCCGTGGACGCCCTCCTATTGGCTCAGCAGTGATGAGCCGCATCAATTTGGAGCAGGAAGCGCAGGTTGGGCAGTGGCAACAAATGCTTGGTGACATTCAGACCGCTGCGGGCAGTGGCGATCCACCGGTAATTCATCTGTTTGGCAGTGTGTTCGGAGGCACTGGAGCCTCGGGCGTTCCAACGCTGGGCCAGCTATTAAAGAATTGGCTCAAAAGCCAGGGCCTCACGAGCATTCAAGTGCAAGCTTCCTTGCTGCTGCCGTACTTCGATTTCGAGGGCTTTGCCGATGACGACACGGGCGTGCATGCCGAATCACGCAACTTCCAACTAAATACCGACGCGGCTCTGCAATACCTACGCACAAGCGGGCGCAGCTGCTTCGATCGGGTTTTCCTGGTTGGAAGTGACATTAAAGCCCGCTACGGCTTCAGTATCGGGGGCACATCTCAAGGCAACGCTGCTCATATCGTTGAGATGCTGGCTGCTCTGGCCGTAAGACATCCCTCAACAGCAGGTGGCGGCTACGCCCATGTGATCAGCCGCTCCTCGCAACAGTGCGTCGGCTGGGAAGATCTGCCCGACGATGAACAGGTCGGTGAAGCCATTGCCCGCGGTGCCCGCTTCGCGGTGGCATGGAAAAACAACATCAGCCTCGAGATCAATGACGCTCAGAAGGTGTCGATGCGCACGTTTATTAGTGGTGCGCCCTGGGCAAGACGTTTCTTCCACCCTGGCAGTGGCAACGCCGAGCAAGGCGGCCGTCCAGCCATTCGCGATCAGAAGGAACTCAGCGTTCAAAGTGCAATAGATCAATACTGCGACACCCTGCTGCAATGGCTAAATCAGCTAAGCAGCAACCTCGGCAGCGGATTTCGGCAAGAACTGCTCACTGCATCGATGCTGGTGCCCACTGATCGATACGAGAACAATCTCAGTCGGATCGTTCAAGGGAAAGCAAGACCACGCCGCCCTGCAAGCTCCGACACCGTGGAAAGCATCAAGGTCCGCTTGGACACCCTCTCTAATGAGGCAATTCCCCATCGCGGCATGGCCGGATTAGCTGATTGCCTATGGACCCACGTGGTCTGAACAGAACGCACAAGTCGCGTCCCTCTTCACGATTTCCATCCCTATGACCTCATCCCAGCCGCAGGACATCGTTCAGATCCCCTGGTTTCCCAAAACAGACCCACCGCTCACTGGTGGAGCTCAATCTGGTGAATGGCAGGGACGCGATCAGCAGAGCCTCGGAACGATTGCCAAAAGCCTCGTTTATGAAGTGTCTACCACCCGGGTGAACTCACTTCCATCCCCTTGGTCACGGGCTCTCCAGTTCGAGCAGGCCGTACTGAACTCCCGCTATCCCACCAGAGACTCACTGCTCGAGGAACTGTTCGGAGGGATGGCCTGTCTTGGCCTCTGGGAAATGTTCGGCCTGCGCATGGACGCTGAACGTGTAGCACTGCTGGACCAGGCCGATCTAAGAGACGATGCCGTTGGTCCCTTCTCCCGCAGCCTGGCCAGCTCTCTGCCCGACGGCAACACAGCGCTGTCACGTGACCCGGAAGGACGGAACCCTTGGCAGGTGGTGTATGTCTTCACCCTGCAAGCAACGGTGGTGGGCTTCAGTTCCCCGAGCACATTGTTCTGTCCGGCCGTTCACTTGCCCCAGCCGATTCAGGGCATGGGCTGGACAGGCGGTGGGCGCTTCAGTGATCCCGTTGAATTTCTCGGAGGACCTCAGCGACAGGCGCTCGCGGACTGGTTCAGCCATGTTCGCAACGGAATGCTTCAAGCGAAGGATCTACAGAGTCAAACCACAGCAGGGCAGATGGCTGAGGTGCTCGATCAATTCATCAACCGCTTAAGTGGGGGGCGGCTGGGTACGCCAACCCTCTCAGATCGAGGCCGTGTAGCGAATCTGCCGGCCAATCCTGTGGCCCTTTCATTGCTGGCACGGCCGGCCAAAGGCGGTGTGAGCACCAGCCAGGCGACCCTGGAGCTCACGGATCGCCAGAACACACCTTTGCCCGACACCCCCAGAGGGCAACCGGTCGTGCTGGTCGACCCAGAAATGCCAAGCAAGCTAGGCGTTAGCGCCGCCGATATCTGCCTGTACAAATCGGCAACCCTTGAGTCGATCGGCTTTGATTACCAGCAGCTGGAACGTCAGTACGGACAAGAGATTTCCGTGCTTACGCCCGAGCAAATTTTTCTCGATGAGCTCTACCTCGTCTCAGGTGAGCAGGCTCTGATGCATTCCTGGCTAACCAGCCGGCTCGAGGGTGTTCCCACTGTTAATGGCAATGCGGTCACGCCCCTGCTGCCATTCCATTCAAAAATCAGAAATCTATATAGCAGCCGTGAACTGCAGGATCGCTGCGAACTGCGTGTGATCCAGTCGAGCGTCAGTAGTGAATTGGAGGTACGTCTGACCCTGCCGCTCCAGGGTCAGCGCGATGGCTATTCAATCTCACGGTCCTATCCACTCAAAGAGCAAAACCTGGTGGCGGAAGACCTTCCGGTGATCACGCTTTGGCCCTATGTGAGCGATGAACAGTGGAGCCTTTACTACCTGTTTTGCGAAGACCATCCGTCAACACTCACCGTGGATGGCTTTCCGGATTACGACCGCAAACTCGGTCGTGATGGCCAGCAGACCGTTAAGTACTTCACAACGCGCCACTTCCCTGATTTGGTGCGCCTGAGCGAGCGAGGTCAAGACCGCGGCCTGCTGCCGGTAACGCCTCCAGCCCGCAATGCCGATGCAGGTAACCAGTGGCAGGTGGGAATCGATTTTGGCACCTCTTTCACTAACTTCTTCATCGATGAGGGAGCCGGCCCCCAGCGACGCCATCTCGAAACACGAGTGATCTCTCTCACGCTCTCGCAAAAGGAAGAGCGCCAGCGGCTACTCAACCAGTACTTCGTGCCGGAAGACATGCTTCCAAATGCCGCCAACGGCGGCAATCCCCCAACCGCAACGGCCATCAGCCTGCGCGGCTGGCAAGAGGTGATCGGACAGGTACCAGAGCTGTTCCACGAAGCCCGCCTGCGCGTTCCCAGTCCAGGGGAATTCGGAGGTGCCGAACTGCGCACCGGATTCAAATGGGAACAGATGCAGTACCAGAAACCTTTTCTAAAAGAGCTGGCCCTACTGATCAGTGCGAACGCTGCCGCCAATGGTGCAAAGGAGCTTCAGTGGTCGGTTTCTTACCCAAGCGCGTTTTCACCCAATGAGGTGGCGCGTTATCGCAGGGTTTGGATCGAGCTTTGTGACGACCTCAATGAACTCACAGGCCTCGATCATTCCCTCAACAGCAAAGCGGGTGAAGGGGGGCTTCAGACCGAGGCTGTGGCCTTTGCCAGTTACTTCGGCAATTTTCAAAACCGACAGATGGTGCACACCTCATGCCTCGATGTGGGCGGTGGCACCACCGACATCTCCATCTGGCAAGACAACCGACTGATTCACCAGGTGTCGGTCCCATTTGCAGGACGAGACATCAGTTCCCAGCTGTTACGACGCAAGCCATCATTCCTAAAATCGCTGTTCCCGCCAAGTCTCACTGCTGACATCAGTGACGATGAAGCCCGCGCCAGGCAAGACCGCAACTTCACGAGTCGCTTGGACAACATCATGCGCTATGGCTCCGATGAGCTGCTGAAAGGTCGTCTGGACATGCTGGTCAACCAGGAATCGTCACTGCAGTTACCTCTCCAGCAGTTCCTGAGCTTATTAAGTGTGAGCTTCGGAGGTATGTATTACTACCTTGGTCAAGTTCAGAAGGTGTTGAGAGAAGAAGGGAAACTGACGCGTAACACTCCCACTCCCGTTTACCTAGGAGGCAATGGCGGCCGGCTGATCAATTGGATTGATGCCAGCTCCAGTTTCCAACGAGGCGGAGATCCCGATTTACTGATGGAGATGCTTCAGGTCAAATCTTCAGGATGTGAACCCGCAACAGCATCCACAACAATGTCGGATGCCTACAAAGATGAAACATCATGCGGATTGATCAGCTCCGGAGTCAATCTGATTGGTGATTTCGATCCACGTGACGATGTGATGATTTGCGGAGCCACGCTAATTATCAACGAGCTCACGTTCAAAGCCGGAGATCGCGTTGATCTGCCCCGCAGCATGAACCGAATCGAGCGCTACGAGCTGCCCGACCTCGACGAGCTGCGCAGCTTCGTTGAGCACTACGACGACAGCATTGCTGAACTGCGCATCAGATCACTCCTGCCAATACGCCAGCTCTGTGACCTCGATACCTTCTGGGGCGAGGTAGAAACAGAACTACGGTCGATTTGTCTTGCCAAGATCGGCCAGGAAGCCAGCGATCTTGAACCTGAACCAGGCTTCATTGTTGGACTGCGTGCACTTAACAACACGCTTGGTCGACTCTGGGCCGAACGTTTTTGAACCCTATTGTTGTGATGTCAACTCCCTCTATGTCTCGCTTCGCCGCTCTAATGCTCAGTATTCCGCTGTTAATAACAGCGGGATCGTCACTGGCCCAGACTGAAGGCGAAGCCCTACCAAGTAACGAGAACAGGCCCAACAACGAAGACATTGAGCGTGAGCGGCCCCCATTCCGTGAAACAGAGGAAAGGAATGAAATTGAATCTGATGAAATCACATTGCTTAAGCAGCGAATCCAGAAGTTAGAGGAGGCTCAAAGCACTGCATCGGCAGGAATGCTTGGAATCCCCTATCCCTTGCTGGTTACCGGAGGCAGCGGAGTCATTGGCCTAATCGCGCTGGCTCTCTCCATCACAGCATTGATCCGTAACGAGAAACAAAGGGCTGCTGTAAATGAACTAAGCCGCAGAAATCAGACCTTGTCGACACGAATCGGTGGCGTTGAAGTACAGATTGATCTGGAGCGAATCGAGAACAAGGAACGCATAGCGCAGGCGGAACGTACGTCCAGCCAGATTCGAACCACACCCACGGCAACGCTGATTCCTCAGGCAATACGCCCGGCCGAGCCCACACCTCCTGCACAAGCAACCCCCGAACCATTGGCTCCGGCAGCGGTCAGCAAGGCTGGCCTGATCAGCGCCCTCAACAGCAGAGACCGGCAGCAGTTGCGTGAAGCCTCTACATCCGAGCTCAACATCACCAGCGATTCCGAAAACGCAATCGCCACAGGTCGATCTATCACCACCGAATTGGAAGTGGTGCCTGGTGGAGGCAGCTACTGGCTCGTAATGCTCCATGGCCAGGCCTGGCTTTTTCCCACAGAGCGCACACTCAATGGGTTCGCAGCCGCACAACCGGCGAAGGGGTTGTTTCACTATCAACAGCAAACCATTGCCAAACCGCAACTGATCGAGCCAGCCGCTCTAGAAGGTTCTGGTGATCGCTGGAGCGTAAAGAGCATGGGTCTCATCGGCACGCCCTAAGCAACAAATAGATCATCACAGAAACATTACGACTGGGGAGGGGGTGGTAAATCTTCAGAAGCATTTTAAGATCAAATTGGAACTTATTTTCGATTACCAAAGACCGAGGATTGGCAATAATTTCAGTAAATTTTCCCACTGAGTTTGTTCTACATCCCATACAAATTCACATTTTTCCAAATCTATACTTCCAGGTCCATGCCAATAATAAGATAAAACCACATCACTCTTGCGTTCCACTATTTGACCCTCCGCATTTTTATGCCCAAAATTGTGATGAGTAGGCGGTCCCATTGTATAAGCCTCACTTTCACTTTCACGCTCTGCCCATCTCCAAGTCATTGACTCACCTTCTTGCATGCCACCGTGAACAATGATTTTAATAGGCACGTCAGAGTGCATAAAGCCGCTATGCATAAACCCATCGCATTCATAATCTTGCGGAACAACGGTAATTAACGTTGCATTATTAGCTTCATTTCCGTCCTGATTGAAGTTGCCAGCAGTATCAGAGAAGGCATCGTTAGGAATAGTGATCGACGCTTTTGTTGTTACTCCAGTAGAAGCGGGTGAGAAGATAGCTGTATATTGAGAACCGTATCCATTGAAATCTGAAAGATAACCCCCATCAACGTTGACATCAGTGCCTGTGAAGTCAGATGAGTTCTCTGAAAGCTGGAAATTAATTAGAGAGGTTTCACCAACGGTCAGACTAGAGGATTTGGAGCTAATTACGATTGTTGGTGGAGTTTTATCAGATGGTTGGGCTATATCGGGTGGTGGAGCGTTAGAGTCTCTAAACTTTTGTGATTTAGGTTGATCAGATCTTGGCCTGTTACCAACCGTATATATGCAACCAGCAACTAATGGCATCATCGCCAGGAGCAGCATTGCCAACTTAAACTTATTCATTTACTATATTTAGATTTTAGGCATAATATCATCTTAGCAAATAAGATGTGATCACTTAACAGTCTTGTTCATGGCGGAGAACGCTCCCCATGAGGCAGTGGTCGAGAACCGACATCAGTATCACTGCGGATTGCTGAGAAGTTTCCAGTCGGTCGCCTTCCAGGACAAGTCGTCTGGGACCGGGATAACTCCATCAACTGTTCTGTTGACCTTGCAAACGCGAGCACCTAGCAAAAGCTGGATAAAAAGCGCCAAGTTCTGTGGAATCGGAGATTGTGTCTCACGTTTGGGGTAATAAGCACAGCAACGCATAAAAACCCCGCACTTGGCGGAGCTGTTTGGATGGTGTGAGATGTTTTCTCGGAAGATCGAGAGCGACTACTCAATGCTCCCTGCTTTTCCCTTTTGGCTCTTGCATAGCTCTCAGCCTTGCTTTCATGGCTTAAGGCTTCCAGACAATGTTCATTTCACCATTCTTCTTTGTGCAGTTTCTTATGCTTAACATCAGTGACGGCATTGTCGAGTCAACTGACCCCAAGCACTGAAACGTCCATTTTTTGATCACACTGTATTTACGAGATCAACTTCTCAGCACCAGATAAATACTGGGTTTACTGGTTATCTCAGGAGTGGGCCATGAGTGGAGAAAAGCTTTGGATAGGAGCATGCCCACCTGATAGATCCGGAGCCTGCAATGAAGTTAGGGTGACAGAATCCAACGCCAATCCCCAAATAAAATCCATTCCCAATATTGAGGCAGGGAGATCAAACCCAGAATCTAAATTAGTTTTTAAATGAGAAAGTAATTCAGGCCAAACCCTGATACGAGAAGAATGTAAATCTGCTCGTCAACAACGTCATGCTTTAAAAATTTGATCCTCAATACGCTTCAGCCTCCGCTCAAGACTAGATTCTAAAGGATCAGCAATTACCCCAAGACTGCCTCGATCCTTGAGGTACCAGCGGCGCCCATGTTCAACAACAACAGCAGAGCCAAGCTTGAGCAGCTCAACCTGACCAGGGAGTGGATCGTCGATAGACACCTCAAACAATCTTGAGAGACTCTCAACCTGAGTCTGCCGCTCAAGCATCCCAGGACGAGGCACCAACAACCAATCTCCCCCCTGAGCCTCAATCACCCATGTTGTCCCCTGGGCAAATACCTCCAACTCAATTTCATCTATCACACCACTAAGAGTTCTTCCACTAATACTCACAGAGCGTGCGAAAGGCTGCAGGAGAGCAGGGGTATTGCGGTACACATCCAGCACTGACTCATGGGGAAGATTCAATGCGGGGATCGAGAGCTCCTGATGCTCAGCCTTAACAGGAAGCTCCGGCGGCCTACGCTGCTGATCCGAAGCCAGTAAATCAAGATCTTTAAGGCTTAAGAAATCATCTTCGAGCTTTTTCAGGCGACTTTCGATCAACGAAACATCACCACGAACAGTTTCAAAACTGCGAGTGAGATTGTCATTAGTCTCAACAAAATGATCACTCAACTGCCGAACACTCTTCAGCAAAAACTTAACAGATTCGACAAGTTTTTCATTATCCATTACTCGAACCTCTCGTTGTATTCGTGGAAATCAGTATAAGAATAACAAGACAACCGAAGCAGTCCATCAATCGCACTTCCCGAGCCGAAAGCCATTTGGGGTGATTTCGCTCGCCGCAACACCGCTAAGCCAAGACATATCCAAAGGTCATCACACACACCAGCAATCTTTTCGGATGCACTAGATCAACTGTTTTCGCTGGTATCAGCTTTATTTACAATTATTGGATAATGCGTTACGCCTTTAGTTGTCCTTTTGTGTTGTCAATAAGTGGATGCCACCACCATGCACCAAAGCTACAAAGGCATTAAGGCTGGAACTTCTGGAACTTAACGACTTGCCCCTACAAGACGACAGCAGTGCTCTCTCCTGACCATTGGCTCCAACTCGAGCGGCGCGTCCGTTTTGGCGATACCGATGCTGCTGGTGTGATGCACTTCCACCACCTGTTGCGCTGGTGCCATGAAGCATGGGAAGAAAGTCTTGAGCGCTACGGGATTGCCGCAGCGGATATTTTTCCTGGATGCAGGGCAGCAGATCATCCACCAACCATCGCTTTGCCGGTGGTCCACTGCGCAGCCGATTTTTCTCGCCCTGTACATGGTGGCGATCACTTGGTCGTGAGACTGAAGCCGGCCAGAGTGGATCCAAGCCAATACGAGGTGCGCTTCCTCTTCCAAATCGACAAAGCCGACGTTGCCCAAGGAATCATTCGCCAGCTGGCAATCAACTCTGAAACGCGCCGACGCTGTGCCTTGCCAGAAGCAATCGATCGCTGGCTGGAAGCATCAACAATCGGCACCATCGGGACGCTATGAATGCTCTGAATCCTTGAGCCAGGCCTTCCAGCGTGCGCGCTCCCACTTGCCAGCGGTGGTTGACGCAAGATCAGCGCAGTGATGCCATCGCTGGGGGCGCTCTGCAGGCAACCAGCGATCCGTCACGGTCTTGAGCCGCAGCAGCAGCGCTTCGGCGGCGTCCGGCGGATACGCCGCATCCTGCCAACGCACCAAAGCCACCAGCCGTTCCCCCCATTCCGGGTCCTGCACGCCAAGAAACAGAACCGCTGTCAGCGGGAGGCCAACCTCGTGAGCAGCAGCCATCAAACGAACCTCTAGCTGCTCTGGAAAGACCGTGATCCCGCCT